>TARA_R100001443_G_scaffold51299_1_pt1 | contig 18462 bp, 16 predicted proteins | sample TARA_R100001443 | Tara Oceans TARA_R100001443 (sample SAMEA2622142) | marine metagenome | biome: marine biome (ENVO:00000447); feature: deep chlorophyll maximum layer (ENVO:xxxxxxxx); material: "saline water (ENVO:00002010), including plankton (ENVO:xxxxxxxx)" | depth 50 m
TTTAATGCAAGTCTTTTAAAACCCATATTAACTCCTATTTAATTATGAAATTTGTGTACCAAAAGCATTGAATGTGACATTAGCATCAGAAGCACCAACAGATATTTCAGCACCTGCTTCTAGTGTTATTCCTAATGTTAATGTAACAGTATCGTTAGCTGCAATAGATGTATCGTAAGCAAGATAGTCTGTATTTGCTACTGCACTGTCATCAGTTTTAGTTGCAATACGGAATGTATTTGCTGCGTTTTCTCTATTACACACGACAATGCTGGAGACAATAGTTTCAACACCAGTTTGTCTGTACAATTCTACATCATTAGCTGATGCGTCTGCTACTTGTCCTAGTATTTTATATACGTTTGCCATAGTTCTCCTATATTATCATATATTTTCTTATGCACCTAATAATAACATTTCATCCACATCTAGGTACTGTAATGCGAAACCTGTATCAGACCACAACATTAATTGTAAATCTACATTTATTGCTGCACCTGCATCAGGTAGTAAATCTATATCTTCGTCTATAGGTAAGTTACCAATAGTATCTATACCTAAACTACCACCTTCTTTCATCATAATTAATATACTCATTATGCTCCCATTAATAAGAAACTGTGAATATCTCCACCACCACCTGATGAATATAAGTTTATAGCACCTTTTCCACCCATACCGCTATGGTTAGAACAGTAATAGTAAAGTGTTGATGTAGCTCCTGCTATACCTAAAGTTTCAGGTGTAATTTCTATTGTTGTAGAAGCACCTGCACTACCTGGTGTACCTGCAGTTGTAACGTTAGTTGTAAATTCTGAACCACTGTTATGCGAACCGTCTTGTGTTAATGAAAATTTTAAGTTATGTCCTGATAATGAACTGTCAGATGTATCAAACTTATATTTAAAACCTATCTTAAAAATAAAATTAGTTGACCTAGTTCCTGCTCCTGTATCTGTTCCTGATAAAAAGTAAAATACATTTTGTGAACCTGAACCATCATCAGCTACTTTAACTGTTATAGGTACAGTAAGTGTTACTGCACCTGCTGATATATTATCTATTTGTGTTTGTATATCAGAAGATACACCATCTAATCTTTGAAATTCAGCATTACTAACAGAGCCATCTCCAATATTAGAAGCATCACTTAAAGATGTTTCAGCAGCAGTAATTCTATCATTTTGGTCTTTTATATGGTCTGCTAATACAGCCATACGAACAGTTGTTCCAATTTGATGGTCAGGTGGAGAAGATGCACTATATCTACCTTCTACATCTCTGTCCATTTTAGTAATGCCTGTACCAGAAGAAGCTTTAATTAATACAACTTCTCTGTTTGATGCTTGGTCAGGGTCTATTACTAAAAAATAATGTGTACTGCTATTACCTTCAGTAGCAGATATAGTTGTTGTACCATCAGTTGTAGGTGCCGCTGTTAATGTTGTTGTTTCACTACCACTAGCTAATAATGCAGCTAATGTACTTTCATAAAAGTTAACTATTTTTGTTTGTCTATTTGCCATTATGCTCCGTATCTCATTATACCAAATGCTGCAATACCTGGTACATGTATAGACGTTACATCAGTAAGTGTACTCTGTCTAGTACCACGCACAGTTATTATAGCAAAAGTCGTATCACTTCCTATATTATTATTAGAAATAACAGGATAAGTTATTTGTTCAATAACACCACGTATAATTTCTTTAGGTTGAAATAACTCTAATGTAACAGAATCGCCTTCTTTATCACGTAATGCAGAATATAATGCATCTCCTAAACCATTAACTGTTATAGGAGTTCTACCAGGTCTTTCTACTCTATCACTTATATTTACAGGTATTTGTGCAACTACAAGTTCAGGTCTAGCTAATGCACGAAACTGTACTGATTTTACTTTAGGTGTATTAACACCATCACTTGATTTTAAAATAATTTTGCCAATTATATATCTAGATACTTCTGCTATTTGTTTTTCAACATCACCAGTACCAGATGTTTGTGTAATTGCAGTAGTAAATGTAGCTGTTTCAGGATTATCTAAATCTTCAAACTTTGTTGTATATTTTAAATCTACAGAAGTATTAGAAGATAAATCAATTGTTGACATTTCTGCACCTACAAACTGTTTAGATTCAGCAGTAAAAAAATCTGCAGCAGATAATATTAAATAACCTTCTGATTCATATGTAGATGTTTCTATATATACATCAGAACCTGCTACACATATAACAAATTTACCATTATTTTGTACAATTCCAGTTACAAAACCATTACCTACTGTTTGTAAATCTCTAGCTATACCACCAGTTGGTAAATAATATCGCCACAAATTTACTTTATTAGTATCTTCTTTTACTCCAATATATACGCTATCTCTAGATACAAACATTGCTTTAGGTGTAGTATCTACAGCTGTTACCCATTCTTTTATTAATTGTCTATTAGCTAATACATAAAGATTATCTGCAGTAACTAACTCTAATCTATATAAACGTCCTACATTTCTAGATATTTCTTTAGTACCTATAAATATTATTCCTTCTGCAGCAGCTATTGAATGTACTTCTTCAAAAGGTATTTTTGTTTGTCCTTGATTAACAAATACAGTAGAACTTAATTTAAAAGAATATACAGTACCATCTGTGCTTGAAGCTAATACTGCAGCACCACCATCAACAATACCTGTAAAACTATGTGTAGGTTCTACTTCTACTATGCTATCTCCATCAGCTAACCAACCTGTATTCCATGCATCAAATGGACTTTTTTCCCAAATGTATTCAGCTGTACCATCATTACCTGTAATCCATAGTCTATTTTTTACATACCATACACCTGTTAATCCACCAGAACTAGATTGTGCAGTAGTTAATGTACTATACGAATTACCATCATATTTAATTAATTGTGAATTAGATGTACCATTTGCAGTAGTAGCATAAAATCCATTACCAAATGCAGCTATACCTGTAAAGTTATATGTAGCACCAGATGTACCAGCAGCTATAGTTGACCAACTTGTACCATCATATTTGTGTATATTTGTAGTATCAGTTACGTAAATATGTCCATTAGTAGTTTGTGTTATAAAATTATTAGTACTGCTAAAAGATTTATTTTGTACAAGTGTTGTATAAAGTAAATGCAAATTATAAGAAGTTTCATCATCACCATGAAATACATCTACACCTTTACTATCCCAAAATCTATTTACATCATCAGGTTTTCCATCAGCTCTATGTGCTGTATCTAATCCTTGCCCTGCACTAAAATTATTTCTTGAATATATACGACCTAAGTTAGATGTAAAGTCTTCAGGGTTTTGTTTAACATTAACAGCTTGACCTGCTTGTACATCAGAAGATTGTATAGTCATTTGTCTATCAGGTGATACAGCTGTACGTAATAATAAATTATCTACTTTTAAATCATATCCATATCTTTTAGGATTACGTATTGTTGTAGTATCTGCAACTCTAGGCATCTTTAACTACTTTCAAAGGATGTCCTTTATGTACAGGTGCATCTAATTTTGTTCCCATATTTTTACGATTTCTATCCTGCCATACAGGCATAATATGAGCTATGCTTTTGGGTTTACTGTAAGGACCTGGCATTATGTTGGATAAAGTATGCTGTTAAGTTGTACTGGTTCTGGGTATTTAGACCTTAAATTACTTCTAGCTTGTTGTATTAATAACTGTTGATATCTTAATAAACTGTTTCCTATATTGCTTGAACTTCCTACAGGATTTGTAGATGCTTCTAATTGTTCTGTTATGTATGAAGTGTTAAGTTTAGATATGTCTTTACCTGCAACTAACTGTGCAGCTACACCAGTCATAACAATTGGTTCATATTCTTCTTCTAATCCTATTGAAGCTAATGTATTGGCTTCTGCAGTAGGAGCTATAAATTTCTTTTTAAAAGTTACAAAAACAGTATGGCCTGCTGATATACCTACAAATTGTACAGCGTGTACTACATCAGGTCCTGTCGTATATGTTTTAGTTCTTTCTGTTGAGGTGTCATCTGTATAAACAAATGGATTTGGTAAATCAATCATTTCTATAGCTACACCATTATATTTTAATCCTGTTTGGTCAGAACCTGTTTGCCAATCTGTATATTGTGATATAGCTTTTAATGGTGCTACTAAATAATTATTAGTATCTACATTACTACCATGTGTTCCTAGTAATTTATAACCAGTACCAGCAGTAAGTTCTATAGTTTCTACAGCAAATAATGTAGGATATAAGTTTTTAATTTGGTCAGTTACAGCTTCATATACATTTTTACGAGGAAATGCAGGAGCTATTTTAATCATTTCTCCTGCACTATGTGCAGCTGCAGTAGTACCACGTTGTCCACGTTTTACTGTAATACTATTTTGTACTGTATTAACAGCAGTTGTGTACATTAATTCCTGGCCTATTTCAACAATAGCTCCAGCTTCTAATGCATCTTCTTCTTCTACAGAAAATAAATTATCATCATAAGCTATAGTTGTTACAGAATCATTAATACCACCAGTAATATAAGAATAAGATTCTACTTTATCTACAGGTTCAAGGTATTCTCTATATACCCTATCGACTAGGTCGCCTACTGTGCTACTCACAAGGCCCCCTAACTTTGTTTAAATATTAAATTTATTGTTCTATCGGCTGCTTCAGAACTAGCAGATGTAACTCTTAAAAATCCAGGAGAAGCAAAAGCCCAACCACTAGGGTCAACTCTTACTACATTTCCTGCTGAAACTGAGTATGATACTTCTGTTCCATCAGTTTCTACTACATCATAAAAAGTTGTACCATCAAATGAAAAATCAAATGTTATTGTAGCCCCAGTCATTGCTGCTGGAAATACAATACCAGATAGTAATAAACCATCACATTGTGCTGCAGATGATGTAGTTGCGTTATCTGAAATGTCGATTAAAACTTCTTTTTGTAATTGCATATCTTCCTTACTATAACAGAAGAAAAGGGTGAGAGGTGGATTCCCACCCTAATCTTCAAATTTATTAAGCTACTTTATCTATCTTTAAATGGTATGACGGTGGACCGAAGTCGTAAGCCATTTCCATATAAATACCTTTAGCAACTTTAGCATCAGCATTTTGGTCAATATCTCTTACGAATACTGTTCCGTATCCAGGGATATTTGTAAAGACTGGCTGTATAAAAGCAAAGTCTAAAATAAATGCTTCATTAGCAGGCATGATATTAGGGTCAATAACCATCATTCCAATCTGTCCGAATGGAGTAACAATTACATCAATATCAATACCAGCAAGGTTTCTATCTCTAGGTAAGATAGCACCTGTAATTCCAACAGAACCAGCTAGTAATTCTTTGTTTAAATCCAAAAGTTGTTTTGGAGTTACGCAAAGTACAGGCTGTATCATTGGAGCATGTGCATCATACAATCTCTTAAGAGAGTTAGCGATAGCATCCCAAGATAATACTTGAGCATCACCTGTAGCACCGTTACCAGTTGTACCGTTCCAGTATACGTTTCCGCCTACAAATGTAGGTGCAACTGAGTTGTTTGCATTTGCATTAAGAGCAACGTACTCAGAAAGACCACGCATTTCTCTAGTACCTGAACCAGGTGTAGCGTGAGCTCCATCTGCATAAGTACCATTGAATGCGAACCATTCTACTTCTCTAGCTACTTTTTCAAGAGCTAAAGACATTTGCTCTGCAAACTCATCAACAATTGGATTAGAACCAGCTAATCCTAATAGTGCTGCGGCACTTGTTGTACCATCACCATCAGATGAAACTACAGGATTAATTCCTCCTCCAGCTGCATTAATGTTAAATGAGTTTTGATGTTGATATGTTGCCATAGCTGTGTAAGTCATCTTGACACCTTTATGAAATATCTGTGTCACACCTGTGTACGCAACTCTATCTCTTCCAAGATATTCAGTTGGTGCAGCACCTTCTTGACCTTTAGTAGGTTCAGAAGATACAGTGTGCCCGTCAGCAGCTTGGATTTGCCAGAAGGTAGATTGTAAAACCTTACCTCCGTTCAAGCCACCTGTTGCAGATAAGAAAGGAGTTCTTTGACCACCTACACGGAATAGCTCTCCCGAAAAGTTATTAATCTTTTGGGAGAAAAGTGTGTCACCAGTCAGCGTTATTGCTGCCATGATTTACCTCCGTATATGTCGTATTAAATTCTTTTACTTATTTTTGTTTTTCGTTGTCCATGATGGTTAATTTAGCTTTAAGAGAATCTTTTACTGAAGCCCCTTTTAAAGCAGCAACTAATTCCTCATTGGCACTTAAAGGTACGTCTGAACTAGAATTTGCATCAAGTGCAGCTACTCTAGCACGTGCATCGTCCTGAACTATTGGTTCAGCTAGAGGTTGTGTTAATTCCTCGGCTAATCCTTTAGATTCCCAACCATACTCGTCTTTAGCAAACTTTGCGATAGACTCTGTATCAACAGGCCCATCATACACTTGTTTTAACGCCTTACCGAAACCTTTGTCAGTAGATAATCCTAAATTACCAAAGACATTATCTATTTCCTTATCTTTATAAGAAGCTAGTTCTGCCTCAAGTTTTTTGATAGCATCATCTTTTCTATCAATTGTTTCTCTCATTTGTTTTACACCATGTTCTTGCGGTGCATCAAATTCTTCCATTTTGTACCTCCACTATGTGTTAACCTGTCAGACAAGACCATAGGCATCTTGCCGGGGTGCTACCTTAAACACTTGACTTATTTCTCTGGTAGCTACAAGCTATAAGTCCATTACTCTACGGTTTTAATACGAGCTTTCAACGTAGGCTTCGAAAGCTGATTTGCAGGTCTATTAGCGGACCACGCAACGCTTAAACTTATTATACACTAATTTTCTAGTAGTCCAACTATATTTCCATCTTTTTGTACAGCACCTATGTTAATTCCTTGTGTTGATGCTAATTCTGCTTGTATTCTAGCAAGTGTATCTCTAGCATTTTGTTGACCTAATGTCGCACTTTCTAGAGTACTAATGTCAAGTTCTCTGCCTATACTTTTTGCTTGGTCAATTATTCCACCAGCAGTTTTATACAAAGCATCTGCTTGTTGTAAAGTTAAACCTTGTTTTCTTAATGTATCAAATTTATCAAATGTAAAATTAAATCCTTGAGATTTAGCTTTAGCACCTAACTGTACTGTTTTTATTTGTCCTTTTAAGAATTTATCTTCTATTTTTGGATTAATTAATGCTGCAAGTATTGTTGGTGCATCTGCTTCTATACCTAATTCTCTAGCAAATAATTCTTGAACTTCAGGTATTTGATTTATTACACCTTCGTATACTATGTCAATTCTGTCTTGAAATTCTAAACCAGATACACTTGTTACCATTTCTTTAAAATCATCTTCAAATTCTGTAAAATCTGTAATTCCTACTTCAGATAATGTTTGTTTGTAAGTATTTATTATTTCTAATGAAGTTTGTTCTGTCATTGCTAACGTACCATCTTCATTTAATAAATGACTAAAGTTATCCATCCAAACTTGTGATTTTCTAGTTAAACCTAGTGCAATACCTGCATCTCCAGTTTCTATATATTGTTTAATAAACTCATCTCTAACACCTTGAGGTAAATAACTATAAGTTGCTGCAGCAATATTTTCTGCTTCTGTTCTTGTAGCTGCAGTATCTGCAGCATTTTCTGAACCACTAGTACCACCATAAGATTCATTTGTATATGCACTAGAAGATATTGCAACTCCACCACCGTCTAATGCAGCCATAGCTTCAGCATCTGTAGAAGCCATAAAATACTCACCATTGTTATAAACGTATATATTTCCATCAGCATCACGCATGCCTCTATTTATATATCGTTCTGTTAAAAACTCATTAGTAACTGCCATTATCCACGCTCCACATATTGTTGCGCACCTATAGTAGTACTACCAAATGCAGCAAACGCATTAGCTACATCTTTGTTAAATAAATCAGAACCTCTTGTATATGCTATAGAACGTGCTATTTTAGACGCTTCATCATAATCTTTAGCTTTTAACATTTTATCAATAACACCCCAATCTTTTTTATCATCTTTATCTAATAACATTCCACTAATACTTTCAAAATGATTTATTTTTGAGTTAATTAATTGTCCAATTTGTATATCTTCAGCTAAATCTGGATAATAAGTATGATTTAATTTTTGTAATTTTTTAATTAATGTAGTCTGATAACTAGGAGTATTACGTAATTTACTTGCTTCTCCTTCTTTATCAAAACTAGAGTGTGCTTCAGGTGTTAAATACATATCCATTAAATCTTGAACATCTTCATGTCCTACCATAGAGGCTTTAACTGTTCCACCTTCTGCAATACTTGAAAGAACTGAGTCTACAGAACCACCTATCTTATAACCTTTATCTACTAATTTTCTAAGTTGTCTTTTAGCTTTGTCTTCACTCCAACCTGTAGCCCATTGTTCTGCTGCATAAGCAATAGCAGCTTCTGGTAATTCAGCTTGTAAATCAAATAATACATAATCTTTTAATGTTGCAGTATAATCAGCAACATCTGCTTCCCAACCATCTCTATCTCTTACTTTTCTAGTTTCGCCATTATATCTTGCAACACTGTAATTCATCATATCTAAAGCTGTTCTAAGTTCTTTAGAATCATAAAAATCATCTATTTTATCTATACCATATTTCATTACATAATCATTTAATGCATCTAGATATATATCATTTGTCCAATATTCTGCATTAGTTTTTAAATCTTCTAATCCAGTTAACATTGCTGTAATACTATCTACATCGTCATAATCTTCTTGTAACTGTAATACATCTTTACCAACTACAACAATACGGTCATCCTGATATACTTTTGCTTTAAAAGTATCATCATCAATAACTATTAAATCACCAGTGTCTTTTAAACCTTTAACATAATTTTCATAAAGTTGAGGGTCATCAATAATATCTGATGTAATATCTGTCATTTCTTTTAAAGAAAAATTATCTGGTACTTCGTAAAAATACATAGTATCGCCAACATCTACAGCAATATAATACGTATTAGTTCCCTCTATTTGTATTATTTGTGAACCTTCAGGTCCATAAATTACTTGACTCATTTACCTACTATTCTCCTTATAACATCTATTGGTTCATCATATCCCATAGGTCTAGATATACCGTATTTCCATACATTCATTGCTATTGAACCTTTTAAATATCTATCTAAATCATTAAAAAATTGTTCTTTATTATCAGTTGATACATCTTCACTAAATAACATTTCAGGTACACCACCTGGTTCTTTTGCTTCACTACGTATTTGATTCATAGCAGCCATACCTAAATTAGCTATCATCCAATAAGTTTCATAAGTACCTATTGCAGCAGCGCCTGTTGTTAGTCCTGCAGCTGTTTTAACAAAACCACCTTTTTTTAATGCTTTAGATGCAAGTGTTGCTGGCCCTGATATAAGTATTTCTTCATCAATAAAAGGTAACAATCTCATACCAACACCTAATATTTTTTTCATAACACCTGGTTCTACGTTCATATTTTTTGCTAATGAATTAGAAATATTAGGGTCTATAGATTCTGGTCGCATAGGAAATTTTTGATTTCTAAAGTTTACAGGAGCTGTAAAATTTCCTTTTTGCACTTGATAAGTATCAATACCTTTTGCTTCATATTCAGCACGTAAATCATTTAATGCTAATTCTGCATCAGGATTGCCAAAAATTTCTGATGGGTATGGGTTTATACGCATAGGGTCTGTTTTATTTAATTCATCAGTAGCTTTATCACCACTAGCAACATAATCAAGTTCTTTGTATTTAGCTAAAAATTCTTCTGCTAATCTTTTATAATCTTCTTCTAAACTCATGGTGATAAATACCTCATTACATGTGGCAATATTTTATTTTGTATATCTATTTTTTCTTGACCTAATTCAGCAGCTGTTTTTTGTACACCAAATTTGTCATCAGTATATTCTTCAACAAAACTTTCAGCTGACATAGGTTCTTTAAACCAATCTTGATTTAATCTTTTTTCTGTTGATATATTACCACCAAATAAAACATCTTCACGTTTTACGTTTGTTCCTTCTACATACATAGCGTATATGTCACTATCTTGAAAATTAGTTAATTTAGTTAAATTATCGTCAAATTCTTTTGAATGTTTAATAGCAAAAGCAGTAGATGCTGCATCAAGTATTTCATCTGTAACTCTTATACCACTACCTTCTAATGCATCTTCCATTAATTGAACAAACTCATCATCAGTTGGATAATTTTTAATAGCTTGTTGAAATAACTCACCCTCAATTTGTTTTTTCTTAGCTTCAGTTTCTTTTTCTTTTAAAAACTCAGTATCTTTAACATATTGTTCTACACCAAAGTTAAAAATTTTACGTTGCATATCGTATTCATCATCTTCTTGAGATAAGAAAAATTTAAGTGGAGGTTTTTTTTCTAAGTCTTTATATTCAGGACTATTAGGTGTAACACTAAAATTAGCATCTGTGTAATCCATAATTTCTTGTACAACACCCATAAGTAAATCGCTATATTGTCCTCTAGTATTATCAAATGTTCCTTTAGGAACTACACCAGAATTTTCTAAGTATGCTTGAAATGCTATTATTTCATCTACAGAATTTGCATCATCTATAATTCCTGATATTGGAAAATCAGCAAAATGTGTTTCAAAGTTTTCAAAACCAACTGAATTACCATTTTCATCATAACTTGTAACTTTTCTACCATCGTCACTACCAGAACCAATCATAAGTGGTAAATATTCTCCAAGAATCATCATTACATTTACACCGTTATTTTCTAAGAAATCAGTAGTCATATCATTTTTAAACTTCTCAGCACTAGTTGAATCTAACAATTCCATATATTGCATAATGTTTGCTTGTTGTTGAGGATTTAATTGATTAAATAATACGTCTTCTTCTGATGGAGCGTTTTCGTCAGTTATATTTTCTGATTTTTTTAAATTTCCTGTTACCATTATTTTCCTAAACTAGCACCAAATGCAAGTGCTTCACTATCATCTCTAAACAATCTTAACATAACTCCGAGCCAGACATAGTAAAAATCAGGATGTTCTTCTGCTACTTGCATAGCCATTTGATGTGCAATAATTCTCATATATCGTGCTTCATCTTGTGTAGATGACAACCACCAATCAGGGTTAGCATTTGTTGAACGTTTCATTGATTCTGCTTCAAATCCTTGCCATATAGGCCAAAACATTGCAAATCCTTTACCAGCATCAGTAGTTAAAGCAAAACTACCTTCTTTTAACCATTCTTTTTCCATTTCAGCTATAATATCTTTTGCTTTTACAGCTGTAGTAATACCATATGTTTGACTTTGAAAACCTGGATAATCCATAATTAATTGATTTCTCATTAATCTTTTCATTAATACTTTTTGGTCACTATCAAAACTTTCATTTGCTTCTACTTTTTCGCTAAATGCAGCATATCTATAATATGCAACAGTATCATTGACACTTCTACGATATTGGTCTGGATTTAACATAATTGATTCATTATATAAATCAGAATAACTTCTATCGTCTAATGGGTTATCTGGTAATAAAAAGAATCCACTTAAAGTGTAAGGTTCTAGTTTGTCTGCATTTTCTTTTTGCCATTCTTGTACTCTTTCTGTAATAGAACGTCTACCTGCAATAGATACAGATTTACCAGAAGTTAACCAACCGTGGTCATATCCAAAATCTCTTAAAAATTGTTCTGCAGCTGCTACGTCATTTTGATTTAATTCTTCTCTAATTTTTCTATATTCATCAGCAAGTATTTGTGAAGACCATAACTTACCTTGTTCATCTTCTGCGTAATATATAGGTTTAAAACCTACAGGTCCAATAAATTGTGCTAATGCTCTAAAACCAAACAAAGCAGTTGCTTTTTTATTAGAGTATTCTAGAAAAGCTTCATCAATATCTGATTTAGTAAGTAATGATGGATTATAATCTTTACCATATTTTTCTTCATAAAACTTGTCTAATTTACCAGCTTTATGTAATCTCATATTTTCGCCTGTTAACATACCATATCTATATATATCAATAGTTGTAGATGCACGCATTTGTGCTAATTCGCTTTTGTATATATCTGTACCAAAATCATCTATATCATCTCCTAAACCTTGTATGTATGCACCAAATTTTTTCATCCAAGGTGCTTTAGGAATAATTACATCTTTTATAGTAGGAGGTGAAAACTCACCAAAAAATGTTTCTCTAAGTTCTCTACCATATCCATACTTAGGTAACACTTTATCTAATGCAAAAGCAACATATGGGTTAGGTCCAGGTACAAATCCTTGTCCTAATAAGTTAATACCAGTAACATAACTTTTAGCTCTAACCTCTGTTTTTCTATCTTTACCATAAATTAATGAACCTAAAAATCCACTAAATGGATGTACAAACAATTCATTATCAGGATTAGTAGGGTCAGGTGCAAAAAATGCATCATTTTGAAATTCTCCGCTATCTAATCCTCTAGCTCCTTTAACTGTTAAATAACCTTTTCTAATTAAATAAGGATTGTTAGCAAGTAACTTACTCCATGTAGTTGCAAGTTCAAACCATACTTCAGGGAAAGGAAATATGTTTCTAGTTACATCAGATAACATATGTCGTCTAGATGTATCATACAATAAGTTTTTAGTACCAGCTAATCCATATGCTCTTGCATTTACATCAGCTACTCTAAAATTATCTATTTTTCCAGATGCTGTTGCATTTCTAGCATCTCTCATATCTGCAATTACTTTTTTAGGTACACCTAAATTTTCTGCTTCTCTAATAAATTCATCTCTTACTTTAAAAGAATAATTCTCAAAGTTTTCAATTATGTGTGCCATTCTAAATTGTTTAAAAGCTACAGACCTAGATAGATATGCATTAGGTTTTCTCATTAAATATTCAAAACCTATGTTTATTACTTCATCCATAGATTCTCCCCATCTAGCTAAAACTTTCATATCTTTTCTTTTTATAATATCTTCAGATACTTTTACAGCACCTAAATCTAAATCTAAACCTTTTTTGTTAACATACTTAACTAATTCGCTATCTATGTCAGATAATGTAGTTTTTCCAGTAGGACTATATTTTTTAGCAATTCTTTTATTTAAATCTTCTAAGAAACTAATACCTTCACCTGTTTGTCCAACATCATCATATCTGTATAGTTTGCCTGTTGTAATAGCATCTCTTAGGTTTTTGTTACCAGTGTCAGCATTAGCTTTAGATAAATTGTATCTGTATTGTTTAGTAGCTTCATCATAAAAATACTCAGTACCTTTTTCTACTTTGCCACCAGTTTTAATACGTATACGTGCTTCAACTGATTGTAAGTATTGGTCTATAAAATCATCATCATTTAATATTTTTTTAAATCTACCACCACCCATTTCAACTAATTCTTTTCTAGCTGCAGCACCTTCTTTAGACACAATCCATTTATTTAAATTATCACTACCATATCCAAATTCAGATACTTTTCTTGCTATAGCATCACTTCTTAATAGCATTAACTCAAACCTTACAGCTTCTGCATAATCGTTCATATTTGTTACAAGGTCGCCTTTTCCTATTTCATTTTTTGTACGCATAACGTATTTAATGTTTTTGTTTTTTAAACTGCTTCTACCTTGTAAGCCAGCAAGTGAAAATGTTTGTTGTTTTGCTGCTAAATGTTGATAAGAATCTAATAATTTGTTTTCATCAATACCACCACGTCTAACAACTTTAGCTAATTTACCTTCTTGTCCTAGTGTTGCCCATTGTAAATAATGTACAGGATGTGTAAAAAACGAATCTAAATGTCCTGCAGCAAATCTCATTTGTTCTTCTAAAAATACACGTGTAAAGAAAGCTGCTCTAAGTAATACAGCAGGTTTAAATATGCTACGATTGTAAAAATCAAGTACCATAGTTATAGCATCTTCAGCTAAATCATCTACAGGTAATGTCTTTAATTTAGTTGTACCATCTTCTAGTATTTCATAAAAAGGATTTTGTCCACCTTTTTTTGCATATTCACTACTAAATGGATTTATATATTTAGTTACAAAATTTTTAGTATCTTTTAAAGGTCTAGTAAAAGTTTCAGTCATAGATGTCATATCATCATAATGTGTAAACAATGGTGACATAGCACGTTTCATTAAATTGTAATCTGTTAATTGTACAGCTGTATCAGCCATTTCTGACATTAAATGTGCAGAAGGTATAATTACAGTTCTATCTACACCATCAATACCTTTGTAAGTCATTTTTTCTAAACCTTCTGGTAAGTTACCTGCAAATGACATATTTTCACCCATTTCATCAATAAACATTATGAAACGTTTTTCTTCACGTTTTGTATAATTTTCTAGTGATTTTGCAATTAATTCGTGCTTACCACCCATTTCATGTACATGTACGTAATCTCTTACTCTTTGTTCGTATGCAAATTTACGTACTTCTCTATGGTCAGAATATTTTAATTTAGCAAATTGTTCTAATATTGCATCAGCGTATTCTTCTTTGTAACCAGTAGCTTGTAAATGTGCAAACAACTGGTCATACGCTGCTTCAAAGTTTCTTAATGGTAATCCCATATCAGGTATTAATCCCATCATTCTCATTTGTGATGGAGTTCTACCTGCGTTAAATACAGAGTTAAAACCTAATAACTTTTCATATTTTTTATCTGTAACGTTTATTACTTCTTGTACATTAGATTTTGCAGTTATAATACTTTCTATAATTGCTTCTTTTTTAGGAAAATAATCTCCCCAAGCAGAAGTACCATCAATCATTTTTGCATTACGTCCTAAAGGTTTTAATACGTTTAATATTTTTATATTGTTGTTTTTTCTTAACGGTGTTAATCCAATATTTAAACCTTGACCCAAATAACTTCTAGCACTTCTAAATGCAGCATTTTCATTACCTACTGCAGATATACCTTTACCTAATAATTGCTTAGCAACATTGTCAGATGCTTGTAATTTTTTACCAGTTTTAGCAGTACCAATTAAAAACTTATTTAAAGCAAAAGATGCTACTTTAGGCATTTCAGAAAGTTGGTCAAATTGATTACCTATCTGTATACCTTCATCAAGTAACTGTCCAAACATTTCTTTAATTTTTGCTGGATTTTTTTCTTTAACTAATTTTTCTATAACTCTACCGTTAATACCTCTAAAAAATGGATTAGCTTTTAATACAAATCTATTAGTTTCTTGTGCAATAGATACATACAATTGTTCCATAAACGGTGTACTTAAAAACTCATCTTTTGTTTGTCTAAAGAATTTAGGTACACGTTCACCAAAAAAACCATATTCTTTAATTTGTTTGTTAGTAGCTTTATAAACTACTTTTGTATTTTGTAATTCTTTTAATGATGCATTTTTAGTTAATTTTGCAGCTTCTAAACCATCCTCTAATTTATCTTTTTCGAATTGTCTATAAATTTGTTTTCTAATAGCTTTTTCATTTAACTCAACGCGTTTGCCTGTAGATATAATCTCACCTGTTTTTTGGTCAAGAAGTTTATTAACACGTCTTAAATTTTTAAATTGATTCATTCCTGCTTTAACACCTTTATCAGCAAATAATTCAGGTATTAATGAATAAACAAAGTCTATACTTCCACTTAAATTATTATAAGCTTTTGTACCAGGTGCATATACAGTTGCTGCTTGATATCTACCAGGTGAATAAGGTTGCAGCATATTTAAACCTTCTTCAGTTCTTAATACATCTTCTGATGAATAAACGTATCCTTTTTTCCTACGTTCAGCAAAAAAGTTAATTTTGTTTGGTTTTTCTGAACTTAAATAATTTATCTCACCAGGTTTATCTTCAGGTGCAATAGGGTCACCAATGTATTTATATATTAATTCTTTAGCCTGAGCGTCTGTATAACCATAAATATTTGTTAAATCATGGTATTGAGGCATATTTTCTACATCAATTGTTTTAAAAATAAAACCATTACTACGGTCATAGTTAATAGGTTCGCCAGCTGCAGACTTTTTACGCATAGCACTATATATTGTTTCTCCACCCATTTCTCTAGATTCTTTGAATATATCTATATATTTAGATATAAAACCACCTGGACCAACATCTTTACCAAAATTTCTAATAGATTCTATTTCTGTTGGGCTAACATCAATAGCTAGATTACCTCTTGCTTCAGTTGGGTCTACACCTTCTCTTATTAATTTGTCGTATGCCCACAAAGATTGCATATATCGCCAAACTCTACCTGATGAAACAGATGTTGTAATAGTATTTATTTTTCTTCCATCTTCTGTAGTAATTACTTCTAAAGGAAATAACCCTGCTGCGTCAGGTAATGGGTTATATTTTTTAATATTTTCTATACCAGCACTTAATGCTTCCATAAACCATACTCCGTATTGTGTATCACCTTTAAGTAAGTTACCTAGTGTAAAAGTCATATCATCAACGTATTCTTCACTTTGATACTTTTCAGTCATGTGCTCCCATATTTCAGCTTCTTTTTTGCTAAATGTTTCATACATTTGAGAATTAATTTCTTTTAATCTATCTGAATTAGGGTCTTCACGTAACATAGCAGCAGACATAACTACCCCTTTAGGTAACATAGGGTTTTCTTCTGTTATTCCAATAACTAAGTTTTGTAACTCAGGGTCGTTAGCTAGTTGTGCTTTATATGTTTTAAATAACCTATTTTGTCTAGATTTAATAGATGTAAAATCTTTTTCAAAAAAATAATCTGCAAACACTATTCATTACCAGAATTTAGTAATTCAGCAATAGCTGGATGCGGATTTATAGAATACAAAGCTGCTAAAAATACATTAACGTCACTATTGCCTTCTACAGGAAAACTACCTTCTCCAATAGGTACACCTTCAGTTACTGGTTCACCTGGTCTATCAGTAGGTGCAAATACATTAGGTCTAACACCAGTAGGTTGTACTGATTGAGGTGATAATCCTTGTTGTACAGGTAAAGGTGCAGCTTTTTGCTGGTCCATTAATTGTTTACCTTCACCGTATTCTTGTCCTGGTATACGTCTTAAAGGTTGTTTTTTACTTGCTGGACCACCATCTGTTCTGTTACCACCTACAGGTGCAGGATTTTTAGGTTGTCTATATCCACCACGTCTATTCTTTACCATAAAACTCCCTAGTAATAATTACTATAATACCTCGCATAGGTGTAATAATTTCTTCTACACCTTCAGATAATATATCTAATTCATCTGTTACACCGAATTCTTGATACACCATATCCCAAAAACTTGTATCATAATGTTCTTGCATCTTATAATCCAAAAGCTTGTGCCATTCCAGGAACACCGCCACCACCCATCTGCTGTTGCATCATTTGTTGTTGTATCATAGCTTCTTCTTCAGGTGACATCTGTGGCTCTTGTGGAGTATAGAACTGCTTCATAATATCTGTAATTGAAGAAGGATACTCGTAAATAGCTATTGCAGCCATTGTAGCTGCAGGGTCACCTTGTGCAGACCTTGCTAATATACTGTCAAACAATACTTGTTCAGCTTTGTTTTTTCTTATACGTTCTTGTACTTTTGCTATATTTTCTAAACCATCAATGTTATCTTGTAAAGTTTCTACGTCTATAACACCTGCTTGTAATAATTGCAACCCAGTTACAATTTTTTGTGGTTCATCAAAACCAGCCATAACACCGTAAATACGTCTTGTAGTAAAGTCACCGCCTATATCTTGTAACACGTTATAGTTTTCAGAAAATGCAGAACCATTTAAATAACCTGCCATAGGTTTTTTAGTTATTCCTTGTGTATAAGACATAACTACATCTAGTTCTAATCTTTTAGCATCCATATCTACTAAACCGTGTTTGATTATTTCTCTATATTCATTAATCATTAATGACATAGTGCTGTTAAGTTCAGACAAACCTGCACCAGTAACAAAAGAGTTAGGTGACTGTGAGTCATCTGTAACAGGGTAACCACCTACCATACGCAACTGTCTTTCCAACCTATCTATTTGTTGGAACAATTGATACGGCATATTATTCATTGGTTTAGAAACTTGTGTACCAGGAGCTAGATAATTAACCGCAAATCTGCCTTTTCTGTATTGTCCGGATTCTATCTCTCCTGATATGTTAGTTTCTGTAAACACAGAATCTTCCATTGCAATTGCAGACATTATGTTAATTTTTGCCATCATAGCCATTAGTCCTATAACGTGGTCATATTGACCTTTAAGTTGGTCGAAAGAAACTCTTTTCATAAATACAAATGGAGGAGTAGACAATACGTTAGGTATAAAATCAAGTATCATGTTTCGTTCTGGAAACACTACATAAGTACCACCCATGTCATAGTATTCAATAATTCTTACACCAGAGT
>TARA_R100001443_G_scaffold30470_1_pt1 | contig 18442 bp, 27 predicted proteins | sample TARA_R100001443 | Tara Oceans TARA_R100001443 (sample SAMEA2622142) | marine metagenome | biome: marine biome (ENVO:00000447); feature: deep chlorophyll maximum layer (ENVO:xxxxxxxx); material: "saline water (ENVO:00002010), including plankton (ENVO:xxxxxxxx)" | depth 50 m
CTTTTGATCAAGTAAATATATCTATGAACGGATTCTTTACTTTCCAGTCAAATTTTTCTGTACCTAGAACTAGAAATTACAGATCAGAAACGATACCTGCCACTTCATTTAACTATTCTGTATTTCCTGCATGGAGTGATTTTATTAGAAGATCATCTGGCAACCAATCTCCCTACATACAAACATTTGGACAAACATCCGATACAGATCAATACTTTGTTATTATGTGGGATAATGTTTCTGAATACAGCAATGGATTAAAAAGTACTTTTCAAGCTATATTATACGAAACGACTAATGAAATTGCTTTTAGGTATGATGAGTTACGCATACAGAATCACGATATAACGATAGGATTGCAAGGTAATAACGAAGCTTTAACGTACTTGCGATATGAAGACACTGGAAGCACAACCTTTATTGAGACAGATGATTTTAGTGTAAGCACAGCTATCGATGAATCTTTTAGTAATCTATCTTCTGAATGTTTAATTGATTCTGATTTTAGTGAATTGTGTGATGTATACGATTTAACAAATGATTCTGAAGAAGAAGATTATTTATATGGAACAGGGCTTACAGACACTATGCTGTATGGCTATGACGATGAGGAGGATTTTTATGGATTTGATGAAGAAGATGAATACCTATACGGAGAAACAACTTTTTTTACGTTTGCTGACGATTGGCACAACGATGGTGATAGCTATGATGTTATTACTATCAGTAGTGATATACTTTTTGTTGAGGAATATGATTTAGAAGAACCTATCTTTATAGATACGCATTTTGAATTTACGGATGATTCTTTTTCACCTGATTTAGAAGAAATAAGTTTTATACCCCTTGAAGACATAACAGACACCGAAGTTATAGATATATTTGAAATACATATAATAGATACAGAAGAAGACTTTCTTATGTTTGTAGAAGAAGAACTTACTGAAGAACAGATGGAAGAAATAGAGGAACATTTTGAAGAGCACTTTGAAGAAGAGTTTAGAGAAGAAGAGTTTGAACAGTTTGCAGAAACAGAAGAAGAAATAATAGAAGAAGAGTTAGAACAAGATTTTACTGAAGAAGAATTTATAGAACAAGAACTAGAGTTACTAGATAATATAGATGATGAAGAGAAAGATACTAAAAAAGAAAAACGAAACAGAATTAGATCAATAGTAGCGTCTACTAATTCCCTACTTGAAAGAATAAACCCCAACATAACTGGCGGCACTTCTCAAACTAGCACCACAGTTTCCGTATCTAGCAATACATCTGGTGCATCATCATCTCCTATGTCTGTATCTAGCTCACCTAGTATTTCAGATCAGATAGCCTCATCTCAAGCACAAACTAATACTGTCTTACAGTCTATTAATCTTGTACCTATGCCTGCAATAGGCAATACACCTTCTACAATGATGGCTGAAGTCCAAGTTACAACTATGGAAAATCAGATAGAAAGTGTGACTAGCACTATGGTAACAGCATCTGAAGCTGACCAGATAGCAGAACAGATAGTAGCTAGTAACATAAGAGCACAACAAGAACAATCACAACAACAAGAACAAGAGTCTGGCACATATGATACAGCAGGACAGGCAACATTACTTGCCTACATGAATTACTTGCCAGGTTTTGATACCTACCAAGATATGAGTATACCACAACCTACAGAATGGTATGAGCCTAGAGCTATCTATACAGATATAACTATCGATGATAACTTTGTTGCGTATGGAACTATGGTAGGCAATACAATTAATAAACTGTCTGGAATGACATCTGGACAACCTATGGATTTATTTGGAGGATAATATGGCAGAGGAAGAAGTAAAAGTCGTAGAGGTAGAAAGAGTTTCTTGGTACAACAACCCTGAAGGTTTTGACAAGTGGAGAGTTTTTCCAAGAATACTTATCACCTTGTATGGTGTTATGTTTTACAAGACATGCGACTGGTTTATGACATTACCTGATCCAACCAATTCACAATCAGCATTTGTATCTGTAATAGTAGGTGCAGGGGCTGCTTGGTTTGGTTTGTATGTAGGCAAAAAATAGGAGAACAATATGAAAAATTTATTACCTAAACTTCAACAGTACATTACCATTATAGGGGTGATCACTGCAATAGGTGGTGGCTTTTACACATGGGGGCAGTTTAATTTACGCCTCGATCAAATAGAAGCTAAAACTAAAAAAAGTGTTAACTTAGCACCTCTTAATGAGAAGTTACTGGTGTTAGAAGAAAAGGTTAAACAGCTTGAACAGAAGTCTAATAATAATCAAAATCCACTAGCTCAATAATTTACAACATAAATACTTATCATTTAAACTATTGATTGGACAAAGGTTGTTTTCTTGTGTATACTACAATTAGTAACATAGGAGAATTATTAGTGGAAAGTATATTTTTACATTTAGCATCTGGTTTAGTGATGCTTTTGTGCTTTTTACAAGTGTTTTGAAAAAAAATAATCGTTTAAATGCTCATACAGAGCCTTTTAATATGTTTCAGGTACTGTAATATCAAAAATAAACAATTTTGTTGTATGGGCTTCTATTCCCTTTAGACAGGGTTTTACATAAATTTGTATGATTTTTCTACTAATTCTTCAAACTCTCGCTTAAATTCTCGTAGAAGGTTGGTCAAGGACAGTGTACCTTCATAATCTTGATTCCATTCATCCATCGTCTTTCTAAAAACTTCAGGATTAACTGACTTATTTTCAAGGTACACTTTCCCATCTTGTGAAAGCTCAACAGTAAATTGAGCTAAAAGTGCTCTAGTCGGTTTTTTCTTCGGCTGGTTCATTTGTATTGCCTATCACTTTATTAGTTGTGGGATCGACCATAACATGCCCCATAGCTCTGAAAGCTGTTAACATATCACTAACTTCAGCATATGGTAGTCCTGCTAGTTTTTGTAAGATAGTGTTTGCTAGAGTTTCCTGCATAAGATAAAACTTTACAGGCTGATATGCCTCATTTACATCTGGCGTAGCAGGATCATCTGCTTTAAATTTACCATCTTCATCATGGGCTCGTTTCTTTTCGTCTGCCATTAGACCTCCTTATCTTCTATAAATAATGCTATTATAGCATAGTGAATTATTTTTAACAAGTCCTTTCTCCGATCTTTTTTTGCACCTTTCTTTCCATATCTCTGTGCATACTTCATAATATTTCCTATACAGAAACCAGTACCATGACCAGCATCTATAATAAATTCTGTTGCCTGATAATTATTTTTTGAATAATGTTCTTTGTATGTATCTTGTATGTAGGCATACACACCATTCAATATATTCTGTTCATCATATTTATAATTAATTGATGTCTTTTTTATTGGGCTTGAACGCAACGACATTATCTCCTCTTTCCTCTATCTCTCTTTCTCGTTTTCTTTCTAATTCATCCATTATCATCTTATTGCCTTTTTCCATAACAGTCAACTGTTCTGATGTAGCCATGTGCATAAGACCAGCAAACAAAATATACATCTGCGTTCCTGTGTATGTGTCTAAATCAGCAGGTAACAAATCTGCACCTACTATTTCAAAACCCTCATCTTCAGGCTTTAATACTATATACATATTACCTTCTTTCAAATTAAGCTCCTTTAAAAATTTATCTATTTTTTCATTTCTTGCAAATTCTATCTTGTAAAAATCATCTTTACTCATTTAACCACTCCATAGGTACTAAGCTTTCAGCCCATAAAAATTTATGCCTATCGCACCAATTTGCGTATGTAGTTTTAGATGTTCTTGAAATCTTATTATTAGCATTAACAAAAACAAATCTTATATCAAGATCAGGATATTGTTCTTGTATAAGAAGATGTTTAACTCTATCATTTGTTGTTAGTCTTCCTTTTGTTTCTATATATATTTTAGATTCTGGTAGGTAGAAGTCTGGAGTATAGTTTCTTATCTTAGGAACATAATCAAACTTTACTTTTTCATATTGAAAATCTACTTTGCGTTTACCTAAGTCTGCAGCTACCTTTAACTCAAACTTTGATCTGTATGGTAATCTATATCCTGACATCTTTTGGTTTTTCCCTATCTAATAAAAGATGTAACTCTTCTATTATTGATCTTTGATATTCTTCTGCATTATCATAATCTATAGCATCGTAAAATCTATTCATTAAAACAAACATAATAGCTTTGTTACCTAGTAGATACTTTATCTTTTCCATAGCTTCATCTAGCATAGCCATACCTCTTTCATATATAAATGGCTGAGTCTTTGACAGCTTAGTATATACAGGAACAGTATAATCGCTATGTCGTAGTTCTTTTATAATGCTGTCTCCGCCTATCATAGAATAGTTGTCAGGATAAACATAAAAAACATTTTTGTTTTCTTTAAAATCTGCCATAGTAAGATTATGCATTTTAAGTATGGGCATTTTTTACTACCTTAGTATACCACACATAAGGTGGGTTTTTTGCTCTAGATGTATGTTTAGGCAAATATTTAGCATGTTTCCAACAATGGTGCCTAAATCCACAAAAACCACATTCTCTAGGTAAAAGTTTATTACCAGTGGGCTCACCCTTTTCTATTTCATCTGTAGCTTTAAATTGTTTTTCTACTCTCTTTGTCTTTTTTAATTTACGAACATTTACAGTAGCGGCTTCTAATGCTTCTTTCTTTTCTTGTGCTTGTGTTGATGGAGCTTCACACACTGTAATTTCTCCAGAAGATTTATCCATTACTATCCATCCACCAAAAGGCATGTTCTCACCTTCTGCGTAAGAAAAACCTTGTACGACATATCCAAAAGGATCATCGTCTTTTACTTTTTGATACCCACCAAACTCACCAAATTTGTTTTGATATGCATAAGGGCTTGCAGATTTAATATCAAATACTTTTTTATCTATAATAACGTCTAATGTTCCAGTAACTTTTGTATCATCTAAAGTTATAGATGTAGGCTTTTGTTCAGCTTCTACATTGACACCAGACGCTTTCATAACAGCTATTAAAGCGGCTTCTACTAAATCACCTAATAAAAATCTCATTATGGCATTGTAACTAAACGACTGCTCAATACCTAGCTGTTCACATTGTTGTTGACATAAAGGTTTACCTATACCAGACAGGCGTAGGCGAAACTCTCTGGGCTCTCTAGAAAATTGTTTTTCTAAAGCCTGACCGCAAGCTTCCTTAAACTCGTCAACTAAAGAAGGAGGCATTTCAGCCTCCCCCTTCGTAGCTCTATTCAAGAAATCCTGTATGAATACTTGAATATCACTCATTATGCTTCGACAGCAGCAAGGTCGATAGCATCCACGCCTTCACCATTATTGGCTTCAGCATGCTCTTCTGACACTCGGAGATTGTAGGAATTTATCCTGTCTGCAAAAGCTACAAGTAGCTCTCTATCGTCTTTAGATAAATCTACAGTATCAGAAATAGTCAAGTTAGTTGAATAGTAAATGGTTGCTCCATTCTTATGCTTTATAGAATGAGCCTTAGCTACTACATTAGGAGAAAGTAAATTCTTCTTATCAACATCTCTAAAGTATTGAGATATTGCATTGTAGCTTGAGCCTTTTCCATAAAATACTACAGGAACATTTTCTACTGGACTATCTTCACCAGTAGCAGTTTTGCCATCTGCTATTGTTACTAGACCATACAGAACTTGATTACATTTAACAAGTGCTGAAGCAGCAGCTTCTGGGCTGTCTAAACCAATTTCCGTAATTTCGTTTTTGGTAAGCTTACCACATTTAAAGCCCCCCTCTGTATCAGGAAATTGATCGTTGAGCTTGGCTTGTTGCGTAGTGCGAACTGAGTATGCACCCTGCTCATTATCCCATAAGCTATACATAAACCTTCTGATAAAAATCCTAAAGTTAACATCTTTACCAAATACTTTCTCCTTTGTTTCAGGATTGTATAAAGCAAACTGCCCTCTAGGTAAGGTGTTACCCTCATCATCTTCAGGTGCATGATTAATTGATAGTCTAGCTAGAGAGTCTCCGCCTTGAGGCTTATCTTCTCTTTGACCAATCAATTCTGCTAGTTGGTCTGCAGACACTTTATCCAGATTTTCTGGAATTACGAGGTCTGAGTTTTCGTTTGTCGCTAATTGTGTCATATTATTACTCCTTATGAGTTGACTTAACACTATTATATAGTAGATATTAAAGTAATGCAAGCATTAATTTGAAAATATTTCTTCAGTATCTAACCAGTTGCTTCCAATTTTAATTTCAATGCCTACTGGCATATCATACTCTATTCCCCATCTTCTCTTGGCTTGCTGGGGTATGGAAAGCATACACTCTTTGACAACATCAATTACTTGATCCTGTTCATCAGGATGTACATCCACTACTATACTATCATGTACTGTATTACAAAGTAGGGATTTAAAATTGTTTTTCTTAAATGCCCTAAAGGTTTCAACAAGTGCAGACGGAAGTAAATCTGCTGTAGCAAAACCCTGTACAGGATAATTCTTTACACTCGTTCCATGAGTAATTCCTCTGGCTGTTCTTCTTACATAAGGAAATCTGTATTCCCTACCTGACGGAAGAGTCACAACCTTATATTTCAATGCTTGTTTAGCTAAATCCAAATGCCATTCTCCTATCTGAGGATATATATCTGTAAACTCAGAATAGTATCTATGTACATGCTCAGGTAAACCTATACCTGTAGCACCATATAAAGGAGCAAAGGTGTGTGCTTTTGCGTTCTGCCTTTCCTCTTTTGTTATCTCATCTTTCTCTTTACCAGTTATTATCGTAGCTGTCAAGTTGTGAACATCTACACCACCCTTGACATTTTCATAAACATGCTTATCTTGACTAAGATAACCTGCTACTCTGTATTCTAGTTGAGCATAATCACCTTCTAGTATATGCCCCCCTTCAAACCTAGACACCACAGCTCTACGAACTGGGAATGTTTTACCTCTAGGCATGTTCTGGAAGTTAGGACTCCTAGATGACAAACGACCAGTGCTTGTTACACACTGCATAAACTGAGGATGAATACGATCACTATAATCTAAATTCTTTTCTATACCTTCTACAAAAGTTTTAAGGTAAGTTTTTATTGCATTAAATCTTAGATAGCGTTCTATAAAAATAAATGCTTGCTCGTTACCTCTTTCCCTATATAGCGATAAAGCATCTGCATCTGTTTTAAATCCTTGAGTACTACAAGACATCACACTTATAGGTGCTAACTTAAATCCTGCTACCTCATTAGTAGGCATGTACTTTATACCTACACCTCCACAAGACTTGCATATATACCTAGCCTTACCCCATGTGCCATCTTTTCTTTTCCTAGACACTCTTCCATATCCATTACAAACATTACATCTAGTAGCCTCTGTTCTATATTGTACTATAACATTACTAGCTACTGCTCTTTTAAATTGTGCATCTGACATGGGTGTTCTGCGTTTAGGTTTTCTTGTATTACCTCTTACTTCATACCCAAGATTAAATGTCTGTGCCCAAGTCTTCTTGTTCTTAACACCTCTACTAAATAGTAGTTTTGATCTATCTTCTGGACTAGCGAGATTAATAGGCGTATCACCCATAACTCTCTTAATCTCTTCATTAAGATATTTCTCTAACTCATTAGCTTCTAAAGTATACTCATGCTTAACTTTGTTTAAGGCTTGGCGATCTATCTTGATACCATCCTTTTCCATTTCTGCTAAAACTCTTGTTACCTCAAAAGACAGGTACAGTGTAGGCTGCAATTTGCTCAATGCTTTTACCCTCTTGTTTTGACTGACTTAAAGCTACCTCATAGGTAGACTGCACATCAGCTATTCCATATTCTTCTACTATTTCATGTGGTATTATATCAAATCCCATACCATCTTGCAAGTACTTTTCCAATATACCTTTTTTCTTTTTTGTAGTTGTTTGATGTCTACGACAACATTCATCAAGACTTAAAGGTACCTTAACTCCTCTTGCCCATATGTAATCAAACACCATAGTATCATAGACTGCACCAGTGTATATAAACCCAGAGGCAAACAACCATTGTAAATCAAATTTAATATTGTGACCTAGTAAAACATCTGCTCTATCTAGTGCATCTTGTACTATCTTCATGTTGTTCTCTGTAGGCTGTCTATCTGCATGGTAAAACCATACATACTCAACAGGCTTATCATCTTCTTTAAATCCTACTGACACTAACTGATTGCCCTCTGTGTAAGGAGAAGGATCAGAGCCTTTGTCTGTTTTTATAAAAGTAGTTTCTACATCTAATGTTAAAATCATTCGTAGTACCTCCCTGTTAACTTATCTATCTCACAAACAACATGACCATGCCACCCTGATATCTTATTCTTAGATACATTTAAAAATCTAGTATCATCATCTTCGCCAGGATTTTTACCTATACCTATAATAATATCTGCTTCACCAGCTTTCCCTGTCTTAGAGCCATCAAGCATAGCAAAATCTAGTAATTGCCTACCATGAGCATCATAACTGGCTTGTGATACAGCCCACACCATACAGAAATTTCTTTTAGCTATTTCTCTGGCGTTTACATACAGCTCTTTCAATCTTTCGTCACCTCTGCTAAACTCGCCACCTATCTTAACCTTGTCTAACTGATCAACAAACAGTATATCAATTTTATTTAATTTTGCAAACTGATCTATCTCTGCTATATCTGAGCCTACAGAATCCATAATATATAAATTTTCTTCTATCTCTCTTTTATATACTTCTTTCATCTCAGGTAAACTATCTTCATAATTATCTTTATGGACATTAAAGTAGGCAGTTAATATTCTAGCCTTCATTCTTCTAGCTGTTTCTTCATTCATTATATAACCAACCCTATGCCCTTTGCGTATTGCTTCTGCAGATAGGAAAGCACAGAAAGATGACTTACCACTTTCAGGGCGAGCAAAGATAATCCCTAGATTACCTCTATAGGTTCCTGATACTTCGTCATGTAGTGTTGTTAATGGGAAAGGGAAATCAGGGTCTTCATCAAACTCTTGAAACAATGTCTCTACATCTGTTTCTTCTCTCTGCATTGACAATATGCCTGTAGCAGAATCCTGATTTATTATTTGATCTACCATCTGGCGTAAATCACCAAAGTTTGTAGACTCGCCATTCCATATATCTATTGCTGTTTCTCCTACCTTACGAGCCATTTCTCTACGCCAAAACTCAGTCAGTGTATCTAATACAAACTGAGGATCACCATCAACATCTTCAGGTATGTTTTTTATAGCCTCCTCTACAGCTTCTCTAGTAGAGTCTGGCATGGCAGGATATAAATTCCTATGTACTAAATATAAATTGTCTTTCGATAAGTCTCCCTCATACTTCGTATGGTAGTGCATTATCGCATCAAAGATAGTTTTGTATTTCTTATCAAACATATCTTTGGTAACTAAAGCTTTCGCCTTTTCAAAGTTTTCCCTACTTAAAAGTAGTGCTATTATCTGTGGCTCCATATTTATCTCCTAAAAAGGTTGAAGCAGTATACTATTATTTACCTAAAGGGTCAAGCTCCCATTTTTTAGCTCTATGACCTAATTCTTCTTTATTGTCTCTTATAGTTTCTGTAGGTTGTCCATTATCATCTATTCTTTGTTGAACGATACTCATATTCATACTAAAAGATCGTCTTTCACCATCAGAATAAAAAGGATAAACCATGTGTATTAAATCTGCAGGAAACACAAAAAAATCTCCTACACTAGGTTTAACAAGAAAAGTGTGTGTATGCATTTTACCTGATTGCCCATGTAAAAATTCTATGTGACCTTTACAAGGGTAATGATCTTTGTAATCTTCTTCCCACTCTTTATCTATATCAGGAGGTAGTTTTAAATATCCTACGCAGGACAAATCACATTCTGTATGTATATGTGCAGGATTAAACTCACCAGCAAACTGACGAACAATCCATGCAGAATTATACTGTATAGAAAAACCAGTACCTTTTGCCAACTGTTTAAAATGCCTAGCCATTTCTGTTTGAACAAAATTAGCTATAATTTGATTAAAAGTATCAGTGTGTTTATTTAATTCTGTATGATCAATTAAAAATTCTTGTTTAAGCTTACCTACAAGATTATCTGAATGATCTAACTGTTTGGCTTTTTTTTCATCTTTCATAGTTTTGTTAGTATATTTATTTAATCTTCTAACCAAATCCATAGGTAATCTAGCATGCATCATCATAGGACCAAAAGGAAATATAGGAGACATGGCTCCTTCAGGCTGATTTCCAAAACTTGTTCCGCCAGCCATTATTTATTCCTCGCTTTAAATAGACGATTCCCAAACCAGAAACTAATTATAGCAGCAAAAATGGTCTGACTTTCAGAATCCCATGCTTCCAAGATAGCAGGCAATACCTCTGTTCCAGCCTGCACTGCTATTACCACATAAGTAATTTTAACAAATGCAAATACACTAAAAAAAGCGTAGGTTATAACTGGTCGTACTGACGCTTGTAAAGCAGATACAAATGGAGATTTGTTTGATTGTGCCAATGACTCAGCATGTTTATACAAGCCCTTCACTTCTTCTATATCTGCCTGAGCATCCATCTCTTGTAATTTTAATTTACTTAACTCTGATGCATATTTAGCTTTAGCTTCAAGCATAAGTAGTTCTTGTTTGTTTGCTTGTTTCTTTTCAAAAAACCCCATAACACTAGGTAAGAAACTTGTACCGAATCCTAGTAATGAGCCTAATAAACTTATCATGTTATATCTACAATCTCACAGGCATCTGCTGTACATGCCAACTCCTGCATGCCTTTTGTATTGTCCTCTTGTTCGTAGTTAGAAAGTAATGTCCAATCCACATTGGTTGGCATTTGTTTAATCAAAGCATCATATTCTTTTTTTGTTATCTCTTGATATGGTGCTTGCTTATAAGTGTGATCAGAATGAGGTAAAAACGACACCCCTGCCACATCTTTAAAGTTATTGAACACCCATGCTCCAACATCAAACCATTCGTCTTCTTTAACAGTTATAGTAACTGAGGGTTTATGTTCACACCAGTGCTCTTGATATGTCTTCCATGTTTCTAATTGTGTTATAGCATCTACATCGTCTCTCAAAACCGCAGATTCTGGCGATTTCATAGGAAATGAAAACACAACAGTGCTATGTGGTTGCATCAAATCATCCTCGTAAGGTATGCCTTGATCTATCATAAAATTAGTTAAAGGGTCTTTCTTATCTCCTCTTACAGTTCTTATGTAGTAGGCTGAATGTCTTGCATGTATGCCTGACGCAGAGTCTACTAGCTGAGAAACTGTGCCTGATGGCTTAACACAAGTAATAGAAGTTGATTGAGGTATACCTAATCTGTCTGACAATCCTAAGTTGGTATCTACAGCCACTTGTCGTAACCTCTTCAGGTCATCTGCTTTTCCTAGCTTAGGATTATCTAGTATACCTGTAAGAGATACACCTAACAATCTTTCTTCTTCTGTATTGTTTTGCCAAATCTTGCGTAAATATTTAAAGTTCGTCAAGGTAGATTGGAATGTTCCAAGTATAGTAGCGTCTGATACCTTGCCTTCTAATGTCTTAACAGTGTCCGTCTCTCTGACTACTACCTCTGTTAGGTTACAAAATTGATATGGGCGTAATATTATTTCACTACAAGGGTTAGTTCCGAAATCATATTTCGTTTTTCTCCTACCATTTTTTTCTGCCTGTCTAACAGATGCGTCTCGACTAAATATCCCTCTTTCTCCTGACTTGGAGTTGTAAAGATTTAACCACTCTTTCATAAAAATACCTATAGGTGGTGTATTTTTGTAACACACAGAGTTATTTGCTAATGCTCTCTGCCCTTCGTCATTCCACCACTCACCAGACTTGGCTAAAGCCATCTCTTGGTCATCAAGGTCAGATAAGCTTATTAGAGCCGATCTTCTGACTCCCCCTACCACTACCACTGATCCTATCTTGCACATAATGTCATGGCACTCTATAGGCTTTAAACGCCTACCTGCAGATTTTTTAAAAATTTCTACTGTAAACTTGAACAGATCGTCAAGTGGGTCTGGACCAGATGATCTACCACCAAACGTTTTCAACCTAGCACCTGCAGGGCGTAGGCGAGACAAATCCCATTGTGGTATCTGTCCAGTGTATAATAATGATATGAGTTCTTTGTAACCTCTAGCCCAACCCTCTTTCGAGTCAGACACTATCACTTTAGTTTCTGAAGGGCTAAGTGTTTCTGCTACCTTGGGAAGATTGTCAGTGTATTTCTTTTCTACAGAAAAACCTACACCAGTTCCACACATCAAAATGTAAAGACACTCGTCAAACGATCTTTGACTGTCGACTGGTAGGTAGGAACAGTTGTAACCTGCAACATTGCATCTGTCCAAAGCAAGTCCTGCTGTCATCAGTGCTCTCATAGAAGGCATGATCTCAAGATTGATAACCCTATCTTCTAATCTGTTCTTCAAATCAGTTGTAATCTGATAACCATGTTGGTCTCTCAAATGTTCTTCTAGGTAGTCAAAATATCTAGTGACTGTCTCTACCCAAGTTTCTCTTCTTGCGTCTTCCTCTCGCCACCTAGCATAACGAGACTTGTGAATAAAATTTTGATAATCTGTTGGTAATTGATTTTGCATGCTACACCCATATAATCTCCGAAACAGGAACCGAGATGTAATCCTCATGTAATCTGGATAACCTATTGAATTTATTAACTACTCTCTCTTTCTTAACAGAGTCTTTTGTCATTATACCAGCTTGCGTTCTGTCAGTGTTAAACACGACAAAGAAAACTTCACCATCAACTTTTGTGTATCTAAATTTTCTCCTAGGAATATGCATGTCACCCCACTGAAATTTACCAGAGCCCCATCCATGTTTTGTCTCTACCTCAACACTGAGGTTATGTTTTTCACAGATAAGATCAATGCCATACGCCTTTGGATTATCTTCCAAGACAGGCTCTTCATCTAGTCCTAATATCTCTTTCAATTTTGGTGGTAATAATTTTTTAGCTGACTCTCTTGTTTGAGGATCATTTGCATTAAACAGTTCTCTATCAAATCTTTTTGTAGGTGCTGTATGTGGCTTCGCTTGACTTGTCATTGTATCTCCATAATTTTGTTAAGTTCCATATTTTTAATATCCTTTTCCAAAAAAGTCAAAGAAGCTGGTACCACTAACCTAATGTGTTTAGTTAGTTCAACAGCTTTTTTTGAAGCATCTCTGTCCAATGCTATTATTATTTTACTGTAATTCTTGAGGGTTGTCAAGTAGTCATTTGGAAGATTTGTTCCCATCAATGCAATCCCAGTGTGGACTTGAGAAACAGCACATGCAGAAAAACAATCTTCAACTAAGACAGCCTTGTCACTGTCAGTTTGTGCATCGCAAACGAATGGGTGTCTGCTTCTGGCGTAGCGAAACCATTTAGGTCTTTTGTCAGCCTCAGATAATTTCCTACCCACAGCATCAATAACCTTGTCATCTTTCTTTACCATGAAGACTACCCTGTCTTGCCTAACATCATACTGAATGTCAGCAATACCTTTTCGGTAGGCTTCATAACTGTTCCGCTTGACCACCATGTCGAGTGCCTTGCAGTTTCTACTTAGGGGCACAAAACTACGTGAGTCAAGGGGAACAGGTTTGTCAGCAAGTTTCTTAGGCTTGCTAAATGTCAGCTCTTTCCTGTCAGACACTTTTCCTCTTACATCGCATGATGCAGAGAAGCAGTGATACAGAATAGTTCCATTATCGTTTTTGATAGAGAGAGTTTTTTTATGATCGCAGAAAGGACAATCATATCTCAGTGCTACACCTTCTTGACTGGGTGGTGGGGCTAACTGTAGTATGACATCAGTAATCATTTTCTAACTCCGAAGTTATCTGCAATCGAATCTTCATTCGCTTGTTTGCCCTAGTATGGACTAACTGGATGTCAGTGTCAACCCATAAACAATAAATCGCAAATGTCAGATTAAGCAGAAGAACTTTTCATTTACTTTTGTCAGCCATTTTGTCACCTTTTGTCAGCAATTATTTCTGTCAGCCAAACATCTGAGCTATGACTGTCAGAACAGTTACTTGAATTGTCACTATTAACATAACTAATTTTGTAAAATTTATTTTCATATTCCCTCCTTGACATAAAAATATCTTTAATATAAAATAACCTTTAGGTTAAAACAAAACATAATAATATTAGGGAGTATTATATATTTTAATTCATATACTGTTATAGTCAAATAAAAAAAGTTAAAAAAAGATTTGACATTAACAAATGGCTAATTTAAAAGGATAAACATGATTACTTTTTTAAAAACAATTTTAGGTATAAATAAATTAACAAGAGACATTAAATCTTGTTCAGAAGAATTATCTAAGTTATATTTAAAAATGAATATAGATTATGCAGAGACGAATACAAAATTAGAAAAGATAAAAATGATATTAGAAACAAAGTATAAAGAAGAGGAGAAAAGAGATTGAGTTTCTTAGCTAGTAAAGTGTGGTTTTTTATAGGTAGGTTTTTTTATTTTTCCCTACCATATTTTCCTTCTCCACACAAACTAGCAAAGAGAGTGATGTAGGTTGGGAAAGGCAGTGAAAGTCTGTGGAGAGCATAGCCTTAAACAAGGGAGTAAACCCATTAAAATATACCCTAAGAGATATCCTATCAATGCCTACATCACAGAAACGAGAGTTAGAAGAGAAACCAAAGATTGCCTGTTGAATGGTGGCAATAAGCGTCTAACTCTCTAAAGAATACGAAAGTGAATGGTCGGACAGAAACTATGCTTGTAGTAGCTAAAACTGAAGCGTAAGGTAAAGTTGCAATACCCAGTAGCTTTCGGACAGAGAGAGAGTTAGCTATGATCACTGACTCTCTCTTGCAACATAGGAGAAAAGACATGAAATACGAACATCATCCCTTAGATGTAGAGGGTAGGAAAACATTAGAGAAAAGAGCAAACATATTGGGAGAGTTTAGAACTGCTCCTGAGATGTTAGAATTTATCAAAGAAGTTTACGACATAGCATTTGGCGATGACGCATACAACAGAGGATTTTACAAAGATGATGTTCTTGGTAGGTTGCGAAATTATTCTGATGAATCCTACCTATCAGAACAGTATCGAGATAAGAAACATGAGGGCAAAGGATTTAGAGAATGGTTAAAACAAAAATTATAGGTAGGAAAAAAGAGATCAAGCCCACAAAGAAATGGGAGAACAATATTTTCGTTATGTTGGAGAATTACAATGGTAGAAAAAGATTACAAAACAAAAGCTAAGTGGAAATACGAACTACAAATGCTAGATAGGAAAGGCAGAGATTCAAGACCTATCACACTTCCTAGATACAAATGTATGGAGAAGAAGAATGATAATAGATAACGAAACAGAGTCAGCTTTAAATGATCTCCTAGATACTGTCAGAGATAAAGTCATAGAGCAAAATGGTCAGGTATTGGAGTGGTATGTCCATGACGATACAGACGCAGAACAAATTGTCATCGGCTTTTATGTTCACAAGGAAGGAGAAGAGCCACCGAGAAAAGATAAGGTACAAGTTGTCATCAATGATGATAATTATGGATTTAAAGGGAGGTTGCCTTAAAATGTGGTATGGATTTGTAATTGGATTTTGTAAGGTAGTGTTAATATTTTTTATGTTGACAATACTATGGTTAATGGGTTAAGGTGTATTTTTTTATAGGAGATGAAAGTGCAAGATACAGAAAAACAAGAAAAAGAGGTAGCAGATTTATTTTTGGCTAACCTTAGAGAATTAGTAGGTAACAGATTTGTAGGTTTAAGGTATTACTCTAACAGTGCAGATGCTGTCAAGAAATACAATATTTCCCTAGGTGTCAAAAAACATATCAAGGGAACAGGAAGAAAAGATGAGCCTGATTTTGCTTTTGTTGCCTACGATCATAACGCAAAACACTACAGAACTTTCAACCTAGCGAATTTTAAATACCTAAGCTTCAGAGGTAAGTTTTACAGCTTTGAAGATATTTATAATTTGTCAGCATAATGGGAGTGTATGGAGATATGTCATTTAATCCCTCAGATGAAAAGCCTCTGTCAGCTTATACCAATGAAGAACTTCTCGAATTTTGCAATATCAAAGTGTCAGAAGATGAATATTTTAGAAATTATAATTACAATGCAGAAGAAAGAAGAGAATATCTTTTGGAGATAGCAGAAGAAATAAATAGCCAGTATGTTTTATTTCCTAGATAGAGAAAAAAAATATTTGACATTAAATATTTTATAGTCCATAGTGGTTTTTTAGGAGATAAAAATGACTAATGAATATAAACATGAAAGAAAAGTTTTTGTTAACAAGATAGGAGAAAAACATTCTCATATATTTAACAATTTAAAAGACGCTATGAAATACATTACATCAAAAGTTGACCTAGCGATTGAAAGTTGTCCTGAACATAAAAAAGTTAATGTGCAAATTTTACCTAATCCACATATTGATGACTATCGTAATCTAAGAGTTCAATATTCTACTACATTGGAAAATAAATAATGTCATTTAAACTTATCATAAAAAACCAATCTAGGAAAGTTGGCGATATGCCAGTCAGCTATAGTCCTAGAAAGACTTGCCCTGATACTTGCAGTCTAAAGAATAATGGTTGTTATGGAGATAACTTTCCAATAAGACTACACTGGGATAGAATGAGCAATGATCAGAATGATAACTGGAATGAGTTTATTGAAAGTGTCAGAAAGTTTAGGCAGGAAAATCCTAAAAGACTTTGGAGATATAATATAGTTGGTGACATTGTCGGCAATAATACCAAGATAGATTTTCCTAGATTGAAGAAATTAGTTAAAGCTAATAATGGTGGTGATGTCATTGCCTACACTCATAAATACACTAGGCAGGAAAACTTAGCCCACATTCGCTATGCAGTAAAAAGAGGGTTTAACATTAACTTGTCAGCAGATACAACAGAAGATGCTATTTCCCTACATAAGAAAACTAAGCTTCCTACTACTGCTGTACTGTCAGTCACTAAAAAACAGTATGATAAATTGTCAGATAGCGAAAAACAAGATTATAGATCAAATCTGTCAGTCAATAAAATCGTCATCTGCCCTGAACAAACTGGAGCACTGTCAGACTGTCAAGCTTGTAAATTATGCTCTAACCCCAAAAGAAAATCTATCGTGGGATTTTTAAAACATTAAAAACCTACATAGGACTTGCACCTATCCTTAAATTGCTATATAAGAAAATAACAAACTATATAAAATTTCTTATATAGTAATTTTAAGGAGTACCAAAAATGGGTGCACAATATGAATGGCTTACTGATCAGAAGAGCCACAACGATATTACTGATCTATCTGTATTTGATGTTAAGTTTAGAGAAGATGATTTATTTTCTAAGAATAAGTATACTGGAGATTATGAAAAGGTCACTGGTAGACGAGGAATATATCTTGATATTCCAGAAGAAAATAGATTTGAGTTTAAAGCACCAGTGTCAAATAAATATAAACTCATTCAACATAATGATATTTTTAATGAATTGAATAAGGCTATTCTTGCCAATGATGATTTATCAAAAGAAAATATTCAGGTAACTGATTATGCATATGATGATTATACCAAGGTGCAGAGGGAAATCTTATTCCTAGATCATTCCGAAAACTTTGGAGATACTGGAATTGGTCAAGATGATACCAGTTGTTTAAAAATAGTAGCTTTAAATTCTACTGATACCTCATGGAAGTGCCAGTTTTTTGTTGGTCAATTCAGAGACTTTTGTCAGAACACAATGGTATTCGGTGGTAAGAGATACTTTCACAGACTATTAAAACATACTTCAGGGTTTGATTATGCCAGTGAAGTTAAAAAGGTATCTACTGCTACTGGAGACTTTGCTGAACATGGTCAACACTTCAGAAAAATGTTAGATACCCCAGTAACAGAAGAATGGGTCATCAAACTCTTTCAGGAGACTGTTGCTAAAAAAGAAGTAAAACTTAAATCTGTTAATTATTCTGATAACTTTCAGACTGCTGAAAATCTACAAAAGGCAATCGATGAGAACTTGTCAGAAGAGGACAAGCTTAAACAGAATGTCAACCAAAAATCATTTGGTGCATTAATGGCAAGATTTGAAGATGAACTTAACCATGGAATGGGTCTTAACTTGTATACTGTTTATAATGCCCTTACGAATTGGTCTACTCATGTTGGTGGTGTTCAAGATAGTTATGAGAATGACAAAGGTGTCATCGTCAACAATACGAACAAAAAATCAAAACTTCATAATGTCAGGTTACAAAGGCAAAAAGAAGTTGTCCAAGTTGTCAACAGCCCTATATGGTTGGAGCAAGTTAGAGCAGTTGCTTAACTGTCAGCCTATAAACTTTATAAATGCCTAAA
>TARA_R100001443_G_scaffold52232_1_pt1 | contig 18440 bp, 8 predicted proteins | sample TARA_R100001443 | Tara Oceans TARA_R100001443 (sample SAMEA2622142) | marine metagenome | biome: marine biome (ENVO:00000447); feature: deep chlorophyll maximum layer (ENVO:xxxxxxxx); material: "saline water (ENVO:00002010), including plankton (ENVO:xxxxxxxx)" | depth 50 m
CCTAATGAATTAGCTATAGCTAGTGGAGCTTTAGTTTTATCATTTGGCATTACAATTAAAATTTAATAAATGGCAGAGAAGTTTAAACCTCATATGATGTACAAAGGTAAAAGCGCTATAAAAGCTGATACTTACAAAAAACATCTTGAATTAAAGAAAAAAGGATACGGGCATAAAAAGCCTAAATAATAAAAGGGGATCAATTACGATCCCCTTTTTGGTTACAGGAACTTTGGGTATGGTGCCCAGTTTTTTATTTGTTCCTTATTTTATAAGCGTAAATTTTTTCTTTTTTTGTTTAGGTTTTATTTGCCATTCTGGCCAACCTAACATCATAGCAACTCTTTGCCAAGCCTCAGCATCTTCACCCATAGCAGCTGCTATATTATTAGTTTTAGTAAACAACCTGTCTAAAGGTACATTAGTGGTCGCAGAGACAACTTTAGAAGCAGCTTCATAAGCTGGGTTATCTATAGCAAAACCTTTACCAATCATATCATCTCCATACTTGTCTACCATGTAACCCGCTGCTTTTAATTTAGACACTTTAGAATCTATTGGTGGTGAAAAATCTAATAACTTCCAAGCAGAGTCTACATATTCAGGTCTTTTTCTTTTAGATCTTTCATATACGTCTAGTAATAAGTTTTTAGCAGTTGCAACTGCAGCTCCACCGTAACCCAAACCTCTCAATAATGAATCAACCATGCCGTTAGCTATGCCAATATACTTTTTTTCTCTTTGCTCTGTTTCTTCATCATCATCTCCAAAGCCTACCGCAAATAAAGCTTGTTGTAACACGTTAAATATGAGGTTTTGCATAGCTCCATAGTATATAATCTTAGATACATTATTTTTCCAATCACCTCTTTTATTTTTAAGATCACTAACAGCTTTCTTAATTATCCTAGCATATTGAGAAGGCGTATTAGCAAATGCTAGTATAACTCTACCAACGTTACTTGCTTGTTGCTGTGATATTCTATCAGGCCTACTTGATTGTTGAGACTCTTCAGCTATTTCTCTAAAGTCTTTAAATGCTTGTTCTTCTGCTTCTTTTTGAGACATACCATCTTTAAGTAAAGCATTTATTCTGTTTCTATAATAAGTAGCACCACCAGAAGCAATAGCAAAGCTATCAGCTATTTGAGTAGGTAAAAATCCTTTTTGTAGTATATAATTTAAAGCAGCTTTAGCTTTGTTTTTACTTGTAGCAGCAGCATCTGCAATTTCAGATTCAGATATATTAAGCTTTAAACCCTGTCTTCTATCTTTTAAAAAATCTGAATTCATTAATGTTTTAAAGTCTTTCCAATATTGTTTTTGATTAGCAAAAGCTTTACCAGCTTTATAAATATTGTTATCACTCCAATTAATAAAGTTTATAGAAGATATTGTCTGAAGTACAGCTGATCTAGTATTAAAGAACATTATAGCACCAATAGATCCATTAATATAATCTAATACTTGATTACCTATTCTACTTTCACTAAACAATCTATTTTTTCCAGTTTTCATTCTTGATAAAACATTTTCCATAGCTTCCCTATACTTAGGACCATATATGGCTTCCATTTTGTTTAGATTTTCTTTTGAAAATATTATATCAGCATTAGTTTGCCACTCTTGTAAATATTTACTACGTTTAACTGTATTTAAACCATGTATAAGATCAGTAGTTATTGTACCAACTAACCAAGAATCTTGTGGTGCTGGGTAACCATCTGACTTATTTATAGCTTGTAATTGATCTGCAAATACCTTTAACTTAGGATTTTTATCAATAACTTCAGTTAAATCTTTTAAATCTCTTTTTGAAATACCTGGTATGTCTAAGCCTTGCTTGTTCCATAAATAAACTCTTACCGCTTGTTCATTAGTAAATCCATCAATAGCTTCTTTACGTAAGTCTTTAGGTACTTCAAGTTCTTTTTTAAGAACTTTAAAATCATTCATTAAGTTAACTCTATCTCTTGATAAGTTTTCCATAGCTCTAGCAAAAGGATTTAATAATCTTTCTTTATACCAAGCCATTTGCTGGTCACCTAATTTACCTTTAGCTAATGTTGGGTATAACAAGCCTACAAAATCTTCAGCTGATGGTGGAATAAAAAATTTAAATTTACCTTTATTTGCCCCAACCGTCTTGGCTCTAGCATCTGAATAAACTTTTTCAGCGCCAATACCCGTTTTGTTTTCAAGTATTTTATTAAAGTCTGAATTTAAATCTTTTGCCAAAGAAAACTTAGCCTGCTGTGTTTTAGATTTAACATCTATTACAGACATGACATCTCTAACAGCTTTAACATTTTGATATGCATCATCAGCAAAATAGAAGTCATTATAACCTTCAGCTGCTTTATCTACCATCCAATTAGCTTTAGCTTCAGCATTTGATTTACCTAACCCTGTTATATTTTCTAATGGTATATTTAATCCTTGACTATCTAAAAACTCTTTAATAGCTACATCAGCTTCAGGTGCTCTTGCTGTTAATACAAACACATCTTCAGTGCCTCTTGCAGCTTGTATTTTTTTAGCTATATCTAAAAGTGGACCAGGTTTACCTTTAGTTACTTTATCAAATTCAGTAAAATCAAATACATAACCTTGATCTAGTAGATCTTTACCTTTAGTAGCAAACTTTTCTGCAGTTAAACTACCTTTTATTCCATCGGGCGCTGTAAATAAAACATTAGATTTAGTAGTTGCTAACGTATCATCAAAATCAAATACCCTAATTTTTTTAACAGGAGTATTGACATCTCTAGCAATATTTAAAGCTTCATCTATACTAGCAGCTTTACTTAATAAATCTTCAATGTTTAAATCACCTTCTACATTTAAAACTTTAGAGTCTGTAAGAATTTTATTAGTACTTTTACTAGCTTTTAATTGACTTGGAGCTATTTTTAAATATTGATCTAATTGTTTTCTAGCTTCTTTATTGTTTATTTTTTCTGTTATTTGTTCTGCAATTAATTTTACTTGAAAAGCTTCAGTGTTTTGATTTTGTAATTTTTTAGGAACTTCAACGTTATATCTTTTAGCATCACTTAAACCTTCTCTTATTATGTTGTTAGGATTTAAACCATAAAATTCATTATATTTTCTAATATCTGGACTTGGAACTTTACTAAAGTCTCCAGTTTTCATGGCTATATCCATTTGCTCTTTCATGTATGGATGTTCTTGAAATTTAGCATTCCAAAAAGTACCATCATCTAATTTATATTTACCGTCAACTAGTCTTTCTGAGTCTTTAGTGATAGTTTCTTGATAATAATTATCAGCTTGCCACTTATTATATGCGTCAAATATTTTTTTAGATTTAGTAATAGCTTCTAATGTTCTTTCTGCCCATGGTCCTGCTTGAAACATATGTTCTTCTCTAGCATTGTTCCTGCCAGAACCTTGCTCTACACCAATTAATTGAGCTAAATTTCTATAAAAAGAAGAATTAGCATTAGCATTATAAAGTAAAAAAGCAATACCTGGTAAAGATTTTTTATCAGCATCATACATTTTTTTCAAAGAACTAATAATAGCTTTAGAACCTTCCTTATGTTGTTTTCTAGTTTTTAAGTTTCTTTGTATGTTAGGTGTTTTTTGTGGTAATGTAGCTGTTTTTATATTTTCTAAATTAGTATTTTTATTAAGATCAACTTTTAATAAATTTAAAACATCTTTTAATTGTCCTAACTTGCCTTCATCTAATAGTTTTTGAGTTTCAGGCTTAGATCTAATAGTTTTGACTATATCTGTTATAAATAATTGATCTCTACCTATGGCTCCACCTGTTTTTTTAATACTTCCATCTGGATTTTTAGATATAGCTTCGTTTCCTGATGGACTAATTGTAGAAGATTTTAATAAAAATCTTGCAGCATCGCCAAACTCGTTTATTAAAGATGGAAAAAAATCATTTATTAAGTATTCAATACTTTCTATTCTGCCATCTCCTTTAACTTCTAAAGGTTTAACACCAGCGGTTTCTATTATTTCTTTAATTTTTTCTTTAACTCCTTTTGATTTTTCTATTTTAGTATTTTTAGATTTACTAAACTTAACACCTTCTGGTCTAGCTATTTTTTCTCTTACTTGAGGTGCACCTCTTACAACTTCTTCTTCTGTTATAGTTTCTGACAAATCTATAGTATTATCAGTTTCATTTCCCTTAGCATCGTAAACAGGTTGTTTAGGGTTGTCTATTATTTCGTTAAACTCGTTTTTAACTATAACCTCTCCTAAAAACTTAGGCATTTTTCTTTTTAAAACGTCTGGTCTAATATCATTTAAATATTCTACTACTTCATCTACAGTTGGATCTAGCGTCTTAAATAAATCATTTCCAGCTTTTAAATTAGTTGTAGATGGTATACGACCTTCATCAATAGCTTTTTGAGTTTGAGTAGGATTCATATTCTTTATCTCTAACTCATAAAAAGGTGTCCATTTAGATCTTCTCATAACAGCTGGATCTACTTTATTTAAAGCTATTAAATCTTCAGCTATTTTTCTAATAAATGCTTGTTTATTTTTAGTAGATAACTTACCATCTTTTGGCAAACTTAATTTATCATATATAACCTTAGCAAAACCACCTGGCTGAACACCTTTACCGGTTGTATAATCAACTAAAGCTTTAAAAAACTTTTTAGGATCAGTCATCGCTGGCCTATCAGTTTTTCTTAAAAAACCTATTATATCTCTTTTAGCTAAATTAATCTCATTATCAGTTAAATCTATTTTCTTAGCTATTTTAGATTGTTGAGGTTTAATTTTTTTTAGTTTATCTTTAGCTAGTTGTATATCTGCATAATCTTCTGGACTAATCTCATCTGACACTAATGTTTCTCCAACTGTAGCTCTACTTTCTTCACCACCTATTTTTTTGTCAGTAGAAACTGTTTTAGGTGCTCTTAAAACTGTTTTAGCAGCTGTACCAACCTTATTTTGTATATAACTATTTATATAACCAAATAGGTTTCTACTCTCTTGTGGATCAAATCTAGCTATATGTTTTTCAACCTCTTCTCTTGATCTTTCTAATATCTCTTGTCTTTTAGCAGGGTCTGTAACTAATATTTTTGCACCAATTAATGCATCAAAAGATTTGTTGTTTAATAATATATCAACTGTTTTTTTAGCTTCGCTATTAGCAAAGTCTTGTTTTTTCATTTTATAAAATCCTTCTGCATCTGTTTCTCCAACCAAACCGTTTAATATATTTTGATTTTTAACATCTTTTAAATTTACAACTTGATTATCTGTTTTAGAAAATTTAAGTATAGTTTCATCAACTCCTTTTTCAGCTACATCTTTAACCCTATCTTTTAATCTTTCACTTACAACAACTCCCTCTTTAGCTGCTTTAACTTGAGCTTTAGTAAACTTACCTTTACTTATAGATTTATTATAATCTTTTATAAAGTTATACACATCTTTGCTATCGTTAAAATCTATATTACTAAAACCAGCATTTTGTAATATACGTCTAACAAAGTCTTTTAACTTAGTAAATACTCCTTCTTCAAATTTAATATCACCAGTGGCTATTGCTTCAGAAAACAATGTTAATACTTCTTCAGCTTTAGTAGCTTCGTTAATGTCAGGATCTGCTTTGTATTGTTCTATTCTAGCAGCAAGATCTGAGTTTTTAAAGTCTTCAGTGTTAATATTACTTAATTGCATTTTAATAGCATTAGCTAAAGCAAAAGCACTTTCGTCGCCTTTATTAAGTGTGTTAAATAAAACACCATGTAATATTTCATGACCAGCTGTGGTTACAGCACCTTCTTTAGAAGCTACATCTTTATTAATAATAATGGTTTTACCATCTTCAAGTATAAACCCTCTTTGCTTACCAGCTTGTTTAGCTTTTGAAGCCGCCATGTTAGTATTTTCTTTAAGATAATTTTCTACATCGGCTTCGGTATCTAGCTCTATTACATTTAAATCAATATCAGCTTTTTCTACAGCTTTAACAGCTGCTCTAGTAGCTGTTTCTACAGATTGTATATTACCAAGTTCTGCATTAATTTCTCTAATTCTTTCTTTAGCTGGACCAGTGAAAGCTTCATCTTCTTTATTTACCTCATCTTGTAATTTTTGTCTTTCAAGTATTAAATCAAAAGATTTTTGTTTAGCTTGTGTTCCAAACTTCTTAGGTATTTTTAAGCCTGCATTTCTAATGTTAGCTAAAGATTCTATTTCTAATTGTTTTTCTTCAGCTGTTATTTCGCCATTTTTAAACTTATTATCTATGTTTTTTTGAGCTGCTGAAAAGAACTTGTCAGCCTCTGCTAATTGAACATTAGATGTTAAATCAAATTTAGTAGCTACATCTCTAGCAGAGCTTTTAAGCTCAACTAAACTTTGTCTAAGGACATTAGTACCAAAAGGCATAAAGAAACCAGCTATCATACCCATTTCACCTTCCTTGTTTATTTGATCAATATCTATGAATTTAAACATATCAGTTGCACCACCTGTTTGAGTACCTATAGAAACTTGATTTAAAAAAGATTGAGCACTTTCTGTAAGTCTTTCCGTAAAAGCAGCTTCAGTCATATCTAATCCTTTTGCTAAAGCGTTTTTTGCAAACTTTTTTATTTCACCTTTATATAAAGATCCAACACCATTAACTGTATTTTTGCCAAGTTTATTAAAAGTAGAATTTAATACTTTTTTAGCACCAAATCTTTCAAACAATGTTTGTAAGCCAGCAACAGCGGCGGAATTTAATTGACTAGCATAATCACCATCTTCTAAAGCTTTTATATAATCTTCTCTATTTGGCTCTCTACCTAGTTCATCTCTTAGCCCATCTGTTAAAGCACCCCAGTAGTTTTCAGCATACATAGGCGTAAACATGGCTGCAGTAGCTATACCTGCTGTAATAGGCCCACCAAAAACAGAAAGACCACCAACAATTAATTGAGGAGCTTGCTCTGCTATTATAGATGGAGCAGCTTTAGCAGCATTTAAAAAATATTCAAAACCAGTACCTTCTATATCTGGTGATTCAGTAAATAAAGCAAGATAATCATCTGTTGCTTTTATTTTATCTAAACCTTTTACTATGTTTTCAGTAAGGTTTTCTTTTTTACTTTTTAATTCTTCTAATCTATCTTTTACTTTAACTTTTTCTACTGTAAAAGTAGGACGACCTGATATTCCAATCTCTTGTTTTCTTACACTTATTTCGTCATCTAAACCTATAGATTTATTTTCTATTTTAGTTTCAAGATCTTTTAATTCTTCATCACTTTTTTGAAAAGCCAATTGCTCTCCACTTAACATTGTTTTATCAATAGCACTTTTAAAGGAATTAATACCTTTATAACCTGATTCAACAATACCACCAGGACTTAAAAAACTAGATTCATCTACATACCTTAAAAACTCATCATTATATCTTCCCCATTCCTTATTTAACTCTCCAGCTACATCAGCTCCAACAACCTCTAAGTCTTTTATTATTTTATTAAAAGCAGGACTTTTTTCTAACTCACCGTAAACTTCTGCTTTATAAAAGTCATTAAATTCTTTTTTAGCTTTAGCAACTCCCTCGGGAGTAGTTAAATCAGCTTTGTTTTGTATTTCTAAAGCCTTCTCTTCAAGAATATCTTTTTTATTAAACTGCTGTATTTCAACTAAAGCTTTAATTCCTTCATCATCTCTTATTGTTTTACCAATAGACTCGTTTATAGCATTTGTTAAATCTTCTTTAGTTTTAAACTCTTTAATACTTTCAGGCATATTATCTGCCATTTTCTTTTTAACCTCTGGTCTAGGTACATAAACAGCTTCATCTCCAGTTCCGCTTTCTAGTATTAAATAACTAGGTTTTAAAACGCTTGATATTTGCTCGTCTTTTTGTTCTTTACTTAAATTTGGGTCTTTAGTTATATTTATAACTTTATCTTTATATTCTTTTGTTTGAACTTCTAGTGGTCTGTCGTCTTGATCTTGTAGAGATTGTATAACTTCATTTAGATAAACTCTATTACCACCAACCATTATAGACGCTTGTGGCTTGGTAATAGGAGCGGCTATAGAAACATCTTCAGAAACTAATTCCGCATCTTCTACGGCTGGAGCTTTTGTAGTCTCAGTAATTGTTTCTATTTTTTCTGGAACATAATTTCTTATAACTAAAGCAATATTCTCTTCGCTTTCACCAGCGTTGATCATATTTTGAACTATTCTTTCTAATTCTTCATTCATTATTTAGAATATTTTTCTATTAAAGCTTGTGCGGTAGCTAATTGGCTGTTGCTTGTATTATCATCTTTAGATTCTACAAGTTTTATAAAATCATCATAATCTGATCTATCACCTAATCTAAATTCTTCAATTACTCCACCATCCATTTCTACACTAATAGCATCAACTCCAGGACTTGCTTCTTTAAAAGTAACATCAGGATATAGCTTTTCTAATTTTTCAACAACATCGGTTTCATTACCATTAAATTCATCAAAACTTATTAAAGGATCTACATCAAAAGATTCTTCACCAACTATAAAATCACCTGTTTTTTCATTAATATATGTTTCAATTTTAGCTTTGAGTGTGCCAGTCTGCTTTATTAATTTACGCTCAAGTTTTTCAATATCTTTCCTGTTGTTTAAATTAAAAGTTTGAGGAAAAGCATTGCCAGTAGGTTCTCCACTTTTATCTAAGTCTTGAGTTACAAAAGTAATATTATCACCTTTACGAGTTATTTTTCTAATATTTCTACCATCTAAATCAGTTCCTATATATGGTTTTTCACTTCCTTTTTTACCTTCTTTTAAGTCTTTTAAGTTATTTATATACTTGTCTCCAAGCTCTTTTACAAAATCTACATCATCACCGGCTTTAGTTTTTTGTTTTTGAGCTTGTCGTTTTTTATCTAGTGGAATTGTAGCTTCATCATCATATATACTAACTGTCGTTAAATCTGGTAATCCTTTTCTTTTTTTAATTCTATCAATTTGGAAATTAATATACATGTTTTTTTGATCTTCACTATTTTCATCAAACTTAGGTTTTTCTACAATATTACCTTCTTCATCCCTTAAAACAACTCTTTGCCAATTAACTCTATTAAAGCCATCAACTAAGTTTTTGTCATTTTTTAAAGCCTTCACTAAAAAAGCATTTGCTTTTTCATAGCTTTTTTTCTCTTCTATTGAAATTTTCTCGCCGTTTAATGTTTTATTCTTACGTGTCTGTTCTAAATTTTTATAATTATCAGCATAGTTGTCAAATATTAAATCAAGCTTTTCAGTGTCATCTTTTAAATAATTTAAAAATGGTTTTTTTTCATTTAAATAAGCCCTACTATTTACTATAAAATCTTCACCATCTTCATCTTCCATTTTAAATACCCAAACGCCGTTAACTAATTCTGGTTTTATATTAGAACCACCTTTATTATAGTCTCTTATAAAATCAATTCTATTAGTATCTTGAGCTAATAAAGCTGCTCCAACTTGATCTAATTCTAATGACTCAGAATCTTCAAATTTTTGACCTTCACTATTAAAAGCTGCCAAAAATAAACCAGCTTCTTTAGCTGCAACTTCTAACTCTCTTTTAGCTTTTAAGTAAGCAGAATTATCCTTACCAATAGAATCTATACCTAACCTATAAACTTCTTCATATTTATCTTGTAGAGTTGACTTTACTTGATCATCTATAGTTATTTCAGCATATTCAGGAAATTCATTAACGCTAGATGATAAACCTAATAAATCTTCATTAAGTTTATTCTGAAGTTTAATCCTATTTTTCTCTTCATTTTCTCTTAGCTCAGCTTGTTTAGCTAAAGACTTTTCAATATCTTCAACGCCTTTGGTAAATTGACCAACGCTTGTATCTATTACCCTCCCTGGGTTGTAATATGTTCCTGCCATAATTTATTATTAAAAATTACCTGTATTTGACCTTTGATTTCCTACTCTAACAATACCATCTGATGAAGCAGAAGAATCTCCACCAAAAACAGATCCAAGATCTTCAACATTTGCTAATGTATTTAACCCACTTACAAGAGCACCTATACCTTGCCCTCTTGATGCCATTTGCTGTGCTTGTGCGTTTTCTAGTAGAGCTTGAGCCCTATTTAATTGACCCATTTCCCTTGTTTCTTGCTGTTCAAAAACAAACTGCTTACCTAAAGCTTCCATTCTTTGTGCTTGTAATTCTCCTTGAGCTCTTAATTTCTCATTGTTTGCTTCTTGTGTTTCTAAAGTAGCAGAAACTCCTTGTTTAGATTTTAAAGCTGCTTGAGCTAAAGCAGTTGCTCCACCAGCTCCAGTTTGTCTTAAATTATCCAATGTGTTTGCTAAAGCTAAATCTGCTTGTTCTGCTTGCATTTCAGCTGCTTGTGTAGCAACACTTAAATTAGCATAAGGATTTGTTATATCTGCATATGGATTTATAATAGCTTGTCTAGATTCTTCTAAATTTTTTATTATTGTTTTTTGATCTTCAGCATCCCCTTTTGCTTTATTAGCTTGGAAAGCCGCAAACATACCAGCCACTGCTTTAGTACCTGCTATTGCTAATCCTATTTCTGATTCTGTCATATTTTAAATTTTAATAAGATGATAATACGTAATTTGATGATACGCTAAATAATTCTTTTGGTCCACCTAATTGAGTGGTGTTGTCTGTAGATATTTTTACAGTTGCAAAATAACCTTTTATTCCTGACATAGCATTTCCAAATATAACTTCACCTGCTCTTACTGTGCTATTGCTAACTAAGTTGGCTACATATCTATTTTCTTTTCTATTAAAACCAGCCCTAAAAGGTATACCATTTTGAGTATATAAACCTTCATCATAACTTTTAACAGAGTTTGTAATATCTTGATTTTCTATATAATTACTATTAACTAAATCAAAACCTTGTAAATCTGATTCATAAGAATCTATTTGCCAGCCATTACTTCCCTCATAAGAGACTGTATTAAAGTTTTTTGTTACAGAAACAATAGGGTTAAATATAAAAGTTATATTTGAGTTGCTTCTAACTCCGTAAAATAATCCAGCGTTATTTCTATTTGTATTGTCGTAATGCTCGTAAATATCAGAATCGTAAAAACTATAATATTTATTTTTTAAACTTGCCATAAATTTAGGCTCGTAAGTGTAAAAACTTACCCAACCATTTATTGCGTCTTCAAAAGCGACTGTATTGAAAATATCAGTGCCATTTGGAACTACATCTTTATCTTGAGTAGATACAACATAGTTTTGATTGTGCACGTCATAACCCGCTACAATTCTATCTTTAATGTATTTAGTAAAAGTTATATCACCGGCTATAGGTGTGCCAGGGCTTCTATCTAAGTATATGTTATTTTCATCAAACACGCCAACAACATTTGCTATTATACTTCCGGTAGACTGAGGTATAGTAACTTGCATGCCTTTTTCTATAAAACTAACATTAGATCCGGTTACATTTATTTTAAAAGGTGCTATTGTTTGAGCAGTATTAAAAACACATGTAAAAGTAAACTCTTTAAATTGATCTTCTATTTTACCAAGCTCGTCTCTGAAATAATCTGACATGCCATATTGAGATATAGGTGTCATACCATCTCTTGATAACCTCATTACAGCATTTCTATATTTATCTACAAAATATCTTCTATACCCATAAACAGCCAATGTTTCTGGGTTTTTACTTATTCCATATTCACCTACATAAGGTGTTATCTGACCAATCACATTATCTGTAGAAGTTAATGCAGCATTTCCTTCAGCTGAATAAATAGCATCTTTATCTATTAAAGCCCTACTTACTTTATTTTCTTGGAATATAGCTAAGTTACTGTCTAAAGCATTTAGTTTTTGTATAGAACCATACATTGGATCAACTGCTTTTGTTATTTGTTCACCAACGGAAAAAACATTAGTATCATTAACATTAGTTATAGAGTTGTACAGCCCAGAGTAAATCAAAGCATTTGGTCTTCTTATTTGCTCATTAGTATCTTCTATTAAATAAGCTCTAACGCCGTAGCCACCATTAACGTTGTTAAAACCACCAGTAATTCTAGCTTCTTCAATAATCCAGTTTCTATCGTTATCGCTAAGTGTTGTTATAGGTTTTATTCTTCCTAAAGGTGAATTAGCAGAAGTAGGATATAGAGGGTAGTTTTGAGGATTGCTAGGTAACCCAGGAAAAACAGGTTGATATGCAGCATCACCAGTACCAGTAGTATTATTTATATTCTTTTTTAACACAAAAGCATTGAAAAACTTTATTTTAGCCATAATATACTATCACTTGTTATTGAGTAAATATTACATCAAATTGACTAGATAAAGTACTTAAACCAGTACCGTTAGCATCAATTAGTTTTAATTTATATACACCATCAACTGCTAAGCTGCTTGCTATAATTGTCCTGTCTTGATTAGACCCAGTATTAGGAACTACATATATTTCTGGATACAAAGCTTCGGTAGTTGCGTCTACAACTGCTAAAAACAATTGCTCTTTATTTCTACTAGTATCAATTGAACCATTTAAGAAGCTATCAGCTGTCATAGTAAACAAGTTACCTATAGGTTCTCTAACTACAGCTGGTGGATTGTTATTAAATATAGGCGCTATGTCTAGTAGTTGGCAATTACTTATTCTAATAGGAGCATTAGTATATAAAGGTGTTGGTGAAGCAGAAGTATCAGTAGCTAGTAAATTAAATGTATAATTTTCATTTATGTTAGCGTTTGAGTTAAACACAAATAAAGCATTTGTTTGTATTTTATATTTAGTAACACTTCCAGTGTTATCTGTTAATATTTGAAACTCTGCAGATCTATCAGCACCAGTTCCATCAGTTACTAAATCTATTGACAAAGTAGAATTTGTTGTAAGTTTAGTTCCAGCAGCATCTACTAGTTCAAAAAACAATGTAGCGTCTGCACCACTAGCAGTGGATTCTGTATGTATATATTGTACATTTTGCCCTAATGACGTCGTGTTATTGCCAGCTGAATCTTCAACTCCTTTAGGAACAAGACTAACCACTTCATTATTAAAATCAGATATTAAACCTGAGCTTGAACTTTCCCAAAAAATATCTAAAACAGATTTAGTAGGTTCAGTTTCAAAAACACCTAAATCTTGCCAAGCTTTTTCTATATTGTATTTATCAGCATATGAAGGTGTTGCTCCTATTTTAAAACCAACAGTTTCTATAACTGCAACAAAAGGATTTGCTTGTGCATCAAAGAGTATGTCATGAAAGTTAAATTTAAAATCCGCAGCAGCGCTACCACCAACAAAATATGGATACCAAGGTATAGGATTTTGCGTTGTACTGTCAGCAGCATCGTTAATTCCACCTGGGTACAATTCACCTTTAGTAGTTGTCCATCTTCCCAAATCTCTAAAAGGTTGAATAGAAACAACTTTAGATCCTTTAGGCCCAATAGAAGATTGTTTGTTGTAAGATGTAGTGCCATAAGCATATATAGGGTTTACTCTATTAAACAATAAAGTTTCACTACCGAAAGTATCTTGATTACCACTAATAGTATTTAACTCTCTTGGAACTTTATTTATGTTATCTCCACTTAAAGTTAATGTAGATAATTTATTAGTGGAAATAAAAGATGGCAAAAATTCAGAGTTACCTTCTCCATCAACTACAGGAAAACTCGTGTTGTTTTCAGTATAACCAATAGTATCCCAATATATTTCCCCAGCTAAAGCACCAGGCGTGTAAACATTGTAGTAATCTTGATCTTGTTGTTTTACAACAATTCTATAGCTATAATATCCTAATGGGTTTGTTTGTGAATATAAACCTGGATAACCTTTTTTAGATAACGTTAAAGGAATCTCAGATCTTAAAGTTAAATCTAAATAATTACCAGTAAAGTTAACACTATTAGTTCCGAAGTTTTCATATGAAGTATATATAGTAGAATTTTTACTACCTGCAGTTATATTATTTTCATCATTTAATAATACATTTGAAGCCCTACCATATCTATCAACTAACACTATACCAACTTGATAACTTCTGTTTTGCTTTAAAGTATGTAAAGGAAACTCATTGCTTAAGTTCCTATTTGCTTGATCTTGATCACTGCTTCCAGACGGGTAAGTTTTTTGATTATAATTTAAATCATAATGCAAGTTGTCTGGAGAACTATGTTTATCTAAAAAATTACCATAAACAACTCTATTAGATACTACCTCTTGTGTTAATGCTCTTATGGGAACTTTGTCAAACACCCTTATTAATTCTGCTTCAGGAAGCACTTTAAGTGGCTTGGATGATAAATAGTTATACTGGTATTTATCTGTTGCTCCTAGAGCTGTTAAAACACTTACTGGGACGTCTTCTATAACTCTAACTGCTAACTCATCAGAGTTTTTTACTAATATTTGTAGTTCTGATATTTTTAAATTATCTTTTATATTAGATCCTAAATCTGGTAGTATTAAGTTTAATTTAACTTGGTCAACCCTATTTTCCATAAAGCTAACATTGCCACTTTCTAAAGTTACTTGCTCATCGTCATTTATAAAACAACCGAACTGCTGTGGAACAAAAGCAGACTGTGTAAATGGAGCTATTAAAGAATACTCATCATCTTCATATTTAAATCTATAGCTAAATTTGGCAAATTCATCTTTTAGTAAATTAGTGTCTCCTTTATAACTACTGTTATATTCTGGATTTGCCCTTTGTACCATTACTTTAACAGTTGAACCATTTACATATTTACCTATAGCTGAAGTTGCTGTTACACTTAGCGTAGACACACTTGTAACAATATACTCATCTTCGTTATTTATAGTAATTTTATCTCCAATAACTCCAGTTGCTTGAGCTTTTAAATCAGGGTTGTTAGCATCTTGAACTATAGTAGAATAAGCAGGACTTGAAAATGTAAATAAACCTGAAGCACTAGTATACACAGCTGTAGTAATAATATGAGCAGGTAAGTACTGTTGTGAATTTGAAATTAAAGTAGGATTATTAGATGCATCTAAAAAACTAAAAGCTTCATATGGAGCAAACTTAGAAACAGATATTTGATCTTCATTGAAATAATAAGGATTATTAATTCCTGAAAATTCATAGCTATCATCGAATGCTCTTTGTATATTTATTTTCCTTGGTTGATTCCTATTATCAGTCCAAAATAATAAATCTTCTAATAAGTTTACGTTTAAAATAGGTTGTGTTTTAGAGAAATTAAGGAAATTTCCAGCAATTAAAACCCTATAAGTATTTGTAATAACATTATATTCAGCTATATAACATCCAGCTCCTTTGTAAATAAAAACACCTGGAAAACCACTAGATGTATCTATGTAATCTGCAGGTGCAAAATTACTTAATTGATCGTTAGAACCATCAGTATAATCAGTTAAAAACAAATATATTTTATCGTTAAATATATCCATATAATAACCTATTATTTCTAAATTAGGTAAAGTTAGCTCAGTTGGTCTTATTACAGTGCCGTACTTTTCTGTTACCTTTTGCCTTTCTAAAGCTGCTATGTCTTCTTTTAAACTTACATTAACACCTTTTATTATGTTACCTAAAACATTTTCAATAGCACCGACGTCTGGACCTTCTGATCTACTTATATTAATATTTTGAGCATCCCTATACTCACCATTAGGTAAAAGCCTAGCGTCTAAGTCTTTATTCATTTTAGACTTGAGGAAAGTATTTTTTATTTCAGCCATGTATTAATGTTTAATCCACTTAGATTTACCTCTCATTACTTGTGTAAATTCTTCTAGCTTTATATTACTTAATCTTATTTTAGCGTTTCTTAATTGAGCTCTTCTATCTTTTTTAAACCTTTGAACAATATATTCTGGTATGTTAATTTTACTAGATAATATACTATATGCTATATGCATATATATAGCTTGCTCAGCCATTTTAGGTATTTTGCTATCCATATCGTAAGCAAGGCCATCTGATATATATTCTAGTATTATTAATTCATTTGCTAAACTACTTGAAAAACTAAATTTACCTTCTCTTTCATCTATAGTAAACCAACCGTTTTTTTGAGATATTTCAGGCTCTAAACCGTATCTTTCCCCATAAGCTATTTTGGCAAAAGAAAGATCATATACGTCAGCGTTTTGAAACAATTGATCAGTTAGTTGTCCTGTGATATTTAAATTGTCATTTCCAGCCCACCTTTCATTTGTTATAGCTTGTTGAGACTCTAAGTTTTCTCCGTCATTATCTTGCTCTGGTGTTCCATCTACATTTTGTAATAAAGGTTGTGTTGGGTTGCTAGTTAATCTTGTTGGGTATATAATATGCTTAACACCAGATGAATCAACCCAAGACAGTTGAACGTAGTTAACATAGTCTTGTGGAATTGCTAAAGATAAACTTGGTGGAATAGTAAGTTCTTGTGATTTAACAGATTTTAAAGTGTCATAACTAAATTCTTGTAACCCTCTTTTAGCGTGAAATATAACATCAGATCTTTTAACTCTTGGAATTAATTTATCTAAACCAACATAAGCTACCATAAAATTGTTTACAATATCTGTTAAAGTAACATACGCATAACTACCATAATTGTCCCAAATAGACTGCTCTAGTAATTGTATAACTATTACATCGGTTAAAACAGGGGTAACTATTAAGGTTATTTCATTGCCAGTAACTTTATAATCCGTAGTTAATGTTAATTCAACACCGTTTTTTAAAACTTTAAAATTAGGTTTTGGAGAAGTAACTAATGATGTGTCACCTGTCCAAGTGTATAAAGTATTTACAGAATTAGTAAAAGCTTGTTGACCAGCGTAGTATTGAGCGTTAGTTTCGTTTATTAATCCCATTTTTTATCTTTTTGAATTTACTTCTTCTTGAGCTAGCTCTCTTGATGCAGCTTGAATTATTTGTGGATCTCTTATTACTATACCAGAATATTTTAATATTTCCAATATAACTTCAGTTTGTTGACTTTCGCTTATTTCAAAATTAACAGATCCAGTAGTTGGAATAATACCAGCACCTGTATTGGTAGGTTCATATACATATTGTCCTAATGACCCTACACTATATGCCCAAACTACATCTAGTGGTTTTCTAATATAGTTAAAAGTAACATCTGTGTTAGCAAAAATAGTTGGACTTGGAAATACAGTTAATTTATCTTGTTGGTATTTAGCAACAGGGAAGTTGTTTGTAGGTTGAGTTAAAGGAGAGAGTTTTACTCTATTGTAATCTCTATTACTTAATATTTCTATTGGAGGTGAATTTGTGCCTTTGTTCCAAGTAGCAGATCCAAATCTATGTAAATTTGTTGGTTGGTCATAAACGTTAGATGTTGGAGGAGTTGTATTGTCTGCAAACTCAGTTTTTTCAAACACTTGAAACTCTTCCATTATATGATCCATCCTAGATGCAAACTCTACATCTGTTTTTGGCATACGTATATATTGATTATAATCCTCAAAAAACTTTTCAAAAATTTCTAATTGAACTTGAGTAGCTATTTTGTTAAACTCATCAGGTGTTAAATATCCTCTTTGTTCTTTATTAAGAATATTTAAAACTGTGGTATATACCGTATTTACGTTTATTGCCATTTTAATTTTTTTAAAAAAAAAGGGTGGCGATAAAACCACCCTTAATTATAGTCACTTGTTATTTAAATTTTTTCTCTATAGATCTGTAAACTTCAAGTCCTTCATCTGTTTTAAACCATGCAGCAATAGCTGAATATGGATTTTCGTCAAAAGGTACTGTCATTAATTTACGATTATTAGCAGCCCATTTAAATGTTCTTTGATCATTATCTAATTTTATTATATTTCTTTCTTTAGCCGTAATAGCAAAATTTCTTAATACAACATTTTCATCTTCAGAAAGATCTAAAAATAATTTAGGGTTTCTTTTAGCAAAATGAATTAAATCTCTTTTTAATTCTTTAGAACTTAAGTTAGAAACACTAGAGCCAACTTCCACTCTTAATATAGCTTCAGCTTGATCAATGTCCATATCGTAAGCAACATTCATAGCAGATATTTCTAAAGCTAAGTTGTCAAAGTCATCTTCTGCAACTACTTCTGCATCAAATTCTTCAAATATAATTCCTTTATGAGGATGTTTAGCTAAAAATTCTTGTAAATTCCTTTTTTCTTTAGGAACTCCTAAATGACCCTTTTCAAAAACAACATGCTGTAGCGTTACGCTTCCTTTTTGTTCATCTACAAATATACTTCTTTGGTTAGTAGCATATCTTAATTCTCTTTCATAACCTTTTTCTGGGTCAAACCATACTAAAGGGTATCTTCTTGAGTGTTTACTTGATATTGTATAAGTTAAAGGATTTTTATCATTCACTAAATAGTAATTTCTATCTTTATACTCCCAAGTATCTTTTTTTACTGTAGGAGTTTCAACGATTTCTTCAAC
>TARA_R100001443_G_scaffold29396_1_pt1 | contig 18412 bp, 33 predicted proteins | sample TARA_R100001443 | Tara Oceans TARA_R100001443 (sample SAMEA2622142) | marine metagenome | biome: marine biome (ENVO:00000447); feature: deep chlorophyll maximum layer (ENVO:xxxxxxxx); material: "saline water (ENVO:00002010), including plankton (ENVO:xxxxxxxx)" | depth 50 m
ATACCACGATCAGTTTTAATAATATCAGAAATCAACCAACCTAGATATCTTCTACCATAACATAAGGTTTTTCCATCCCATTGATAGTTATCTGATCTACTTTTAAAATCATTAAGTTCTGCTCTGTTAATCGCCTTAAATGGTATATCACCACACATTCTTTTTGCTTTTGATAATGCTTCATCATAGTCTACTGCCAAGTTCTGAATATGATGCGATTCTTCATCATGGATAAATCTTAAGGTGTATATCTTACCAGCACCTCCAAGACCCATGTAATAATACCCTTGACCAATCATTACACTTCTCCCTCCCCATATTCATTTTCACAGATTAAAGTGTTATAAACATCATCCCCTCTACCATTTACAATATTAAACCCAACTGTGTTATATCTATACTTCTCTCTATCACCCTCACCCCTAACCTCAGTTTGATCTAAATGCATAACATGTTCAACCCTATCTGTCTTAGAATCACCAACCCAAACAGATACATGGGTATTAGATGTTTCATCTCTTTCATAGCAATCATCATTAACATCTGTTCTAAGGTATAAAGATAGTCCATTAGGTAGTTGTATTTGAACAGTTTTCCAAGCTTTATCATTATTCCACAACGATTCACTAGAAAGATCAATAGTCTCTTTATCGCCAAAAGATATTAATCTAGGTGAAATAAACTCAGAGCTATCTTCAAACTTCTCAATACTTACTTTTTCCTTTTTAACTTCTTCCATACATATTCCTTTCATAATTAATTATTATAAGTTATACATAGCATACTATTAGATGCAATAGAAAGTTATACATAGCATACTAATATTTTAAATCTAAAAAATAGTCCTCCATACAGGGTAAGAATACAGAGGACTTTGACCCATTACAGGTTCTTCATGGAAACCTGTTGGCAGTATGGGTATAATTTATGCTTGGGCTTTAGGAACTTCTGACACATCCAAATCCATCTCTTTCTCTAGCTTGGACAGCATGTGTAAATCTATAAACCCATTCTTATCTATTTCAATATGTATCAATGATATCAATACAAGCATATCTTCTAAATATGCAACTAAGTCTTTTTTTAAAAGCTTACTCAATTCTTCAAACTCCGATTTGTCTTTCATTATTTCTTTTTATTCCCCCAACTAAATGGATTTAGGTTTAACTCGCTTTCATACCACTTCATCCTTTCCTCCATTTCTTGGACATGGGATTGTTGTGATGCCAATCTCTCAGCTTCATGTAATTCTATTTCATCTAGTGCTATTTCCATATTCCTTTCAAGTTCTACAATCCTAGACTCTAACTTCCAGAAACTATATACAATAACAGATGTTATCCCTATTATTTGTAATAGCCATTTAAAATTTATTGTAATCGCCATAGAGTCACCAATTACCTGACCCTTATACGATCTTGCACCAGACATATCAACCTCTTTCATCTCTTTTTCCTATGCTTATAATCTTTATGGGCAAAACCAACTCCCAAACCTCCTTTGGGCAAATTGATCTTTTTAAGAGCCTTATAACACCTTACACAATACAAATTGTTATCTTCCGATATAACTGCACATTTACCACAAACCATACAATCACTACTCCCCATCATACCTTTGATAAATAACCACAGACTCAGTCTGACAATCATCATACAGACAGCAATAGGTACTTATAACACCTTCGCCATCCATTCCAGAGTCTGAATACATATCATCTCCCTTCCAACACATCCTACGAAGGCATCCATCACAATGATATGGTATAAGCCTATCCATTCTAAAGTGATAGGAGATGGAAACCCATCCACGAGAAAACCATCTCCATATCGACTTCAACAACGAAAACCTAAACTGCACTCTCACCTTCTGGGAATGGAGCTTTATTAAAATGGGGATCATTAGAAACCTGATCTAGAGACATCTCTGGAACATCATCTGTAAAAGCATCTCCCATTTTCTTTTTATACTCATCTACAGCAATACCTATAACCTTGTCCTTAAGGTCTTTATCAGCCCATACTGTATCATGGTATTCATCATCTTTACCTTTTTCACTTGGAAACCCAACAAACAGTCCATTAATACCTTCTACCAGCTTAAAGTTTTTAATGGTAAAGCCCTCTGCTGTTTCAAGTTGAAAGAATGCTCTTATCTTTCCCCAGCTTCCTGTTCTCATTTCTACTACCTTCATACTTCCTCCATTGTTAATTATATTTCATATCCCAGCTTCTTTTTAAGCAAGGCTACAAAATGGTTTGTCCTGTAATTATAATTTTCCTTCAACACCTTTAATCTCTCTACATCTCCAATGTCAGCACACATCAACCCTTTCCACATTGCAATTATCTCTGGTTCATGTTTTTTAAACTGACAGGGGGGACATAAACTTTTAGTTAGTCCATATGTAGGCATCTGTTGTTTGGTGTATTTATATGGATACATAAAGTTTGTGCTAGTCTCCCAGACATAGTCACATCCCTTGTCGCAATATTTTAATATATTAGCCTTTTCACCTTTAGCCATTAATATCCCTTAATTTCTGTTTTATATAAAGTCTGCATTGCAGAGAGCTCTTGCTCTAATCCTTTTATCTTCGCCTTTTGCGAATCATAAAGAACCTTAGCTAAATTTTTCCTATAAAGCTCTCCATGTACACCCTCACTCCCATTGCACACCTCTTTAATAAGTGTAACAGATATACCTTTTTCCTTAAACTCAAAAACCTTTTTAGCTTTTGCTATTTCATATCTATTCTCAGCATCACACATATCTTTACCCAGATCAGGAAGATCATCTAATGCTTTTCTTAATGTAAAAACTATAGTCCTTATAGTTTCAGTTATACCAAAACCATCTACCTCATTATAACTTTCACCTGTCATCCTTATCCCTCAATTCTAAATATTCTAGTAATTGCATCATCGCATCTCTCCATAAGCTTAACCTGAATCTGCTGTATTTTTTTTCTAATCCGAGTATGCCATGGTCGTGCCTTTCTCTGTGGTGCTCTGTACACAACGATACTGCTGTCCAATCTTTCCAAGTCTTCTTTTTTCGATTGTTTCCTCTTCCTATTGCTTTTAGATGATCTGCTTCTGAGGGAACTTTCATACATATTCGGCAAGGCTGAGTTCTTAACCATACCAAGTATTCCTTCCCATTGTCTGGCTTCTTTTTCATCTATAAATTTCTTCCCATCACTTGTAATCCATATTATGTGTAGTTCATGCGAGAGCATCTATTACTTCCTTTGCTTGATCAAAACCCCTACAAACAACTGCCTTTACACCAGATGCATTTAGCTTCTCAATCCAATCCTTCTGATACTTTGAAACCACACCACCCTTTTCTCTCTTCATCTCAATAAATAATGTCTTCCCATTTATAAGAACAAGATAGTCTGGGACACCTTGCCTTACACCCATAGCTTTATTTCTACTCTTTTGTTTAAAAGATGGAGTCCATGTTGATTGTGCTATATGGGAATACACAATAGGTATCCCTGTCTGCTGTAATAAATCCATATACTTCACCAGAGCAACACACTCATCATATTCAGTTCTAGGCAATCAATTAACCCTTTCAAATACCGATAGCTTTATACTTAATTCTCTTATATCCCTTCTAAGTTCCTTCTCAATTCTTCTCAATGCAAGAATATGATTATTCTTCTTCTCCAGCTCTAGTGACATTTGGTCATTCTGATTGTTAAGCCTTTCTATCTCTTCATCATACTTATTACAAGTATCATCAAATCTTTCTATCATCTTGTCCATTTCGAGGTTCGCCATTTTTTCTCCTTTTTTCTTTTTGTATTCGATTGCTATACCATCTTTAATAAGTGCTAACCCTCTTTCTCGATTAGCACTAAAGTCTAGAACCTTTCCAACTTTTATAGGATTATTGACACCCCTCCAATTACCATGTCCATAATAAGGTTTAACTAATTTTACTTTAAGACCTCCATCTTTAAATCTCATGCCCTAATACCAACCTTTCGTATTAGTGCCCTTTTTTAATCTCTTATACCTTTCCCTACCATACTCTTTCCTACAGGGATCGCACATAGAATGCTTTTGTATATTCTGTCTGTAGAACTGATCTTCAGACTTCTCCTCCTTGCACCTTGTACAAACCTTCATACTAAAAAAATAGGGAGCACTATAGCTCCCCTTTTATAATTGCCTCCAATTGTCCATTCTGATCCCCAAAATAAATCATCACAAACAGCAATTAATTCCATAAAAATGATCCTTGAATAAAACACAAGTCCTCACAAGAAGAACAGGTGTACTTTCCCTCTTTCCTAGTTATCATATCTCTACAGCAATCACTACCCCATTCAGCATCTTCCTTTATAACCCAAGCTGGATTCAGAATATCCTCCTCCAGCTCCGAGTCATCCTTCCTCACAGTCTCATCATCTTTTCTCAACTCTATGAGTCTTCCATTAAGATATTTCATTCAACTCCCTACAATGGTTGTCAACTAGATAGTTCCCTGTAATACCTTGTTTTATAGCTTCTATCATTATAAAACTTGGAGGTTCAAAGAAAGGATATGCTGGATATTGCTCTCCATTTAAACATTTACATCTACCCTTAACTGTTGAATAAAACATCTGTCCCTTTTCAGGCTTAAAGTTCATTGAATAAACAGAAGACTTTCCACCCTCTAGATTTCTATACTCAACCATCTTAACCAATCCAGAGCCACCACATATATCACAATCTTCAGCTTGAAAAGTGCTCATGCTTTGAGAATATTTACGACACACAGATACCAACTGCTGTACCTTTGGCATATTACCATCTGACCCAGAAAGCTCCTGACAAGCCACTTTTAAAACATTGTCCTCAAAATCACTTGTTCTAGAAATAAAATGTTTTACCAGCTCTTCATTTGCAAAAGGCTTCTTATTAAAGTCTAAGAAAAACTCATGTATTATATCTACTCTATCCAATGCTAGTCTCCCTTCTCATTCTCTCTTTAAAGGCTTCAGGACTTTCATCCTTAGATTTATAAAACTCAGCAAATACTGACTCAAACTTCATAGAGCCACTTCTAGTTTTATTCCTAGCACTTGCTATTGAGATAACATTCTTACCCCAGAAATCATCATCTTTTGCCCATGTCAAAGTGCCAAGAACATCTTCCATAGAATACCCATCAATTCGTACCAGCTTTTCTATAGTATCAGCACTCTTAACTATAAGAGCTTTTGGATTCTTTAGATAGTCTATAGCCCTTTGACCCTTAACTCTAGACTCATACCAATTAATAATAAATGATTTAAGGTTCGCATCAATTTTATTTGATGCATCTTCCTTTTTATTATTTATATTCTTAATATTCTTAACTTCTTTATCTGTGTTTTTAAGCTGTCCATTGGGATGCATTTTGGCTGTCTTTTTAGCTGTATCTTGAGCTGTATCAAAATCACCCTGATACTCTCGGTAATTAGCTATACTAAATGTTGTTCCATTGCCTGTTCTTTTTTTAGTCAACATTCCTTCCTGTTCTAGTACCCTTAAAAACTTCCTTGTCTTGGTACGACTCCATAGCCATTCTTCAGCTAATTTGACCTCAGATGATATGAATGATCCTCTTTCAACATCTATCATATTGCCATCAAACATTATCCTGTTGTCTTGCCAATTAGCCCTCATCAGTAAGTTAATCCATGCATCCCTCCTAGTAGCCTTTTCCTTAGATGCAAAGATTGGATTGTTAACAAACTTCCTATGGAGCTTTATATACCCTATCAAAATAGCTCCATATTTTCATTTACTTTAGTTGGGAGTTTCCATACATGTACAGGTTTTCCATACATGCCCATTCTCATTCTAGTAGTCTTTTCAAGAAACCCTTTTTTAGTAAGATCGGAGAATGCTCTGCGAATGGATGTTATAGGACATTTAAGACCTGATATACGAAGTATTTCATCTGGTGTAAACCCATCACTCGTATTTGATCTAAAAAGGCTTAGAATCTTATATTCTTGCCTACCTATAGTTTTGTTAGCATTCCTCTTTTCTTGAGGTAAAAGACCATTTGTATTATAATAACTCATTAGAATGGCATCTCCTCATCATTGCCTACAACCTTGTTCCCACTAAGATATAAAGATAATAGTTTATTCTGATTCTCTTCAATTCTCTGTAGCCTTAAGTTGTTATCATAAATAACACTATAAATGGTTTCTAGACCCTTTGAGGCTTCAGCTTTACTTACTTTATGCGAACTACTACCAGCACCCTGAACACGAGATTGAGGTTGACTGACAACAGGTGTTGCACCATTGGTGTTTAATGGTGCTTGGGTCTTAACAGGTGGAGCTGTACTACACATTTCCTTCTGAGTCATCCCATTTATCTTCCACTCTACCTTCTTGCCAGACTGAGCTTTTAATAACTTTATCTTCGCACCTTTTTGAGGAATATTGTTCCTACTAAAGTAAGTTTGAATTGTATCGTGAAGATAGCCTGTTGCATTTAAATATTCAGCATCAGGCTGACTGCTACACTTAATAGTATACCCAAAAGTTTCATATTTGGATAAAGATGCATCCCTAAAATCGCCATAAAGAAACTCTACATCATTTTCTATATTTGCATCCATTATTAGACTTTTTTTAACTGCCATTACTTACCCTCCCTTTTAAAATCATCAGCTTCATCCTCACCCTTTGTATCGTGATACAGGTCTGCCAACATCAAAGTGAGTCTTGTTTTTAGCCTTTTTTCTGCCATATTTAATCTGTAACTAAAAGCACAATTGTCTGTTGTGGCTTCACCTGTTGACCAAATAGTTTTTTCCTCACCAAGATCATCCTTCATCTTCATGGTTGCATGTCCACACATATACACACCACCTTCTATAAAAGTAATCTCTGGGTACTGAAAATCAATGTCTAAGCAATTAGCTATCTTTAAGATACCAGCCCATGTTACTATCCACATCCCATCTTCTAGTTTGTAATAGTGCAGAGATGCATCTAAACCAAACTCATCACTTAACATTTTATTTTTTTCTTTATTTTCATTTCTAACAACAGTCACAGCATCATCTTTCTTGCCAATAGACTCATCCAGCATAATTTCCATTTCTTTTACACCTCCCATTACGATGCCTCCTTAACTAAGAATCTGCGACTACCACTTGACTCAACCTCAAACTCATCATAAAGCTCTTGATGTTCCAGCTTAAATCTCTTTTTGTCAAACATCTTTGAAGACTTGGACTGCTTCCATGTAGCAATAACAGTACCATTATGCTCAAGCACCTCGCTGTCTTCCATACTTAGCTTGATTTCTCCCTCAAGCTCCTTAATTCTTTTATTAAGCTCACTTACCTTCCTTTTATTCGAATAAAGAGCATCATAGGTAAGCTTTATGTTATCATCAGCAATACACACCTTGCCCTCTACAGGTGATGGATATAACTTCAATACATCAGCTTCATTAATAGGTGCTGGTGGAACATTGACCTCAACATGGTTTATCCAAAAATCAGAAAGCCTTTGATTCATTTTAGATATCAACTCATCGTTCCTATCAAATTTCCTGTACTCAAACTTTTTATCAATCAGCATAGCAACCACTCCCCAGCTATAACCTGTAACATTTAAATAATGTTGCAACTGCAAGTAGTATTCTGCTGGGATATCTCTTTCCCAATGCTTTGCATACATTCCTGATGTTGTTTTAGCTTCAAATATTCCAGCACCATGTTCGCTGTTAGCCACAATAGTCCTGTCAACATTAGCCATTAAAAAAGGATATTCAGGATGCAGTCTCATTTTATTATCTATCCTGAGCTTCTCACCTGTATCCTCTGTATAAAACTTTGCAACAATAGATTCAGCTTCTCTACCAAATCGCATTGCATCATTATCAGGAATTTCAATAGGCTCACTCGATATCTTCTCCTCATACACAGATAAAGGTGTTCCATATTTTGATAGTCCTAAAATTTTAGCTACATCACTACCACCAATACCCTTCTGGCGATTAGTTAGCCATTCCCTTTTTGACATGTTTTTCGTTGTTATTGATTCCATGAAGATTTCCTTTCTATTTTATTATATAGAGGGGTAGGGGAAAATAAAAGTATGATTTTATGTATACACTTAGGCACAACATCTTCTATTTTACCCCTCTATAATTATCACTTATTAATTTGCCATCAAGATGATCTATCTCATGCTGTACGACTCTAGCATCTAGCTCATCTAGTCTTGTTCTCATCAAAGCCTTCTGCTTTATGTCGTAATACTCAACAGTTACAGAGGTTGATCTCTCAATCTTATATAGACCATCAACAGATAGACATCCTTCCATACCCTCTGCTGTTTCTTCTGATGTGCTGTAAATACTTGGATTGATCATCATATGCCATTTATGACCCCTTCTAACTGAAATAACTCTTCCCTTAAGTCCAAGCTGATTACTAGCCAAACCAATAGTCCTTGCTGATCTATTACTTTGATTTTGTAAGAGCCAGAGCAACATGTTTTGTGCTGTTGCAAAGCTCTCTTTTAATGGAATGGGGTGAACCTTCTTATGAAGCTGGTATGTGTCTGTTACTATCTTAAGCACACCTTCTCCCTATAGATTGCACTTTCATTCTATCCAGATATTCTCTGAAATTCTTTTGCGATACTCTATATTGTTTACCAATTTTTATCGCTGGTAGATGACCTAACTTGATTTCATTATATACAAGCTCAGGGCTCACATTTAACGAATCACATATTTGTTTTGGAGTTAAAAACTTTTCCATCAGTCTATTGCTGTACATTTAGATAGTGGAGCAGTCAATACCATCGATGAATTAAGAGCACCATCGATTAGTGGGGACAGTATTAATGTATTTCTTTGTACTTCATTTATTGAGAATATAACACTTGAATTTTCAATCTTAACTTTATCGCCTATATTGAACTTTAAAGTCTTTTTTTCTGCTATATTCACCTTCATAATTGCCTCGTTATTTAATTAAAAGTCCTAAAAAAACACTATTATCATCAATTCAAATCTACAATAATATACAATTAATGTACAAACTATTTCTTTTTTAATGTACAAATAAACTACTATATTATACAGCTATGCATAACCAATTTGATTCTAATTTATCTGCCATGAAAGACAGTTACTTATCTGATCTATCTAAGCTTTTGTCCGAGTCTGTGTACTCGGATGCAGAGATTGGTGAAATGGTTAATATTACTAGAGGCATGGTCTATAGATGGCGAACAGGAAAGGTTAAGAAAGTAAGAAACTCTAACCTGTTTGCTGTAGCTAAAGCACTTGGATATTCTATTGATTGGGATTCAAGCGATAGTATTTTTATTAAGGGTGACCTTGATGCACCAATCCCAATCGAAGATAAAGACTTAGAGGATGAGCCATTTATGAACGAAAGTAATAATACTACAAGAAATTTAATAGACACCTTAACTTCAACTAACAAACTTTTACTTGAGCAGATAAAGAATAAAGATCAGGCTCTTAAAAGTAAAGATATAAAAATTAAAGATTTAGAGTCAATGATGGTGTCTAAGCCTAACATGAATCTAGATAACTCTAGAATGCAGTTTATTGTAAATATGGAGACACAAGAATATGTTTCTTGCACTCAATTATATGCAGACCTTTTTGATAAAAATGCTTTTGATATCATTAAAAATGCTCAATGGTCTCATTTAGTTCACCCTGACGATGTCTGGAGATTTCCAATAATAGCAACTCAAACACCTTTAGAGCAAGAAAAACGAAACACTTGGAAACTTCAAGCATCAAAGCTAAATCCTGATAAGGATGACAAAGAATCTTATGTAGAGACTATTACTTTGCCTTTAGATAAAGAAGGTATATTGAAAAAAGTAGATGCTAAATTATCAACAGAAGAGGCTTGGGAGAAGTCTAACAAATGGTATAGAGCCTTTGAAAATAAGGTATTAAATTAAAAATAGGGCTCAAGAGGTGACCTATCAGCACACTATTCAAAATAAAGGGGAAAAAGAATTGGTACTACTCAAGTGGTACAGGTGTTGAAAGGATAAAAAAGTCAACAGGGACTCCAAATAAAAAACTAGCTAGTGCAATCCAGACTAAGTGGGATGAAGAGCTTTTAAGAACAAAGTATAAGCTAGGTGAAAGTGAAATAACAATTCAAGAACTCTACCGAGAGTACGACAAGCTAATAATCTCAACTAAAAAAGAATCATGGGCTAAAAGGCTTAGGCAATACTTTGATCCATTTATATATACATATGGATTATACATGGTTCAAAAAATCACTCCTAAAATGTTAAATCAATTTCTTTTAGAAAGAATGGAGGTTGGTTTAGCTACTAAAACAATTCGTGATCAATTTGTTGCAATCAAAAGCTTTCTAAACTATGCTGTTCAAAATAAATATATATTTGAAAGCCCAGCAGAATCTGTTGAATCACCCAAAAACAGAATTACACATCCCAGAAAATCCTTACCAGCTAAAATAATTAAAGATTGTATAGAAAAAGCTCAACCTAGAGATAAAGTGTATTGGAATATTTTATATTATACAGGCTTAAGGGCTGGAGATGCTGGAGAGTTAAAAGAAGAAGATGTTAAAAATAATACAATTGTTTTATCTAGAATGCAAAAGACAGGAAATGCTGTAGCTATACCAATGCATAAAGTTTTAATAAAATATAAAAATGATGGTAGACTTTTTAATGCATGTCCAAAAGTAAATTTGAGATCAGTATCAAGAAAGAGATTTCAAAGACTTCTTAAAAACAATCACAATATGAAAGCTGACTTACATAGCTTAAGGCATAGTATGGCAACCCATGTACTTGAAGCTGGTGCTGATCATAGATTTGTGCAAAAAGCTTTGGGTCACACAAAGGATAAACAAACTCAAGCTTATACTGATCCAGATGTAAAGCTGTTAAAGAAATACATAGATAAGCTCTAGAGGAGAATGTAATCGTCTGCGAGTTTTCTTCTCTTCGTGAGTAGACATTTAGTAGACATTTTGAAATCGTCTGCGAGTTTTTATGTCTACCCTAGTAGACATTTAGTAGACATGTTAATCCCTACTAAACCATACTAATCCATACTAAACCTAAGTATGAATCAGCCTTGTCGGAATAAAAAAACCCCCAGCATTCTTGACGATAAAGTCATTTTACTGAGGGTTTCTTTCAAAGTAGCGGGAGAAGGATTTGAACCTCCGACCTTCGGGTTATGAGCCCGAAGACTATTTGCCCTTTTCTCCTCTATAAAATCAATTTAATTTTATATAAGGTAGACATTTAATAGACATTTATTTGAAATTTTGCTATTTTACCTAAGCCCTGATCCACCTCTTTTTCTACCTTTATTGCCTTTGCCTCTTTTTCTCCTAAACTCAATACGAGAAACAGGTAGGTAGTAGGGACTAAGTTCGCCTGTGTTAATAAATAAACATAAAACAATAGTCTTAATCATTTGCCATTCCGATTAAACAATCTATCTACTGTCTCTTTTAAGTTATTAGTTTTATCAATTAGCTTAACAATCATATCGTGAATGTTTTTGATTTCCCAAGACATTGTTTTTGTAACATACTTAAGTACAAATATCAATGCAAACGATAGGACTCCAACCACACCTAAATCCTGTACCCAATTTGTCATATCATTACCCTTTATTACATTTATTTCATTATGCAGTTCCCCAATATATATTGTAGAAGCTACGACTCAGTTCCCAAACCTTCTCATTAATTTTCATTATTAATAGCAAAGTTTCTTCTCCATCCACATTAATAGGACAATCAACAAGAGGATATTTATCTACATCCCTTTCTTTGATTTCAATCCCTTCATAGCAGTTCCTAACTTTGTCAGCTTTGAGCTGAAAGCTACTCCCAGCCACATTGCAAGTAAGCCTAATATGTTTTCATATGTTGGGTAATCAATATAATCCACCATGTATCCAACAGATGCAACAGCTACAGCAATAAGACCCATCTGTCTTTTCTTAGAATCTTCACCTATAAATAGACCTGTAACATTTTTTGCTATTCCAACATTACCAGCAGTTTGAACACCCTTTTTTATTAACTTCTTCAAAAACATCAATAACTCCTTATTATATTTTATTAACCTTTATAAACCTTGTTGTTAAACATTGCAACACCATCAAATATATTAATTTGATTTACATGGAAATGGACATCATCATATGTTACCACTCCAAAACCTTGTTGCCAATTCTCTCTCCTTGCATTAGAAGGAACTGAACCATCTGTCCTAGCAAGTGTTCCCATATTGTAAGCACCATAAACAACTGTCTTATGCCTACTATATACTGTTTTATTAGCAGACTCCATTCTATGAGTATGCCCAAAAATTACACTACACCTAGCATCCTCTAAATATTTCATTACACTCTGACCACTCTTTGCACCAACCTTATATCCATGCTCACATAGTAGATTATCATTAATCCAATATTCACCTCTTGGATAATTGTCCATGTACTGCACCCCCATTTCATCTAATCCTAATAAGAATGGCACAGACATTACAGGTTTAGATTCTGGCTTATTAGCTTCCCTAACACCATAAGCATGAAGAGAATTGGTTATAATATTATCATTCATTCTTTTCTCGTGATTCCCAGCAATATATACATATTCATCTTTAACATATGGTCTTGTATCTGCTATAAAAGATGCAAGATAATCCAATGATGGCTGTGTTGTATAAGAGAACTCTGGACTATGTAGAAACTTTGTACTCCAATCAGGTAAATCCAGATTGTCTCCAAGCATTACAACAACATCAGGCTCTATATCTTTTATTGCTTGAGCAACAATATTACATGCCCTTATATCGTGCAATGGATCAATAGTGTTTGAATTAAAATCTCTCTTATATCCAACTTGCATATCTGGAACTATGATCGCCTTTTTAAAATCTCCAGACTTTCTTTTAGCCAAAATCTTTTTCTTCATCTTGACCTTAGCACCTACTATAGGAAACCAATCATGCTTAATAGGTTGCTTTCTTATAAGATTTGCTTTTGCCTGATAGTTAGGGACTTTTATAACCTTAACTTTTCCTGTCTTGGGATTTTTTTGCTTCATGGGTGTAGACCATGTATTGATCCTCCACCTATCAACTTTCCAAATTTTTCTATCTACTTTAAATAGTTTAAGGAGAGAATCAAGATCAGGAACTTCTTTAGAAGAAGGACTAATAAAAGTAGCCTGATTGCCATCTTCCTCAATAAGAGACTGATCCTTCTTCTTGGCATTAGATACAATATTTGGTGAGAGATCAATCTGTTCTCTGGAACAATCTTTGCAAAAGTATCTCTGTCCCTTTCTACCATTTTTCCCATATCCATTTTTTTTAGTGTTTTGTGATCCACAATGTTTACAAGCTGATTTATTTACCATTTAACCTTTTGTCTATTTGATCTAGTTTCTTTTCAATCCTACGAAAGGCATTTTGAACTTCACTCTCCAAGACAGAAAGCCTTGTCTCATGCAAAACAATGCTGGACTTATTTTCATCAACACTCCCAGATAATGGTGCTATTAAGTAGGTAAGCACTAAAAGAACAGTAGTAGTTACTGCTCCCCAGAAATAACCTTTAACAGATTCATTTTCCATTGTTTCTATTCGCATTCATATAATGTTCAACTGTTCCTTTCCCTAAAACTGTATTATACCCCTTCTTCCACAATTCTGCTCTTTTCTTCATTGTCTTTGGAATAGACTCTGGTCTTCTCCTATAACATATTCTGCAAAAAGCAATTTGTAAAGCAAGATTTGTAAGTACGGAAAATACAGGATACTTTTCACGATACCCTAGTTCGTACATTATTTCGATCAAATTTTTTCTATATATTATAAAGTTGTCCCAGCAATCGCCAATAACCCAAGGCTCTATCTGGAAAAACCCAACAGCATCTCCCCTAACCTGTTCTAGATGCCTGTAGCCTGATTCTGCCCAGCCTGTTTCTATAATTAAATCTATAACCTCTGGAGAATTGTAACCCATTCTATCACAGACTTCTTCTGCAATTTCTCTAATTGTTTTTACCATTCTCATTCTTCTATAACACTCGCACTATAAACAAAAGTTGTTCCAGAAGCTGAATTTTTATATTGAAGATAGGCTGACCCTGTTGTGCTAGGTGTAAAACTATATTCGGAATCAGTAGTAGTTACTGTCTGATCAATATATGAACCTTGCCCACCCATTAGATTTGAACCAACCTTGACTACAGGACTTGTTAAAGCACTACTTCCAAGTGTGCTTTTTATGGTATAAGTCTTCCCACTTTCAATATCAAATTGAAAAGACATGCGACCAGCAGAGCTCACAAAAGATATTTCACACCCACCACCAGTTATATGCGAACCTGAAGCCCTGAAAAAAGACCATTCACTTATATCTGCTGAGACATCAAAATCACCAATATTTTCTCCAGACACTATCAACATCTCTGTACCCTCAGAAGGTTTAAATACTCTCCCAAAGTTTTTAAATTTATCCTTACCAGACTTTCTTGTTAGACCAACAAAATCAATCATTTCATCCTTTCGTCTTTATGCCTAAGTCTTTAAGCATTATTTTCTTTTTCTTTTGCTTTTCCCTTTGAGCTTTAATGATATTAGCACTTTCTTCAGCTACCTGTATCGATCTCATAACCCCCTCTACCTCAGTAGCTACTTGAATAGTTACCTTTTTAGGTTCAGGTTTAGGCTCTGGCTTTGGATTGTTCCTCGACTTTTCCAACTCTCTTTCATTGTGAATATCTTGCTTAATAGTTTCTTCTATGGACTGATAGTATTTAATAGTATCCTGAATTTCTTTAAGCTTGATCTCATAATCCTCAAGAGTAGTTCTTTCTGCTTTCAGCCTTCTTTTTTGACTTGAAACATTTTTAGGCTTTACAATATGCTCTCGCCTATTATTGATAGGCTTCAATACTATCTATCTCCTAATATCTCAACATATGCTTTAGCACCATCTGTATCTGAATCAAGGTAAAGTTCATTAGCATTTGTAACAGGAATCACAATACTTTCAAATCTTCCTAAAACCTGACCTATAGCTGGGTCTGAGAGCCCAGCCTTAGCTACTGTATCATCCCCTACAATTATTTTATAAGATTCATTATTATTTACAACCCTAACCATTCGGCACTTATCACTAGCAAGTTGAACTCTTGTACCAGAGGTTGTGACTGTTACAACTGATGTTGACATAATATGAGGTGCTAAATCTTTTGATGTTAATTGTGCCACTTTAATCTCCTAATATTAAAAAACCGATACAGCATAATACACTATAATCGGTCTTTGTTTTTCAAATATTCCGTTATATTACCTTAATAATTTGAGGTATATAATTATTCTTTAGCCTTAAGGATTTACTTTACTATCCTGTATGGCTCTCATCACTCCATTACTCCTAAGTAATTTTTTCAAGTCATTTGATATCAATTTTGATTTTAGATTAAAGATATCATAATACTTTTTAAATTCTGTGAATGGCAATTCATTCAGCATACCCTTCAGGTATTTTGCTTTATCATCATTATTATTAAGCTCAATAAATCCTATAGCCCACTTATCATCTACACCAGCCTCTTTTAAAGCCTTATATCTCTTTGACATTCTAGACTTGTTTAGCTTGATAGACTTTTCAGACTTTCCATCTTTCTCTAATTTAAGTTCCAATTTATTCAAGTATTCTTCTAAAGTTAAGTCCTTATCTAAACTCTCCTTAAATAAGATTTGTGATTTGTTAGATGTACCATGCAATGCATAGTCACTAAATCCTAAAGATCGTTTTATTGGATGGGCTGTGTTACCAGCAAAAGCATCATAAACTCCTTCTATAGTTCCACTAACACCTTCGTATGGAACACCTGTGAAGCTACCAACAACATCAAGGATATTATCAGCCATCTTGTAATACTCACTAGCAGAAAATTCTTCTTTCCCACCAAGAGCACTTACCATATCTTCTCCAGAATCAATAGCCCTACCTAAATCTGGAACTACAGATTCAAGTGGAGTCATTGAATATCCAAACTTCCTGAATGCTAAATACTCTACAACACCACCTAAAACAGGGATACCTTTAGACCATGCTAAAGAAAGTCTCTTCCAAAAGTCTTCATCGTCTGCTTTAAATCCAGCAGAGATAAACTGAAAGGATGCATTTAGTACAAAGTATGCCATAAAAGTTCTCTTTAAGTTTTGTGCTTTCGATCCTCTTTTAGCAATTAGATTTCTAAGACCTGTTTGACCTTGTTGGAAATATTGAATAGGAGAGTTTAGGAACATTGTAAACAATTTCATAAGCGATCCACTTCTTTGCAATTCAGATAAGTTTTTAGTCTGACCTGATTGTTGCCATCTCTCAGCAGATTGTTCAAATTTATCCATAGCAAAATCTTTTGCTTCTTTTTCAGTTGCTCCAGACTCTATTTGCTTATTATAATGGTAGTCGTATACAGCATAACCACCAACTAAAATAGCAGATATATCTCCAAGCCTTGCTAGGCTCATTGAAAATTCATTAAACCCTTTACTGTCAGCCAATCTTTTAGAGCTAGACTTTCTTAAAAGCTCTCTTACATCTCTACTAAAACCCTTACCTCTGCTCTTAACAAGCCTAGATTCTCTTAATATGCCTAGTGCTTTTTTCGGATTTAAAAAGAACTTGCCTGTACCATATATAAATGAATGCACAGGTATCTCAGACATACTAGCTGGTATAGATGCTAACTGCTTTAAAAATATAACAGGCTTTAATCCAATTTTTGCTCTTACAAAATTCCTTATAAAGAAATCAACTTCCTTTACTATCTTATTCCTATCCAGACCACCTCTAGCAACATCATCTAACAAATTGTTAAAAACTTGCATCATAGGTATTCCATAATATTCTTCTAATGTAGCCTGAACATCAGAACTGTTGAATACAGCTCTAATTTCTCTTATTGCTTCAGCATGAGATATAAAATGCTCCATCTGGAATATATGTTGAAATACATTCCTGACCATGTCTGTGGGTTGTAATGGCTTTTTATTATCCACTCTAGCAATAAGATGTCCAGAGAAAGCTGTAGGGATTGCTCCAGAAGTATTAAGTGTTTCACCTGTATCCTCCTCGCTTCCATAATGCTCTCTTACAATATGAGAGTATTTAGGATTATTATTCATATTGACATAAAACATTTTTCTATATACTTTATTTATATCAGGATAATAACTAGGATAAAAATCATCTAAAAGGTATTGTGCAAATTCAAGCACCTGTGGGTCAAGAGCTTCTTCTATCTGGCTTAAAGTATCTGGAGTAAAGCCCATGTTTTTAAATGTACCATGTAATGTTTCATCCTGTAGCCACATCCAATATTGAGCTAATTCATTTTGAGAAAGCTTTAATTGAATGGTTTCACCTTTCTCCATTACTATTTCCATATATCTGTCAGGCTGTGCTTCTTTTAATACAAACACATCTACAAGTTCAGGCATCTCATTTTTATCCAGCTTTTTCTTTAATGCCCTACCAGATAAACCAAATATCTCTTGAGCTTTAGCCATAAGCTTAACCTCTTTAAGCCTTACACCTTCTTGCTCTTTTAAATCTGCATTCCTCAGAGATTTCCCAAACTTTCTATTTAAATAACTATCAAAAGGTATAGACCCTCTATCATTATAAGAGAAAATGTCTAGCATGGTTTCAAAAGATTGAATCTTTGCATTTACCCCTCTAACTATATCCCATACCTGAGATGTTGTTTTTGAAGTATCTCTTCCTAATGTCCTTCTAGATAACTTACCATGCACCTCCTTGCCCTTTGGGAGAATAACAGAAACAACCCTGTCAGCCATCAGTTTATTTTTAGTCTTTCTAAGGCTTTCCATAGCAAGTCTTAAAGTTTTACCAGAATCAATTATAGATAATAAATTTGCATAGGCTTCTTCTATCTCTTCAAGGCTCTTGGATTTAAGTCCACCAAATACCTCGATCAGAAACTTGTCTTCCTGTCTTTTAGAATCCATCTTTCCAGACTCTTCAAGTTCAGCAAAGAAGAACAACTGCTCATCTGCTTCCAATTGACTCATCGTAACTATATTTTTAATCTTTTCAATATACTCCTGAGTATCAGCAGTTAACTTTCCTTTAATCTTCCCACCTTGTTTTTTAAGTTTCTGACTTTTTAAGGCTTTCTTGATCTTGGATAGATACATCTTAGTGTATACAGTTTCTCTAATATTATCTATTCTATTAAATACTGCTTCTAATTGCTTTTCATTTTTAGCATTAGATATAGATGTTAAGATAGGTGATATCTGTCCCCTTGTTGCTCCGAACTTTGGTAGGTTTTC
>TARA_R100001443_G_scaffold75243_2_pt1 | contig 18383 bp, 6 predicted proteins | sample TARA_R100001443 | Tara Oceans TARA_R100001443 (sample SAMEA2622142) | marine metagenome | biome: marine biome (ENVO:00000447); feature: deep chlorophyll maximum layer (ENVO:xxxxxxxx); material: "saline water (ENVO:00002010), including plankton (ENVO:xxxxxxxx)" | depth 50 m
GCATCCTTCTATAAGTAGACCTGTATATACAATGTCTTCTTTAGCTACACAATACCAAATACAAGTTTTTACACCTACTGTTATCGATGCTAACACTTTACCAGAAGAAGGTGTAGTGTCTGCTAATATGATTAGAGTTCCTACTAAAGCTGAGTGGGGATATGTAGTAGTAAATGAAAGAGCTTTATATAACGCTGCTAGAGCTACAGACTTTGAACTTCATATTAGTGAAGAAACAAATCTTGTTAATAAAATATTAGAACTAGCAGGTATAATATTAAATAAACCTGGTTTAGTACAAATAGCAGATTCAGAAGATATAAAAAGAATACAACAACAAAAAATGTAATAAATGGCATTATTAGAACATCAATATTCACAAGCAAGATATTATGGAGGTAAGTACACTTTTACTGGTGTAAGTTCAGGAGCTAGTACTACAATACAAGTTGCTAACCACGCTTTTTCAGCGGTTTATAATGATGTAGCGCCTGATCCAAATGATCCAAACTTAGCTTTACCTGGATCTTATAAATTATATATTGATGGAACTTTTGTTTCACCTACATATCAAGACATAGGTAATGTTTTTTATGATAATTATGTTATAAAATGGAACGCTGGTGCACAAATACCTGTTTGGTATGTTGAGTTTAATAGTACTTTTTATAGTGGCCCTACAGTTAATGGAGCAACTATAACATTAACTTTTAATCAAGATGATCCAAACACTAAGCTAGGTAGTTATCAGTTTATGCCATTAAGTGAAATAATAAATAACTTTATGTTTACTCATGTTGGTGAAGATAAACTTATACCAAAAGCACAAAGAACAGATGTTGCTTTTCACGCGCAAAGAGCTTTAGCAGAATTAAGCTTTGATACTTTTAAATCTTGTAAATCACAAGAAATAATTGTACCACCTTATTTAACAATGCCTTTACCTCATGATTATGTTAACTACGTAAAACTTACAAGTGTTGATGATGCTGGTATAGAGCATGTATTATATCCTGCTATTAAAACTAGTAATCCAAGATCTATACAGCAAGATGCTGACGGTACTTATAGTAGCGATACTAATGGAGATGGAATACCAGATTCTGAAGATTTAATTTATAATGAAAATTCAACTGCTTGGAGTAATTATAAGACTCACGAGCCTTCTGAAAACAACTCTAATGATTATCAAGATTATCAAAATGATATATATTGGCCAAACGAAGGTAGAAGATTTGGCTTAGATCCACAGCACGCACAGGTAAATGGTTCTTATTATATAGACTGTCATGCAGGAAAAATTCATTTTAGTTCTAATATTTCAGGAAAAACTGTGATATTAAAATATATAAGTGACAGTTTAGGAACAGATCACGAGATGCAAGTACATAAGCTAGCTGAAGAAGCTTTGTACAAATGGATTATGTACGGTTTATTATCTACTAGAAGAAATATACCAGAGTATGTAATACAAAGATATAAAAAAGAAAGATTTGCTGAAACAAGAAAAGCAAAATTAAGATTATCTAATATTAAATTAGAAGAGATTACTCAAATATTTAGAGGTAAGTCGAAACAAATTAAACATTAATATAATATGCCAAATCTGAATCATAGATTTTCATCAGGTCGTATGAACAAAGACCTTGATGAGAGACTAGTACCTAACGGTGAATATAGAGATGCGTTAAACATAGAAGTTGCTACATCAGATACTTCTGATATGGGTACTGTGCAAACAGTAATGGGTAATTTAAACATGTCGCTAATAACAATTGATCCGCTTAATAATGGTGATTTTTATTGTGTTGGTAGCATGGTTAACGAACAGCATGATAAAATATATTGGATGCTAGCTGGTACAACTTCTGATATAATAGCTGAGTATGATTATAAAACACAAACAACAACGCCCGTTGTTGTAGACCTGTTTCCTGCAGGAACTATACCGGGAAATGAAAGCGGTAGAGTATTAAATTTCGATAGAGCATTTACAATCACAGGTATTAACATAATAGAAAATATGTTATTTTGGACTGATAATTATTCAGAACCAAAAAGAATACATATTGATAGATGTAAACTAGGTACACCTAATTTTACAAGCCAAACACAGTTATACGTAAGAGATATATCAACTAATAATGCTAGTGTAGATTATTATCCTAAAGGTGATTTAACACACGAGCATATAACTGTTATAAAGAAAAGCCCACTAGTTCCACCTGTTTTAGAAATGAATAACAAAACTAGAACAGAACAAGGTACACAAGCCACTAACTATGCTCCTGATTTTTTTATCAATATAAACGGTAATTTTGCAACAGATCCTGGTAATCCATTTTTTGACAACGATAGTGATCCTATTCAAAGTTTATTAATAAACTTTAACGTTGTTGGCGGTACGCTTGGTATAACTAGTTTTCCAGATTTTGTTATTGGTGATATAATAAATATATATGATGGTGTTAATAATCCAACGGATTACAATAAGTTTGTTAGAGCTGAAATATTATCTTATGATATAGTTACCGGCGCTTGTACTTTAAAAGTTTTATCTGGAAGCAAAAATCTTGTATCTATCACTGGTGAATGGTATGTAGAATTAGAGCAAGCAGAAGCTCTGTTTCAATTTAAATTTCCTAGGTTTGGTATAAGATATAAATATGAAGATGGTGAGTATTCTTCGTTTTCTCCTTTTTCTCAAGTAGCGTTTTTACCACAAGAGTTTGATTATTTACCGAAAGAAGGTTACAACTTAGGTATGGTTAATAATTTAAGATTTTTAGCTATAAGAGATTTTGTACATGGACAGACTATACCAGATGATGTTATATCTATAGACATACTTTACAAAGAATCAAACTCGCCAAACATATATACTGTAAAAACTATAAAACGTTTAGAAAACGATTGGGTACCAGGTTTTGAACCTTGGTCAAATAATATATTTAGTTTAGATGAAGCTACTGCTAATTATAGCGAGTGGAACGCTATAGGTCCAAAAACGATAGGTAGTGCTAATGGTTTAGTGCCTAGTCAATTTACTAGAGGTTGGACTAGAATAACATCAGAAATGATACACGCTATATTACCATCTAATCAATTACTAAGACCTTACGATAATGTGCCAAGAATAGCTTTAGCACAAGAGGTTGTAGGTAATAGATTAGTGTATGGTAACTATTTGCAAAACTACAATATGTTTAATAGATTTGCTGTAACAGCAAAAGCTTTAGAATACTTTAATGAATTTAATTATGGAGAGCTAGATCCACAGTCGCAAATATCTGTAGATATAAAAGCCTCTGTAACTTCAAAAGAAATGGGTGCAAATGGATCTTTACTACCACAACAATCAAACCCGTTTAATAATTATTTAAATCTATACTCTCCTACAAAATCAATAAAAACATTAAGAACATATCAATTAGGCGTTGCATATATAGATGAGTATGGTAGAGAAACACCTGTATTTTCTAATAGTACAATTGACAAGTCTTCATTGTATGTAGAAAAAATAGTAGCAGATCAAAAAAATAGATTAGAAGCACAGCTTTACAATACACATCCTGAGTGGGCTAAATCATATAAGTTTTTTGTAAAAGAAACTTCAAGTGAGTATTACAACTTAGCTATGGATCGTTGGTACGATGCTGAAGATGGTAATATATGGATTAGTTTTCCTTCATCTGAAAGAAACAAGTTAGATTTAGAAACATTTTTAATACTTAAAAAAGAACACGATACAGATACATTTGTTTCTTCACCAGCAAGATACAAGTGTATTGCTATAGAAAATGAAGCACCTTTATTTATTAAGACTTCAAAAATACAACAACCTTTACTTGCAGAAACTCAATCTTCTTCACCTTTTGATTTAGGTGGACCAGGTGGTAGTGGTTTCCCTGTAGTTGGTGGTTCTGATTTTATTTTTAGTAAAACAGCAATACAAAATGCTGGTTGGGAAGCTATATTACATCTTGATCCTACTTTACCAGCGCCTTCTACACCTGTATTTTTAAAAGACTTTGATGTAAGATTTACGGGTGTAGGTGTTAATAGTAATAATTTTTCTAGTAATTGGTACAAAATACAAGGAGTTGAAGATTTAGGTAGTGATTATAAGTTTAAAATATTTAAAAAGTTTGAAGCAGATGTAAATGTTCTTTCTACTTCTGGAACAATTGCTACTTATACTGGTGGTGCTAAAATAGAATTAAGAAAAAGAATAGTAGAAAACAAACCAGAGTTTGATGGTAGATTTTTTGTTAAAATAAAAAGAGATTCTGACTTAGACAGCACTATAATAAAACCAATATCTTCTTCAGTAAATTGGCAAGTTGCAAACTCACAATATGTACAGTATATAAATCCTTATTCTACGTGGTCTACAGGTAGTCAACCTCACTCTGCTGGTGATCCATTTTATGGGTATTACAATAACTTAGCTACTTCTGGCCCGGAAGAAGCTATATCTATATCAGAACAACAAGGTACAAGCAATACAGATCTTAATTTTGATGGCGGTGTTGGTCAAGATTATTGGGCTTTAGCTAGTCATAATCTTACTGGCACTGGTGAATCATCTGGTTGGTTTATTGATAGAGTTGAAGGTTTTAGAAGATTTAAAACTACAGAGCATTATCACAGCGTTACTAATACAGACGCTTGGTTGACTAAAAATGAAACATTTAGCGTGAGATATAATCCACTTCCATTAGTTGCAAACACTATTAACTTTAATGATTTTGCTCCTTATTATAATTGGTGGGGTAGTGCTAATAATCGATATGACATGCCAGTTGTTATGGGTACAGCTACTTCGCAGTCAGCTAGAAGTAGTAATTATTTAGGGCTGTATCACAATAGCCCTTCGTCTAGTATAAGTAATACAAATAATGCTAACGTTCATGGTCCTGCTTATCTTGGCCCATCAGGTTTTCATTATATTGATGATAGTAATGCAAGTGGTGTTCCATTTAGTCATCCAAATTTTAATGAATTTGCTGTAGGTAATAATGTAAATGGTGCTGCAGATTATATAAACCAAACAGTTCTTAGAACAGGCTTAAACGGTTACTTACAAGATCAAGCTAGTTGGGGTAGTTTAGCAGGTAACGGTGGTACTATACTTCCATCACTTGGTATAGACGGACATCCAAACGCGAATACCACGCAACCTCATCTTGGTAAATTATTAGATGTTGATGGCTTTTATCAAGGTACAAATATAATAACTTTATCGCATTCAGGTGTTGGAGTTGATCTTGAAGGTGTTGATGAACAATATGGTGAAAATGCTTCTTCGCCTAACACTGGTAGTATAAGTGATTTAATGCAGCATTTTGATTTTATAGGATCTGCTGGCGTATCTGCACCTATAACAAAACACGTTAACGACACTATTTTTATAAACAAACTATTAACTCCTGGTAGCACTTGGCGTTGGGCAGAAGATCCAGATCAAATAATATATAAAACAATTACACCTAATGTTAGTGATTTAGCTGCTTGGGGTATAAGTGCCGAAGAATTAAATAGTAACTTTTTTATAGATCCTTTAGATAACTTAAGCGGCGTAGCTCTTTATAACTACTGTAGATTAGGTGATTGGATAGATGAGTTTACTTTAGATTTTGACTCAACTAGAAAAGACAAACAAGTATCTTATTTTGTATCTGGTGGTTGCAACAGTAAAAGCGTAAATGATCCTAGTACTTATTTTGCTCAAGGTGGGGTTCAAACTATAGGACGCAAACATTGGAAATATAGTGATTCTAAAACAACAACAGCTTTAGGTAGTGTCACTACTTATCGCGACTTATTAGCTAGCGATATCAACACGTGCGGGGGTTGGACTACATTTACTAGTATTAATATTAATCCGGCGACTGGTTCAATTGCTAGTTTTGGTAATCCTAACCAAACAAACTCTCATGGTATGTGGCCTATGTATGTTAAAGATTGGTGGAAGTCTATTAATAGAAGAAGAAGATATATGTTTGTAGCTGAATCTTATGAGGGTGGTTTTGGCTTAGGCGAACAAGGTTCTAAATATTTACCTACAAACGAACCAACATTAGAGCCTCATTTTAATAGCAGCGGTGAATTAAAAACATCAACATTACCAACAACACCAGCACCAGGTATACGTTCTGACGGTGTTTATTCTGGTTACAACAGCGTACCTTTTGGTGCAACTACTGATGCTAATGGATATAGTTCAAGCTCACCAAATCCACCAGGTAGTGTTACTTGGCAAATAGTAGAACCTTACGTTGACTCAGATTCAGAAAAATATTCTAGCACTAATCCAGCTATATGGGAAACAGAACCAAAAGAAAGTGTTGATTTAAATATATACTATGAAGTTGGACAAGTTTACCCTATAGAGTTAAATGAAAAAACAGGTGAGCAGTTTGTAGGACCTATACATCCTTCAATACCTTTAGCTATTCTTAATAGTAAAGTTACTTGTTACGATCCAAACCCAACAACTAATCCATCAGGATTATATAGAAATATAAAAACAGACTCAGTATTATTAGGTGCAGCTGTAGATATAAGAGTTGAAAGTTTACAAGATAATGTATTAACACTCTGTGATGTTGATGGAAGAAAACTAAATACAGCTATTAGTCCAAATGGACAATATCCACAAGTTAATGACAGGTTAGTATTTACAAGATCTGATGGTGGTAAAACAGAAACTACTATTTTAAACGCAAATCAAGCTACAGGTGAGTTTACTTTAGATGTAGCTTTGCATAATTATAAAGTTACTTTACCTTGGCATAATTGTTTTAGTTTTGGTAATGGTGTTGAGTCTGATAGAATACGTGATGACTTTAATCAAGTTACTATAGATAACGGCCCAAAAGCTTCTACTACATTAGAAGAGCCATATGAAGAAGAAAGAAGAGGTAGTAGTTTAATTTACTCAGGTATATATAACTCAATGTCTGGTGTTAATAATTTAAATCAGTTTATACAGGCAGAAAAAATTACAAAAGATTTAAATCCTTCTCACGGTACAATACAAAAGCTGCACGCTAGAAACACAAACTTATTAACTCTTTGTGAAGATAAAGTATTTAAAATACTAGCTAATAAAGATGCTTTATTTAATGCTGATGGTAATACTAATGTTACAGCTACTGACAGAGTATTAGGTCAAACAATACCTTACGCTGGTGATTTTGGTATATCTACAAATCCAGAGTCTTTTGTTAATGAATCATACAGAGCTTACTTTACAGACAAAGTTAGAGGTCAAGTGTTGAGATTATCACAAGATGGTATTACACAAATATCAGACTTTGGTATGGGTGATTATTTTGCTGATAATTTAAAACTAGCTAATAGATTAATTGGTAGCTTTGATGAAAAGAAAGATGAATATAATTTAACATTAGATCACAACGAATATCCTGTAGCACAACCTGTGCACGTTATTGATAACTTTATAGTTGAAATAGAAGGTGAAAATTGTGGTTGTGGTGGAAACTATGATATACCAACTGGTAATATAATAACTTCTTCTCAACAAGCTATTACTACAGGTATGATATTAAATGGTCCTGGTTTAGCGCCTAATACATTAGTAACTAGTGTTACTGTTAATTTTAGTCAGCTAATACTAACAGTTAATCCAGAACCTGTTTTTGCAGACGTAGTATCTTTGTTTGGATCTGATCCTAGCGGTTGGCAAACTCATGTTGCTCTTGGTACTCAACCTAATCCTGTTTCAACGTATACAAACACTAGTGGTAACTACGATACAACTGTAAGCTTTTCTGAAAGAGCAAAAGGCTGGACAAGTTTTAAATCATGGGCACAAGAAAGTGGTGTTAGTTTAAATAATACCTATTATACATTTAAACATGGACATATACACGAGCATCACGTAGAGTCTCAACCAAGAAATAATTTTTACTCTATACCTAATGGCCAGCAGTTTCAATACGACTCTAGTATCGAGGTATTATTTAACGAAGCGCCTGAGTTAGTTAAAAGCTTTAATACTTTAAATTATGAAGGTACACAATCAAGAGTAACACCTGACACGCAAAACTCTGGTGAGTACTGGGATAATTATCTACACACTGGTTGGTATGTAAGTAACATGTTAACTAACTTGCAAGAAGGTAGCATGCAAGAGTTTAGAGAAAAAGAAGGTAAATGGTTCTCACAAATAAAAGGTGTAACTACTGAGTGGTTAGATGATGGTAAAGCTGGTAACATAGATACAAGAGAATTTTCGTATCAAGGTATAGATGAAGCTGATGATATAACTGTAACTAGCGGTGGTTATACTTCTTACGATTGTTCACCCTGCCTTGGTTGGAATGGTGTTTACGGTCTATCAAATCCTCTTGCTCAAAACAACAGTGGTGAGGTGTTTACGCCACCAGGACAACAAACTGCAAGTTATTATGAAGAAGTACTTAATTGGTTTTTTCAAAGTGGAAACACGACAAAAAGATTTTATGATTATTATCACACTATATTAGGTACTCCTGCTAATAATACTTCTAATATATATGCTATAAATGGAGTAGATTTTACAGATGGTTTTTACGGAGGTATAGATAATATATCATATCTGCCAGCCGTATCCTATTCAGGAGTTAACTATTCAATCCCTGGACCCCCTGTTCCTAGCACACTTATGCCTATTGTAACAGCCACGTTTGAAACAGCAGAAGAAGCTATAAATTATTTTGCAACTCACTTTAGTGCTGCGCCGTATAATGGTAATTTTTATATTGGTATGAGTTACATTGATCTTGGAGCGGAAATAGCGGCAATTGGTGCTAATACTGTTATTGCAAGAGTTGGTTTTGCAATGTCTAAAAAAAGTTGTACGGGTGGTAGTTCATGTATTGAAAGACAAGATCAAGATGGTGAGTTTCCTACTTTATCAGCTTGTGAAGCTGTTTGTGGTGTTAACGTAGAAACATATGAGTGTATAAATGGTCAATGCGTTGATCCAGGTGATGGTAGCGGTAGCTTCTCAACATATTGTGAGTGTGTAACTACTAGCTTATGCTGTGATGAAGGTGAAGCTTATCTTTACGGTTGTCAAAACTTAATACCACCTACACCTATTATATACGGTTGTATGGATGATGGTAATACGACAGATCCGTATATAACACAACTTAGACCTCCAACTTGGGTTGGTCCTGCTGATAATTATTACCCTGCTGCTAATACGCCTGATTGTAGTTGTGAATACAACGTTCCATATATACCTGAAACTTTTGACTGCATAAACGGAGCATGTATCGATCCACAAGATGGTACAGGTCAATATACAGCTGCTAGCGCTGCTGCGTTAGGTTATGCTAGTGCTCTTTTACATTGCCAATCTGATTGCACAATAATACCTTGTAATCCTGCAAATTTATTTTCACATAATATTACTACAACTCCAGCTATACAACCAGATTGCGGCGCAAATAATCCGTTTGATGGTGGTATGATACAAATATTTTGGACTAACATAACATCAGATATTTTACTTAAAGTTAAAAGACTAACACCTACTCCTTTAATAACACAACCAGGTATTACTATACTAACATCATCTCATAATGGTTCTACTAACTATTCTGCGCCTAATTTAGTCGCTGGTGATTATGAAATAGAAATGACTAATCCTGTAGATGGTTGTGGTGTAACAGAAATTGTAACTATTGGTTGCACTAGTCCTCCACCACCAGGACCTTGTAATACGTCAAACCTAGTAGTTGATTATCAAGGTACAAATGCTAATGGTGTTACTACAATACCTTCACAATGTAACATGACGCTTGGTAACAACTGTTGTAATGGAAGTGTTAATTTTAACGTAATTTCTTCATCTGTTGGTGCTACTAGCTTTACAGCTGAAATATATCAAATAACACCTCCTTTTGTTAGTAATGGAAAAATTTTATTAAGTACTCCTAACGATGGGCAAACATTTAGTGTGCCTGGTGGTATTAATTGGAATCAACAAACTTTACCTGGTGGTGTAACAGCTGGTATAGACGGTAATTACGGTAATCCTGTAGACGGTTTTGGACATGGTAATCCAACTCATTACGAAGTAAAAATAACAACATATCCTGATGAATGTGAATATACTTATGGTCCAATAGTAGTTGGTTGTTCACATATATTAACTGCTTAAAAAATAAATTATGACAGAATATAGTTTTGAAGATCGCATATCAAGAAGTCCTGAAAACATTAGACAAAGAGCTATTAACAAAGGTTTAGTTGCTAATACATTATATTCTAGCAGCCAAAAAATTATTAGAAAAATTAGTTTAAATTCAAAAAATATAGATACAGAATATATACCTTCTTCTGGAAAAATTTTACCTATAAAAATATATGGTAGTAGTGATGCCATGTTTACTGTAACCGCAAAAGATAGTTCTGGCTGTAGTATTTTAAAACAAGAAGTTGAAAATGTAAAAATTGGAAATAAAGGAGTTTATGATTTAACAATAAAAATACCTTCAATAAACTCTGTTAAAGGTTCAAAAGGTATAATAGCAAAACAAACTTATACAATAACTATTATGCCTAGTGCAGACACTAATTTTTCTGATTATTTAGGTTTTAAACCATTTGTACAAGTATTAAATCAACACGCAAAATCTAAAATAATTATAAATGACTATGCTGGTAACACAACGGGTTTAACGTTTACTGCTACTGCTAAATCACAAACTGGTGAAGCTAATCAAACTAATAATTACCAAGGATATACAGATATTAGTTTTCCTATAGCTGTTAAATATACTAGTTATTCTGCTGGAAATATTTATGTTAAAAATACAGATTTTAATAGTAGTATTATAAAAAGTAATGCCATGACAGGTATAAATTATAGAAGCGGAGAAACTGGTCTTAGTAGCACTTACTATTTTGCTATAAACGTTAACAATGGTACTGGAGTAGCTGTTAAAGAGTTTGTTGGTACAAACTTTGAAGAAAGAGTAAAAGATACTATAACAGTAGGATCAAAAGCTAAATGGGAAATAAAACATGAAAAATTTATAATTGCTAGTTTAGATAAAAATGATAACATTATAGATTTTGATAAGTGCAAAGACAAAACAACAAGAAATTTTAAAATTAGTGATACTAACAATATTATTGTTGGCATGGGTGTTAGAGGTGATAATGTTAAATCTGTTGTTAGCTCTATTAGTTCTTGTAAAACAAAAATACAACTACAAGACAGTTTAATTATAAAACCAAATACAGTTTTAACATTTACAAATAAAGGTTCTGCTAAGGTAGTTGATTCTTCTTTTAATCAATCAAAAGGTAAAACTCAAGTAATTTTTAATTCTATAGTAGATATACCAGAACAAACACTTGTTACTTTTGACGATGATACATCTATAGTTAGAGGTGTTATAAAGCAGACTGGTAGCGGTAACACTGGTAATGGTGATGCTAATGATGTAGATTTAACATGTACTATTGCTATTAAAAAGTTTGGTGAAAAACCTGAGTTAGCTTATTTTTTAGATATGGATAAAATTATTTCTGTAAAACCAAACGCTTACAACCAAAGTGTTGTTACTGCTAAAAATACAACCATAGCTATAGATATGATAAAGTTTGATAATGACACTAATAGAACTAGTAAAACAGGTACTGTTGTTAGACCACCTAGTCATGGTGCTGTATCAGCTTATAATACTACTGATGACGCTTTTGCGTACTTACCTAATAACAATTTTGTTGGTAGTGATTCGTTTACATTTACAATGAGTGATGGTACGAATACTAGTGATGAAAAAACAGTTTTAATAGAAGTTTTAGAAGGTGCTTCTGGTACTTCAGACACATTAAGTGGTGATGGTGGATAATAATATAAAATAATAAATATGCCAGTAATACAATTAACATTTAGAAAAAGAATAAACGTTTCTGTACAAATAGGTGACTTAGTTTATTTTTCAAACCCAACGTCTGTTGGATCTGCTAGAGCCTGGCCTGATGAAGGTGGTGGTACTACAACACCTCATTTAACAAATGATCAAGCAGATATAATTTTAATAGGTCCTGTTCAAAGTATAAACGAACGTATATTTGAACCATTAGATCCGCAGACTCAACAACCAACAGGAGAGCAGCAAATTTTTACAGATGTGTCAGCAGATATGAATCAAGTTTTATTTAATCAATACTTTGCAGAATTAAGGCCTCAAAGCTTTATAATGTTTAGTAAAGACAATAAAGCAAACATGGCTAACATGCTAGGTTACTATGCTTCTGTAGAGTATAGAAATAATTCAACTGATAAAGCAGAGCTGTTTGCCACGGGCATCGAAGTACATGAAAGTAGTAAATAAGTGGTAAAAAGTGTAACTATAAATATAAAATAAAAGAATATGAATAAATCACCATTTAAAATATTACCAGCAGTTGGCTTAGCTATAGGTGCAGCTGGAGCTATAGGTCAAACTGTATCAAGCTTTATGGGTAGAGGCGATAGAATAAGAGAGCAAAATGAAGCTGAGACAGAAAACAGAAAAATGATGCAAGAGTATAGAGATCTTGATACTAGTAATATATATGCTAATGTTAGAAATCCATTTGAAAATATAGAAACTAAGTTTCAAAATGTTTATGAAGATTTAACTGTTAATCAGCAACAAGCGCAGTTTGAAAAACAAATAGCACAACAACAACAAGCTAATATAATGCAAAACTTACAAGGCGCTGCGGGTGGTAGTGGTATTGCTGGTTTAGCGCAAGCTATGGCTAATCAAGGTCAAATACAAGCACAAAGAGCTAGTGCTTCAATAGGCATGCAAGAGTCACAAAATCAAAGATTAGCTGCTCAAGGTGCTCAGCAAGCTAGAAGTATGGAGCAACAAGCATTAAGAACACAAATGGCTGGTGCGGCTCAAGCTCAAGAAATGAGATTACAAGGTGAAGAAGCTTCAAGAGCGTTAGATTATCAAAAAACAGGTACAATGCTTGGTATGTCACAGCAAAGATTAGCAGCAGCTAATTTAGCTAGACAACAAGCGCGTGAAAATCAAATGGCAGCGTTTGGTAGTTTAGCTGGCGTTGGTGTTGAAGCTATGGAGATTAAAGGTGGTTTTAATAGTGGAGGAGGAGATATGAAAGCATATCAAAGTTATCAAGGATCAGGTGGACAAATGTCAATGGAAGACTTTTTAGCTGGTAGAAAAGCAGGTAATACAGATCTTTTAGAATATTAAAAAAAATAAATTATGGCAAAAAAAGGCTTAAGTTATAGTCCAAACGAAGCGTTAATAAGAGGTGCTGCAGCTATAGGTATGAGTAAATTACCTGCTGATCAAACAGCGTTAAGTAAAATAGCTGAGTTAGGAACAAATATATTAAAAGAAGAAGGTGAAAGAAGACAAAAAGCTGAAGACGCTATAGATAATACTATTGCTCAAGTTTTAGCTGATGATGGTACTCTAAGTGATCAGCATTTTGCTCTTGCCACTAAACAAGCGCAAGAGTATAAAGAATCGTACATGCAAGGTATTTACATGAACAATGATGAAGGTAATATATTAAAACAAAAAGCGTTAAATAATTTACAAAAATTAGCTAATAGTTCTAATGAAGAAACAGTATTAAGAAAAAATCTTGCAAAGCTAAAAGAAGATGGTTTATTATCAGATAATTTAGATTTAACTACTTTTAACGCTTACTTAGAGCATGATTATGTATTAGATTACGATAAAGATGGTAAAAAAATATATGAAATAAACGGTATAGATTATACTTACGATGATATAAAGCTGTTTCAAAACGATTTAAAAAATATTAATATTAGTAAAACTAATTTTGAAGAAACACAAAGGCTTAATAGTTATGTTATAACTAATCCAGAAACAAAAACAAAAACATTTAATGATCAACAATTTTATACTGTAACTTTAAATAGCATTGCAGAAAAAGAAAGGCAATTTTTCAATCAAATTAAAGATACTAAAATTGGTGGCATGTCTATGGAAGATTTTATAACTAACGCTAGTGGTGATATATTAAAAGCTTTTGAACAAATACTTCCAGATGGATATACACTTGTTGATATGAATGGTGATAATATTTTCGATGATAAAGATAAAGCTTTAATGGTAAAAGATGCGTTGCTTAATCCTAAAAACGATGCTTTTAATTTACAAAATAGTAGAGAAGTTATTGCTCAAGTTTTAACTACTGATGCTAGAAACAAAGCACAAAAAGATGGTTTATTATATGTTAAGCCAGAAGATGATGGTGGTGATGATGATCCTACTGATTATTCTCAATATATTTATGTTCCTAATGTTAAAGAAGGTGATGCTGGAGAAGAAGTTCAAATTTCTGGAGATCAAAGAAGAAAAATGCAGAAAAAAATAAACGATAAAACAAGAAACTTTCAAGGCACAAACGGTTATTATGTTCGTTTAAGTGGAACTAAAGATGGTAAACAAATGTATTTTAGGTTTGATAGTTTTGATCAATATAACGAAGCTTTAAATAAATATGGAGGAAAAATACCATCTAAAAAAGAAAACTTTGATAAACTATTTCCAGATGCTAAAGGCGGTTACGGTTACAATAGATACATAGATGAAGCTAGATTAACAGAACTAGAAGTTGGTGGAAAAATAAATTTACCATTAGATAATTAATATGAGTACGCAAAAACTATATGATACTTTAGTTCAGCAAAACTTATTATCTATAAATTATAATGAGTTTGAACAAAAATTATCAGACAAAAATTATAAAATAAAAGTACATCAAGCTATTGTTGATAACAATTTATATTCTGGTGATTTTAATAAATTTGAATCACAGTACGCACCTTCAGTATCAGTACCTGATATTATGTCTTCTCAAAACTATACAACATTAGATGGTATTATTGAAGTTCAAGGTAAAAATGAAGATGGTAGTTATAAGTTTTTTGATCAAGATGAAAAAGATGTTGTTGATGACTTACGTAAGTTTTATAGTAGTCAATTTAATTTTAAACAAGTATTTAAAACAGATGGAAGTTTTAATGCTGTAGAAATAAGTACTAAAGATGGTAAAAATAAAGCTGTTTTTGATGTAGGTTTTGACGCTGGATTTTCAAGCTTGTTTGACATGTATTATAGCGAATCAGAGTTACAAAAACTAAAACAAGAGTTAAGCGAGTCTGGTGATCCTTACGCTGGCGCTACAAGTTTAAAAACTACAAAACAAGGAAGAGAAGAGTCTTTAAAAATATTAAGTGATTTTGTTAAAAAACATTCAACAATAGAAACAAACGTAGAGCTTAATAAAGAGAAAGTAAAAAGACAAGAAGTTTTTGAAAAAATAAACACTCAAAGAGATAAAATTGTAAGCGAAGAATCAAAAAAAATATTTTTCAATGAAGATGGTAGCGAAATAAGTTTAGAAGATTTGTTTGCAGAAGAAACTATAACTGTAACTCCAACAATTATAGGTTCAGGTGCAGCTCCAACTAGCTCGTCAATGAGCTATACAAAAACTATTAAACCTTATGAAGAAGAGTTAAAAGCAGCTGTTAGTATATTAAAAAGAGAATTAAAGTTTTTAGGTGAAGATAGAGAACCTACTAAAAAAGAAATACAAGAAAAAGCTAAACAATTAATTATTGATGGCATACAAGATAAAGTTTTAACAGATTTAATAGGAGGTGAAGATAATTTTGAAAGAGTTGGTAACTTTATGATATCTACAAAAGAGTTGTACGAATTAGCTTCTTATGAGTTTAGTATGGATCTTAGTACAGATTTAAAAAAAGTAGATCATTATATTCATGAGTTAGAGTATGGTAGACAAAGAAAAGAATACAACAATATAGACGATAAGATTAAAGATTCTAACTATGAGTTCAAATATCTTAAAGACGAAGATCTAATGCAGCTAGAAGACGGTAGAGTTATTCCAGTTAGAATTGTTAACAAATATAAAGAGCTAGGTAATTATTTAAATGGTAAAAGAGAAGCTGTTGTAAAACTACAAAAAGATATACAAAAAAGAGCTGCTGAGCTAGAAGATAATGAACGAGCACAAGATATAGCTAGAAGAAACTATAATGGTTTAGAAGAGCGTTTAGTAGAGCTTGGATTAGGTCTTGTAGAGCAGTTTGCTGTTAATATACCTTATGGTGTTAACACTTTATTAAAAGGAAAAGACGAAGAGCTTGCTACAGATGTTTTAAAAGTAAAAACAGCTATACAAAAAACAAGAGATTCTTACAGTAAGGATGTTGAGTTTGACGATGCTTTTAGTTCTTTGGGTAATTTTGGTACTTTTGCTGCTCAAGAAGCAATTAACCAATTACCAATATTTATTGCTTTAGCTATGCCTGGTGGATCTGCTATGATAGGTGTTAGTGCTTTTGGTGAACAATATGCTAATTTAGTTGAAGAAGAAAGAACACCAGGTGGTAGAAAATTATCCGATACAGCTAAATATTTTAACGCTCTTGGTTATGGTGCTTCTGAATTAATATTTGAAAGATTAACAACATTACCTTTAATTAGAGCTGCTAAAGCTGGTTATCTTGCTGACGATGCTTTCTTTTTATCTACAAGTGCATATTTTAGAGGTAATATAGGTAGATTTGGTTATGGTGCTCTTTCAGAGCCTGTTGGTGAAGGACTAACACAAATATCACAAAACTTAATAGATGGTAGGCCTTTGACTGAAAACTTAGATCACGCTATGTTCTCTGGTCTTATGTTTGGTACTACTCTTAGCTCAATACCTTTTGCTAAAGGCATGTATGTTGCTAGTTTAAATAGTAAACCAGAAATGATGCAGGTTAGAAAACGTGTTAATGAAATGGTTAACTTGCAAAGAAAAAACAATATATTAAAATCTAATTTATCATTAAAATCTAAACCAGAGCAAGATAGAATAAACCAACAAATAAAAGACAACGAAACTCGTTCAGAAGAGCTATTTAAACAAAATCAAGAAAGCTTTAAAAAAGCAAATAATAGAGTTAAAAATATTAGCCAAGAAGCTTTGTTTCATTATTTTAGCGCTGCACAACAAAGAGCTAATATTCAAAACGAAGCTCAAAAAATAAAAAATAATACTGCTTTAACTAGACAAGAAAAAGCACAAAGAATACAAGAGTTAAAAAATATTTTTGATTACCAAACAAAACAAATGGATTTTTTTAGAAATGAAAAAACTTTTGGTAGTCCATTTGCTGCTTTTTTAGCTAATCGAGATAATAAACAGGAATCAGAAAGAATTTTTGAGCAAGCTGAAGCTGATTTAGAAGCTAGAGGTGTAAAAAATGCTAGTGAAGATCAAATATTTAATGAAGCTAGAATAATATATAACTCTGAAAAAATTAGAAAAGATCACGGTAAAAACAATAGCGCTGGCTCTAATGTTGAGTTATTTGAAACTGTAAATGAAGCTAATGATTTTATAGATGAAGTTACAAATAAAAGAATACAGCAATTAGAAAAATTAGGCGAAAAAAATAACGTAGATTACTCAAACCAAATACAACAATTAAAAGAACAAGCTAATGCTTATAAACAAGGTTTAAAAAATGGTAACCACGGAGCTACTATAAATTTAAACTTTGAAGGCTTAGTTGGTAGACCTGTTAATAACGTTGCTTTACAAGTTGTTGAAAACGCTGCTAAAGATGATAGATTAGAAATAAAAACACATGAAGGTGGACATGATGTTTTTATAAAAACTTTAGGTGCTAATCCAGATTCTTACATAGATTTATCAAATACAATTATAGATTATTTAGAAAAAAATAATAAAGAAGCTTACAATAGAATAGCATTTAAAGTAGGTGAAGAAGCTAGGCCTGATGAAATTGTAATGACTTTTTTTGAAGAAGTTGCAGATGGTAAAATTAATTTAAAACAAGGTAATGCTGGTGGTTTATTTGGTTTTTTACTTAACAGAGGTATTGAAGCTAATAATGGTGCGCCTGTTGATTTTAAAGGTGAACCAGATGCTATTAATTTTTTAGTTAATATTGCTAAAAAAATTAAAGATGGTACTATAAATAATGAAGATCTACGAGCTATAAAAGAAAATCCGCTTATAAAACAAGCTAAAGAAGAAGCTAAAGAAACAAGTAAAAAAGCTCCTGCATTTTCAGAAACAAGATCAAAAGAAAATTTAAAGAAAATACAAGATGCTCCAACGTATAATCCAAACTCACCTGTTTTAGCCAACGAAATACCAGGCATGGTTATGGCACAAATAAGTAATTATTTTGCAGCTAGACCTAGTTTAAAAGTAGATCCTGAAGGTAGAAGAGAATTACAAGCAGAAATTATAGCTAGATTATATACGCCATCTAGAACTGGTAGAAGCGATGTTAG
>TARA_R100001443_G_scaffold49824_1_pt1 | contig 18347 bp, 36 predicted proteins | sample TARA_R100001443 | Tara Oceans TARA_R100001443 (sample SAMEA2622142) | marine metagenome | biome: marine biome (ENVO:00000447); feature: deep chlorophyll maximum layer (ENVO:xxxxxxxx); material: "saline water (ENVO:00002010), including plankton (ENVO:xxxxxxxx)" | depth 50 m
TGATAAAATAAAACTATTAAATTTTTTAATTAAGGAGGCTCAAAATGAGTAGTGCAACTAGAAAAATGACGGATAAAGGCGAAGGTAAGATTGGGGACATGAAAACCCAAGAGAAAAGACTTGAGCCTAGAGGTAGCGGTAATAGCGCAAATGACTTTCCAGACTTAACTGGTGACGGTGAAGTTACTAGAGCTGATATTTTAAAAGGTAGAGGGGTAATTAAATAATGCCTAGAACTAGAAAAAAACCTTCTATGAGGGTAAAAAAGAAGTCGTTAACTAAACGTCAAGAAGCTACTATGAAACGTCATAGTAAGCACCATACTAAAAAACACATGAGTTTTATGAAACGCAGAATGCTTATGGGTGATACGTTTACCCAAGCTCACAAAAAAGCTAAAAAATCTGTCGGGGACTAATATGCCAGCAAAGAAAAGAAAAACTACTAAAAAGAAAAAAGGGGCTACCCCTACTAACAAAGCTTTGTACGCTAGAGTAAAAGCAGAAGCTAAACGTAAATTTAAAGTTTACCCATCTGCATACGCTAACGGTTGGTTAGTGCGTACTTACAAGAAACGTGGTGGTGGTTATAGGTAATGCCTAAGAAAAGAGACCCGAAAAAGGGCACAGGCAAGAAACCAAAAGGTTCTGGTAGAAGGTTATATACTGATGAAAATCCAAAAGATACAGTTAGAATTAAGTTTGCAACTCCTGCAGATGCTAGAGCAACAGTGGCTAAAGTTAAAAAGATTAGGAAACCTTTTGCTAGAAAAATACAGATACTTACTGTCGGTGAACAGAGGGCTAAAGTAATGGGTAAAACACAAGTAGCAGGTATTTTTAGAAGAGGTAAAGAAGCCATAAGAAAAGCGAGAAAGAAACGTGGCTAATACTAAACCTAAAGGAGGCTTGACCGCTTGGTTTGGCAAAGGTAAAAAAGGTGATTGGGTAGACATTGGTGCACCCAAGAAAAAAGGTAGATTTCAAGCGTGCGGACGTAAGTCTGCAAAGAAAAGTAAACGTGCGTACCCGAAGTGCGTACCACGGTCTAAGGCCCGTAGTATGACAGCTGCACAAAGGCGTAGTGCGGTAGCACGTAAGCGAAGAGCAGGTAATCCGGGTGGAAAACCTACTAATGTAAGAACTATGGTAAAGAGGAAAAAGAGACGTGGCACAAAGAAGAAAAAGTAAAATGCCATCCAGAAACAAAAAGAACTTCCGTTCTACGAAGTCGGGAGCTGGTATGACTCGTGCGGGTGTAAAAGCTTACAGACGTTTAAATCCAGGTTCTAAGTTAAAAACAGCTGTTACAGGTAAAGTTAAAAAAGGTAGTAAAGCAGCAAAAAGACGTAAATCGTTTTGTGCTAGATCTGCTGGACAAATGAAGAAGTTTCCTAAAGCAGCTAAAAATCCTAATTCAAGATTAAGACAAGCACGTAGACGTTGGAAGTGCTAAGTAGTAAAATAAGAACATGATTAACAGACCTTTAAAATATAAAGAACCACATACGTACAAAGACATTTGTACTAAAAAGTATTCAACGGTTCCTAATCATGATGGGAGTGTGGTAGGCGAAAAACAGTCTAAGTTTTTTGATACTCATTCTGATAAAACTTTTAAAAACACTAAAGCGGAGTATTAATATGCCAGGCACAATGAAAAACAAAAAAATGAAAAAAGGCATGACTAAAAAAGCCAAGCCTATGAAAATGAAAAAGAAGAAAAGAGGAAGTTACGGCTACTAAGCTTTACCTGAATTACTATTTCTTCTAAAAGATCTATTAGTGCTTTGATGCACAACCACTAAGTTATTAGTGTCATTATTAAATGGGTTGCCATCTCTATGATGGATATCAAACCCACTTCCTTTAGTAACACGTCCTGATCTTTCAGCTATACGCCTTGCTTTATTACGCATGGCGCGTTTTTGCTTTTGATCCTTTCTACCCTGATAATTAGCGTATTCTTTTTTATAGTTTCTAGGCATTAGTATTTAGTGGTTGGGTTATCTCTTGTAGGTTTATTAGCTGCTGCTTTTGGTACAGGTCTAGCGGATCCCATAAGTTGTTTTATTTGAAAGCCATCTTCTGCGTTACGTAAGTTTATTAGCTTCTTTTTCCAATCTGGTAAAGCATTCCAATAAGTAGAGTCTGCTTCAAAGTTGTATCTACCGCATCCTTTACATCTATCGTCTCCAAATTGACGTACTGTACACCACCCAATGCAGGGCGAATCTGCTAAACTTGTGCACTCTCCAGTCAAACTAGAGAGGTTTTTGCCGCTCATAGTCATTATTTTATACATATTTTTTCTAATTCGTCTATAAAATCGTCTATGCTCATAGCTTCTGTTATGTAATCTCTGACTGTATAAACGTTAACTACATCAAAATTATCGTTGAAAACTACGCTTTTTCCGACTCCTAAGGCTACAAACACAGGCACACCTTCGTCTTTACGTGCGTTAAGCCAGGCACACTGTTGGGTAGTTACACCAAATTTAATAAAGGTATTGTGTCTTTTTGGTAATTCTTTTTTATATTTATACTCTACAAAACAATGGCCCCCTGGACCGGAGTAGAACACATCTGGAACACCGCCGTGGTAGGCGTCATTTATCTTCCATTTGTAGATATTAGAAGAAAGTCTTTTATGTATTTTATTTATGAAATGCCTTTCCTGCATGAAAAGACATTATACTAGAGTTACGTACATGGGGCGACAGGATGTGTCACCCTATGTACGCATTACTATAGGATTAAGATTCTACTTTTTGTGGTGCTAATTTTACGTATGTATCTTTAGCATAAGTATAATCGTCATCAGTTACATAACCTTGAAACTCTACATTTAAGTTATAAAACTTTTGTGCAGATCTATTCTGGGTTTGTAACGATGTTAGTTTCCATAAGCCAGCGAATCTATCGCCACCCATTTGTCCTATTTGAGTATTCCATTCTTTAGACACTCTTAACTTAGAAGACGCAAAATCCATAATAAATGGAGTTTGGAGTAAATCTCCTGTCTTCTCGTCTTTTCTTAGTAACACATGGGACTGGGTTTGGATAATTTCATGGTCTTCAGCTTTTAGTCCTTCTTGTTCTAGATAGGACAATGCAGCTTGTTGACTAGGATAAGTTCCAACTAAACCACCACCACTCTCACGTTTTTTCCAAAGTACGAAGTCTTCTTTAAAGAATACGTTAATTACGTACAACTCCTTACCGTAGTTTTCACGTGTGACTGTGTTGATTAGATCACCTGGCTTAGTGCCTTCGATATAATCGTTGTGATTTTCATCAACTTCGTTGTTAAGTTGTTGTAGCAACTTAACACGTGGGGTTTGTAAATGCTCAGCAGAAATGTTTTCATTACCAAGCCCAGAGGCCTCTTTTATGTGCGCAGGCACTTTAGCAGAGGTTAGCGTTATAGCGGTTTCACTCATAGTTCACCTTTCATTTTTCGTGGTTAAAATTATTTAGATCGATAATTTAATCGGTCTAACTCCGTGGCACTTACGCCTGGAACAGATTGTCCCATAGACATAAGTTCCCTAAATGCTGTAGCTGACATACGTTTCTGTAACAGCTCTGTTTGACGGGTGTCAAATATGTGCTGCCATAGAGCGTCCCAATCAGATACAGTTGGTACAATTTCTACTTTCGTAGATATAGTACACATATCATTGCCGGCACGATCGATACCAAGTTCTTTCATTTGGGCAATAATTCCTGCCTCTAGTTCGTTTTGTTCTTGTTTAAAAACTTTTTCTTGTTCTTGTAAGTCTTTAATAGAACTACGAATTTGAGTTAATTTATGTAGTTTGTCGTCTAATGTTGGTTGTTGATTTTCATTCAATGGATCGTCCTCTCTGTAGTATCTGGAAATTTATCATCAATTTCCATGGTTAAGTGTACACCAGCAACTAGTTCTATGGCTTGCATAGCAGCCTCTTTCACAATCTTGTGAATCTCTGGTTGCTGATCTATATCGTATTCTTGCACTATTAGTTCTCCGATAACGAAAATTAAAGCAGTAGCAAGAACATCAGGATCTTGATTTCTCAAAATCTCTAATTCTGTTTGGGGTAATTCTCCTAAGTGGATAGTTCTTTTAGACTTTTTAGTCATATTTTTACTATAACCCATTAAGCTTCCTTATGTAAGTTGTTTAATATAGTTAATAAACTCTCCATACGATTGAGTTTGCCGTTAAGTTTTTCATACACTTGCTCTTCCCAGGTGTCACGTGCAGCAATCAAAATGGTTTCTGTTTTTTGAGTTTGACCAGAACGATGGATACGTCTATTAAATTGTTGAAAATGTTCTGCATTGTAAGTTGGACTACACCATATAGCTGTAGTGGCTTTAGTAAGCGTTAGCCCATGGCCCGCGGACTGTGGGTGTGCAAATAATACCTTTAGTTGACCGGCTTGAAAGCGTTCTACAATGTTTGATCTTTTATGTGCAGGAGTTTCTCCATCAATTACTTCGTAAGTATAATCGCGTTTTTCTGCTAGTTGTATAAGAGCGTCACGTTCATGTTTCCAATTAAATGCAACTAAAGAATGTTTACGTACATCTAATAGGTCCATGACCAAATCGTAACGCTCTTGGTGTATGTATTGAGTTAATCCATTCTCATCATACACACCCCCACTTACTAACTGTAATAACTTTTTAACTCTAGCTCCTGCATTGATAGCATTTATAGTTCCTTGTTTTGTATACAAGACTGACTCTTCAGCGAGCGTTTTATACATACGAGCTACCTGGGGGGAAAGGTTTGTATAAACAGTGCGCATTATATTGTCAGGTAGATCAATACAATCTTCTAACGCAAACCTAATATTAATGTCTTTTAACTTATCTGCTACTGTTTCTTCGATACCGGGTTTGTCTATCCATATGTTAGCAAAGCCATTGAACTGTGGCGTACATACTTGATTTCGGTAAGAATAGTAACGATTACCGAGTCGTTGTCCTTGGTCTACTAGATAGACTGGATGCCAAAGATCAAGAATAGTGTTGGTATTAGGAGTACCAGACATACATACCCTCCTTCCGAAGTGCTGTACGAGTTCTTGAGCGTTCTTTGAACGTTTAGCGTCTTTATTTTTAAATGCTGTAAATTCATCAATTACTAAATTGTCGAATGTAGTTAATAATTGTTGGTTTTTGACTAAAAAATTAACAGCCTCAAAATTCGTAATGACCATATCATATGACGAATCTTCAAAAACTTTTTTACGATTTTTAGCAAAAGCAACACCGTAGTTAATATCAGGTTGAAATTTCTTTATATCATCAACCCAAGCTGCCTCAAGAATGGATAACGGTGCTAAAACAAGCGTCCTGCCTCCCCACTGAATGTGAGCATCTAAAACTGATCTTGTTTTTCCTGTGCCAGGATCTGAAGTAACTAAACAACATGGGTTATCTATAATGAACTTAGTTGTTTCTTCCTGATGTGCATAAGCACTATTGATTGATTTCTCCATAAAATCACCTTTATTTGTATTTATTTTTTGTTATTTAAAGTTTGTTTATTATAACTATTTTACACCCCATTTACAAGGTGGTTCTTCACCATTTTTATATGAACACCACCTACAATTAGCGTTTGATGGGTTCGGTGGGAACTTTTCTGCAGTAGTCATAACTACAGCTCGCTCGTGTAATTTAGGCAAAAATAAGAGAGCTTGGTCTCTTGTATAAGACTGCTCCATAGTTGTGCCATGATCTAAATACCACAGTTCTGTTTGTACATGTTGTAGATCTGGATAACGTAAGAAAGTTCCAATTGCATACGTAAGAGCTTGTTGTCCATGAGTTATTTCATTACCAAACTGTCTCCCTGTTTTATAGTCAATAACACGTGCACTTGTCTCATCTTCATGAACCATGGCGTCTAGTTTTACTCTTGCCCAAACATCTCTAGCCATCCATGCGCAAGGTTCCCAATCTATAGTAAAACCCCACTCGCCCTCTAGTTCTACTTTACCTTCTTCGTACATATTTCTCAGACGTTCAAACTGTGTTGTAAATTTTTTTAAACTGTCTGGAAATTCAGCAAGAGTCCCCTCTACATAATGTTCTGCTTCCTCATGTATTACAGTACCGCGTTTGGCTGCAGGCCCGTAGTCCTCTGATATTCTTTTAACTTTAGAGATATAAATCCTGTATGGGCACGTTTCATATGTTTTAAGAGTTGAATGAGACCATGCAGGTATAAGTCCTAGTTCCTTAGGTTTTGACGCCTCCATGACATTATGCAAGTCAGGGCGCCTATCTTGAGTAAGTTTAGGCATATGTATAGGAGATTAATTAGTTCATAACAGATTTATCTCCTAATAAAGTAGTATCATTTGCGTTAAAGTGTTCTTCTATTAAGGTTTGTTTTACTTTAGGATCTAACATCCAAGTAAGTAATACACCTCTTGGTGCAGATGAATTTTTACCTGCACCCATACGTTTTCTAGTGGTTGTTACATTTAACCTGCTCATGGCTTTTGTAAAGTCTCTAATTGCTAACGCTTTCCTATTATCTGTTAAAACATCATACACTAGTTTAAAGTGTTGCATAGGTATGATTATTTCGCTATCTGCTTTACTTATCCAATCTTTTATATATCTTTGTGCTGTACTAATCCCGCCAGCGTCAAACGTGTTTGTAAGCGGAATGTCTAGTATTTCAATAAAATATTCTAAATTGCTTTGTTTTATTGCAGTAGCAAACTCTTCTAAGACTGACATAGAAACTTGTTTCATTTCTTTCTTAGCTTCATTTTCTAATGCGGTATGAGCCATACGAGTATCTACCTGAAATTTTTGTAAGAGTCCTGCAAAATCAAATAGTTCGGCTTGTATATTTGTTAGATTATCTAAAAAATTAGGGTGAGATACTTCTAACTTACTTTCTTGCCTGGGGGCTACGTTGTAACGTCTATCGCCTTCTTCTATTTTAACTGCGTCAGCTCGGTTAGTAAGAAAGATAAAGTTGCAAAAACTAGGTAGTTCTATCTGGTTAGTACGCATAGCACGTATTGTAAGATTAGGTTCTGTTATCTGGTGTTTAAGTTTATCTGCCATACGTCCTGTATTACCTGAGTCACCCATACGAAACTCATCTACAACTAAGAAGAGCGCTGTGCGCATGTACAAATTAAATTGTTCTTCTATATTTTCTAAGGATCTCATTGGCACTTGTTGTTCACCAAAGAGTGGCTTTAAAACTTTGTGTACAAACAAGCCCTTACCAGTCCCAGGTACGCCTGTAAATATCCATGCAGTCATAGCTTTACGTTTGTTTTGGTATATATAAGCAAGCCAATTAATAAAATGTTCAAACTCTGTAGTCCCATCCCCTAATATGTGTTTAATTAAAGTAGTTATATGCGGTGTGTACTTAGCTAGGTGCGATGCGGTTCCGTATGTAAGTTCTGTTACATTCTCTGATGAGCCTAACATATAGCCTGTTTTTCTATAAAGATTTACATGATAAGGGGCTGTATCCATTTGTATGCCTTTATCAGACGCAGGATCAAATACTACTTGTGCGTCCGGTATATAGTCAGGCATAGGCCTGTTGTGGGTTCGCATAAAACCTTCAAGAGAAGATTTTTGTGTAGGAGTTAAGGGATAGTCATCAGTGAACTGACTTTTATTATTATCAAATACTCCATTAAAATAAGTATCAGTATAGAAATCTCGAAGTACGATAGGTTTAATATTCTTGGAGCCATCAATTTTGTCCGCATACTTTTCAAATATGGTTTGATAGAACTCAGGATCTGCTTTTTCAATTTCAAAAATAGGTTCACCTTTAAAATTATACATATAATGCGGATTCGTTAAAATAAAGTAATAGGCACCGCTGTCACCGCCATTGATGTTACAGTTAACATAAGGTTCGGATATCCGACAGATTTCTATACTCATACGGTCTGGATTTTGGAGCACTTGTTCAGAAACACCTTGCACATTAACTGTAGTAATCTTTTCATTCTTTTTAGTTAGACCTGCTTTTTTTCTTAGACCATCTTTAATTTGTGTTGATAAGCTGTGAACTTTCTCTGGGTTAACATCTTTTATTAAAGAACTAATGTCTAAGATCGGCGAACTACGGTCTATGCGTACAAACCTGTCGCCAGCCACGGGGTCTTGTACACCATTAAATTTTGGTGGTGCAATATAAATAAGTTTAGAGTTATCTGCTAGGCTAACATCTAAAGGATAAGATATGCTTTGTCCATTAGCAGATAGTTTTAATTGATCTGCTAAGAAATCTGTTTCGTAATTTAAGGTTCGAAACCATTCTTTTAGAATCTTTGGTTGTACAGTATGTCCCAGCAGGAAAAATAAATGTAATGAAATTTTGTTTGCTTTTAGACCTAAACTAGCAGACGCTTGGGCTACGTAACTAACGTTGTGAAATTCTTTGGGTAAGTATTGTACAAATGCTTCAGCAATATTTTGTATATCGTATGTGTTGTACTTATCTTTAGCCCCAGGGAATGTAATTCCATCTAAATCTAATACTAATAATTGTGTACTTGCACCACGGTCCGTCATTAACGCACGTGACTCATGTTTCAATTTTTTCTTTAAAGAACCTTTGTGCAGTGCATGTCCTGCTGCAGAGTGTGTGTTCAACAGTTCATAGAACTTATCAAAACCTTCTTGATTAGGTTCAACAGTATAATGTTCAGAGGTAAAGTTTTTTACGAGTGGGTAAGGTTTGGTTCCTTCTTTTGTTATTTCCTTAACGAGTTTTTGTTTAGCTTTTAGAAAGACTAATTCCATGTTTTATTTCTCCTTGTTTTTTAAATAGATTTCTTTCCTATCTATTTTTATTTCGTCTCTTGCTTTGAATGCTAGTTTAACATTTTTTGATCCAACTTTTGTAACTGTTATTTCACAGACGATCTCGCCCAGCTCTTCTATGTGTATAACAACGCCTTCTTGGACTTTTCTAGTTAAGAGTAATGTACTCATTTATCATAAATTTTGCTGTATGATCCTTCGGCATCTAGAGGTAAATCTGAACACCAGTCAGGTGGAGTAGTCATTATAGCCATAATTCTATCTAATGTGTCAGATGGATTTGTATCTGAACCCAATGCAATGATTTCATCATGAACTGTCAATACAACGTGTATCCCTGGTAGCTTTTGTATAGTTAACATTTGATCGGTAATTACTATACGAGCCAATGCTTGTACAATATTCTCAACCAACCGAGGGCCATGCGTACGTGTAATACCATTCCTACCAGAGTCATACACGAATTCGCCAGCATTAAATCGTAAGTGAGGATATTGTAAATACATATCATTAGGTAACTTAAGTGCATTACTTGCAACAGCTAAGGGCCCATAAGATGTATTCATATCAGTTCTATCTAACATAGAAAATAGTAACTGTTTACCTATACTCCATAACGCAGGGATGTTTGGGTACATAGCACGATATTGAGTGACAATACCTAGCGCAGTATCTTTTGTTACATCAATAGATGGAGATCCTTGTTTGAGTATAGCTTGGTATTTGTCTGCCCCCATGCCATAACCTAATCCAAGGATAGCGGTTTTACCTACATACCTCTCTAATTTGTTTTCTTTAGTAACTTTTTTACCATATATTTGGCTAGCGAAGTTACTGTACACATCTTCACCTGCAGCGAATGCTTGTACTAAATCATCTTCTTTAGCTAACCAAGCAAGCATACGAGCTTCGATGTTAGATAAATCTGCGATATACAGCATCTTTCCAGAGCCCGCTTGTATTGCATTACGAAGTTTAGATCCACGTGGTAAGTTTTGTAAGTTTATCTTTTCACTACCACCAAACCGGCCAGTGTGTGCTGCATAATATTTTAAAGGCACAGATAAAGTACCATCTGGGTTACAACCATCTAGTAATCTTTGGGCACGCGTTTCTTCGATACGTGACTTTACAGCCTCCCTGGCATCCCAGATGTGTTGGTATTGCGGGTACATGTTACACATTTGTACATAAGCGGCATCGGTTTTACTAAAAGCAGGTATAAGCTCACCTGTACGTGGGCTCTTTTTAGTTGGCAGTACAATTGATAGCTCGTCAGTTAAGTATTGTGCAAATTGTTTTTGTGATGCTAGTTGCTCTCTGGTTAATCCACTTGCTGCAATTTTACTTTCTGTTTCAGCAGCTACTTGTTCTTTGTGTGCTATTAATAAATTTTTATTTAAGAATATTTTAGGTTGCACAAACATTCGACATGTTAAATCAATTAAGTCTAGTTCTTTTTGTGGGTAGTTGCTTAACATAACCTTGAATATTGCATAAGTAAGATCTACGTCTTGTACACAATATCCAGCTATTTGTTCTTCAATGTCTGGTGGTAAATCAAAAATACCTTTTGCATTAATAAGTTCATCGCCTTTACGCATAGTTTTATCTTGTGGAAACAAACGTTCAGCTACGTTGGCTAATGAGGCACTTTCGTTTGGCGATATACCACGAGCCATGGCCGCTGTGTCGTAGTAATACGCCGGCTGCACTTTGTAGTGCTGTGTAAGTATGTACGCATCAAACAGGGTGTTGTGGCATACAACAGCGGCGTCATCCCATTGTATAGCTTGAATAGCTTCAGTACATTCTTCGGGGCCGAACCATTCTGTAGGTTCGTCATTAAGTTTTATGCCTACGCCCCATACTTTAAATAGATCTGAGTTAACGTATTGCACAGTATTAAGGTGCTTCAACGAGTGTTGAGCATCGTAATAAGTTTCAAAGTCTAGTGTAATTATATTCATGGTTTTTTAGTTTGTTGCATTAGCTGACGCCAATGTTCGTAATCTCCTTTTTTCGCGCGTTCCCAACCGACTTTGGAGTTAAACATATTGTAGGCAATACTCATTCGCACTCTTTTGAACTGCATGTAAGGTGCATCTACATCAGAGTAAGTATATGGATGTTTAGTGTTTCTTTTTACGTAAACGTAAGTTGACATATCGTTGTCCTAACTGATTGACATTTATCCTAAATGCTTTATGTTTAAGGCATAGGGTATCACAAATTTAAGTGGTGCTGTAATTTAACTAAATTTAAGGTGATTAAATGGCTACTATAGCAACTTTAAGAAAAAGTGGTAACGTAGAGAGTAATCAAGCTTTTAAAGGTTTCCCTGAAGGGCAAATGTTTGTAAGAAAAGCTACTATTACTACTCCTGTGTTAGTGCTTAATGATGTAATACAAGCTCTTGATGCTTTTGCAGGGGAAACTTTGCATGCACTCAGAGTTGTATCTACTGATCTTGACACAAATGGATCTCCAGCAATTGTATTAGATATCGGTCATACAAATACTGATACTGAAACTACAGGTACTTCTACTGCAATTAAAGATGGATCTACTATTGCTCAAGGTGGTGGTATTGAATTATTCAGTTCGTTGAGTGCTGATGATGATGCGATCGAACCAATTGAGTTCAGTGCAGATACTACTATTGATATTCACGTACAAGTTGGACCTGCTACAGGTGCTGCTGGTACTATTACAGTTTATGGGTACTTTACTTAATAGTAGATATGCCTTAAACTTTAGGAGTTGATTTTCTCCTATAGTATCAATAAGTGTAAAAGGGCTTACTTCGGTAGGCCCTTTTTTTGTTTGTACAATTGATCACCCAGGGTGTATGAGTGGAGTGCATTTTGTTTATCTTTTACTATTAGTTCAAAGCCATCAAAATGCACGATGTTGTTTTGACCTTGCTTGAGCAAGTAATCTTTAAGTTGAGATAGACTAGTCCATTCTTTAGTTAATAAAGGATCGTCAAGTCTTTCTTGTGGAGAGGGAGGCGTTGCCTCTATAACATCGTTGATAAATTTTTTTACAATCTGATTAAGATCTGCACGCGTTATCATGCGTTTCTTTTTATAAAACTTTTGTCCAAGGTTCATTCGTTCTTTGTCGGTTAGTTCAATTGATATATTAGTTTTCATCTTTTTTTCTTTTTCGTTTAGTTTTTATTGTTTCAGGTTTGGCGTTGCGTCTTCTAATCTTTTCCATCATTTCAATATGTTCTTTCATTGTCATCATGTTCTACCTCATACATTAGTTTGCGTAAGAACCAGTCAGCTTTTTGTAAGTCCTCTAAGCCATTTTTCTTTTCGTATCGCCACAAGTATTTCATTATGGTAGCTTTTAAATAGCCATGGAACTGATCTTTTGTAAGACTAGCTTTGATCGCGTCAATACATTGTATGTCGCTATACTTATAGTGTTCCGGGTCAATCTTGTTGGTCATTTAACTTTTTTACTGCTTCCTGTTCTAGTTTCCAAATGTGTCGAATAGTTTCCTTTTCGTTTTCGTCTTTTGTAGTGTTATAGACTTGTATTAAATGCCGTTGCATTTTTGATGGCGGTGGCATATCTTTTAAGTCTATTACATCGGTGAGCATATTTGCAAGCTCATTCATAAGTTCATCGTCATTCCCAATCATGTTTCTCCTCTGGTTGTTTTGTGTGTTTTTTAATGCCCCTGATTTTATAAAACCAATCTGGAGCTGATCTACCTTTACTCCAAGCGGTAGCGTCTTTGATGTATTCTTTACCTAATGCTAGATATTTTTGATAGGATTTTTCAATATCGTATTCGCCGTCATGGTAATAATAAGCGAATTCTTCTTTATATTTATCTGGCATGCACAATGGAGCGGTACGAAATAGTTGATACATGGTGGTATTATTACGAGGGATATTTTTTGGTATTTCTTGTAGCGGTTTAGTTAGATCAGCACAGGCATGTTTCTTTTCATATCGAAGAAAATACTCATAAGTCAAATGCACAAAAAGCGCATAAGTCCACCAATAAGCTTTAAAATCTGTTTGTACCCATTTTACTGCTGGATGGTGTGTGTAAGCAGCTTTATATAAATTATGTCTATCTGCGTACTGATCTCCGTCTAACTCTCTGTGTGCAGTGCATAGTATTTGAGCTGTTTCTAAAACCATTTTTACCAAAAGTTTGTCTGGTAAATCAATGGCTGATTTAACAGGGTCAGTATTTGTTATGAATATGTTCATTGTGCTCCTAATAGTTTAAGTTTAAATAAAGTTTCTTTGTTTACTGCAAATATATTGTAGTCTGGAACAAACCAAGTTCTTTCTTCAGTTGCTTTATCTACTTGTTTTCTAAGTGGAATTGTTTCCCAAGTAAAAGGACTAGCGTAATATTGTCTCCTATAACTCCAATAATCTTTTTCTGGGTAACTAGTACCATGGTCTAGAGGATGATGGTGCATAGGGAGAACTACATTGTTTTCTTCTGTAAAATAACCTGTTTGAGGTATTTGTTGTTGAGCGAAAGCATTGTATCTATGCACTTTCATACGACCGTTACGTGGGCCAAACTCTTTTATTTGAGCACGCACATATCGTTGACTATGATAAATAATAAGCCATTCATCTTCTTGAAAAACATCTTTGTGTTGCATTTTACCGCTACGAAATAAATCAAGAAAACTACCGTAATGTCCAAGAGTGTAATATTCTTTTTGTAATATTAGATCTCTAATTTCTTCAGGGCCAAAAGAATAACCATCTCGAACATAGGGTATTCCTTGTTCATCACACCAACGCGATTCTGCATTGTTATACCTATGGGAATTTCTATACATATTTTCTCCTAAATATCGGTTAAGATTGTTACTTTTTTTAACATTTCTTTGCCAAATTCTTTTTCAATCTTTTTTTCAAGATTTTTTCTCAATTCTTCTTTAACTTTTTGGTTTTTAGTTTTTTCTTTTGTAGACATATATTTCTCCTGTAAGCGGAGTTTGAGTAGCTATGAAAAGGTTATATTCAAACCCTCGGCTCTCTACTCAAACTCCTTTTAGGAATGTTTGAGCCGAATTCAGGGCAGCAGTTAGCTTGGTATCAGGGCATCCGCTGTCGTGTGATTTATAAAATCACCTTGGACTAACCATGCTAATGTATTGCATGTAACTTTGAATTAGTTGTAAATAATAGACTGCTGGTTCGAATCGTATACGCTCTCGGACCTCTAGCCGCACTAGGTCGAACAGCCGGTCGTATCAACTAACTACTGCTAGTGTTAAGTGTAAGAGTTAAGCTTGGTATCTGCTATCGGGCAAGGGTGAGGTTATTGTGTATTATAGAGCCTCACTTAAAACCATTCTCGCTTTTTACAAAGAATACACCTTACCAGGTATCCCTACTTACGACAGGGTCGTATCAACTTAACTCTTACGATGTAAAAATTAGATGTGGTATCTAGATGGCAACGGGCCGCGAATCTACGCTGCAATTGGAGCTCTGGCCTCATCGGTCGTGTCAATCTAACTCTTACGATAAGCTTTTATTAAAAAAGTTCTGTGATCTTGTTCATATTCATCAACAGTATTGTATGGTTGTTCATTGTAATAAGATCTTTCTTTACAGTTTTCTTTGTACATTTGCCATACAAACTTATGATAACTTGAATCGTTCAATAAATTGTTCATAGTAGTCTTCTAAAAATGAATATTCGTTCTCAAAAGCTTCTTCTACTACTGCCTCTAGTTCTTTAGTTGCAGCACTGTTGTACATGTAATTACTAAAGTTGTCACTAAAATAAACAAAGCAAGCCTCTGAGTAAGTTACATCTTCTTCTAGTAAAAGACTTAAAATCTTAACTTTAGGATTAGGATGGAGTTCACTAAACTCTGACCAACATTGATCAAAGAAATCTTTGTAGTTGTCTTCAAAGTCTTGTATTTTTTGTTTTACCATTCCCATTAGTTTTCCATGTTTATGTGCTCGTTTCATTTCAACTTTAGCCGCATGGCTTAAGTTATTAGACATATAATCAGGCATATGTTCAAAGTACTTCTTCATCAGGTATATCCTGGCAAATAAGTTCAATCTCGTTTTCACCTTCGGTAACGATTATTCCTACTACCTTTTTACCATTATTCTTTACTTTTTCAAAGTGGTGTTTCATGTCTACATTTCTAAAATAAAAGCCACCTTGAGCCTCGCCTCTAAAAGTTTCGTCTATAAATGTTTGTTCGTTACTCATCTTTCTCCTCGTTGTTTAATTGTATTTCATAGGCTTGCATGACTTTTACTATTTTATCCATAAGTAAAAGACCATCCCTATAGTATTGTTTATCTTCAGGTTTAGCTAAATTCATTTGTTCTACCATGTAATCAGAATACTCTTCATACTGTTCATAAGTAGCTTTCCAATCTATAGTAATCCCATGGCTTTCGCGCTTTACCATTAGATACTGCACATAACCTGTAGCTATTTTTTCTAGTTCTTTTTCATCCATTATTTTCTCCAATATTGATTGTGGTGACGCCAGTCAGGTTGTTTTGTCTGCCAAGAAAAACTTAGCATAGGTAGTTTTACACCAAGCACTTTTTTCTTGTAGGTTTCGATTTGCAATTTTTTATGCACCATTGTTTTCTTCATAGCAAACAAAACAATAGATGCAACTAAACCACCAACCATGGCTGCAGCCATACCACTGTAAGTACCGTAAAACATGAGCATGAGCGTAGCTGTAATAAGAACATCTACGAATACATCATTACCAATTGTTTTACGACCGCCGATTTTAAGCGCTAGCAGCAGCAGCCCTAGCGCGCTGAATATTCCTATAGTTAACATTGTTTCTTTGTCTCCACATTATGTAAGCCATATAGGCAAACTGTATTAGTTCAATAAGTATCCACAAAGCTGTAGTGATACTAGATAGCAAACTTGGCATGTTCCATACTCCTGTAAGCTAGATATAGTGATAACCCAATAAGTAGGGTAAGCACTATAAAGATTAATAAATGTTGCAGTATAAGAGCAATAGCAAGCAATGCTGCGGTAGCTGCAACTCCTTGAAGTGTATATTTCTTAAACAATCTAAACCACTTCTTAATATTAGATTTTGATAACTTGACCATAAGGTGCCTCCTCTAAATCAGTAGTTACCCAAAGAACTGGAAAGTTAGGTTCGACACCAAAGTCATTTGAACCTAAGTCAGTCAAGTAAACCAACGCAGATACATTTGGATAATGTTCGTTAATGTAATCAATAACAGGACTAAACATAGTCCCACCTCTACCCTTGTAGGTTACCTTCAAGGGTAGATTATCTTTAGTATATTCATCATCACTACATACTTCTGTATCGCATTGCAGAAAGTGAACACGCTCAGGATTAGTATCAAGTAGGATATGAGAGGTTTCGGAGGTAAATATCTCCAACTCTTTATCCGATACCGATCCTGAGGTGTCAACAGCGACAGCTATTTCTTCCAGCGCTGGCGTATGTAAGGATGGTAAGTACATACCGTTTGCAATAAATCTTCTGTTTGGCTTAGCCCAACTAAAATCAGATTTGTTATTTGCTCGTAAGAATCTAGCAAGAACAGTCTTCCAATCTACTTTCGGATCGGTAATACTTTCAATAATAGTTTCTAGATTAGCGGGCAGTTTACCTTGAGCTTTGGCTGCCTCAGCTGCTTGTTGTACAGCAACTTGTATCTCAGCCTCAAAAGCACCACGATCTTTGATAATCTGATTACTTTCAATGACATCTTGCTCTCCGTCCCACGGTTTAAGTTTAATAAAATTACTCAATGGGTTTTCGGGAAGATCGTCATAGACTGCATCAGTAGTCCAATTAGCATAGCGATCATCTAACAAGTCAGTCGGCGGTAGAATCATACCAGCATCTCGCACAATCAGATTGATTACATAATCACCAGCTACATTCCAACGTTGGTGATCACGACCGTTTAGTCTAGTCATATGCAATAGAACCACGTGCATAACTTCATGGGCTAGCAAGCCCACTCGTTCGGGTTCTGCAAGACTAAGAAAAAACTTAGGGTTATACAGCAACTGCTTACCGTCAGTTGCTGCTGTTTCAATCTCTTCAGTCTCGACCGGTGTCAACCGTAGACATAGCGTGCCGAAGAACGGCTGGTCTAACAACAGTCGAGATCTAGCTTTTGTAAATTCAGGTATCATTAATCCTCCAATAGACTACCACCAAGAATGACGGTGTTAAGGTCTTGGGCTACGCCATCCATCATTTCTTTGTTTTTCTTTTCCTGCGCTCTACGCTCAGTCTTCTTATGTACAGTAACCATCTTCTCGGGCCACGCCTCTTGAACTACCTTACTAAGAGCAGGCCAAGCTTTGAGAGCTTGGTTAAGAGTTGTAAACTCACGCAAAGTACTTCTAAACTTGTGTTCTTTATTCTGCTTGTTAAAGTAGTTCAAACGATTAAACGAAGCAACTTCAGATACTTTGTTGACTGCCTTAGCAAGATCTGGATTATTTAACAATGATTCGTTTCCTTTGTATAAATCCAAAGTCACCGTACTACTGTAGCCCATACCAAACTGAGTTCTTTCTGTAGACAAAGGTATATCTTCGTCTGCGACAATAGCCTCTTTTACCGTATGCCCGTCATCATCCGTAGAGTATTCAAAAGCATTAACTTTGACACCCATACTAGAATCTTTAGTAAAAAAGTTATTCTCTATTTCATTAGTTTTAACAGAAGGAACTTCATCCATAAGCTTGCGAAACTTTTCTACACCAACCTCCATGGTATGTTTGTAAATAGTATCGCCAACATGCGATGGCACTTCTTGGTTAGGACTAGTTTTATCGTAGTCTTTTTTGTATTGATCAGTTAGTCTGTTAACTAACTCATCTGACATTCTTACTGTCGCCATAATTACTCCTATAGTATTACATTTGCGTTTGCACTCACCCATGACTGCACTGACGCATGATTAAATAAACTCTTGTCTTTAGCAAGTAGCGTCTTGACAAGAACCACTTGAAACTCGGTTGGGAGTTTCTTGTTTACAGCCATGATTTTATCCATCTTGGCATCTTTAGCTCTGGAAGCCACTGCACCTGTAAGTGCATACATCACTGCAGGATCTGTAGTTGGTTTATAGCTGTGTGGGTTTTCGATTAGATAATCGATGTCTGGTAACTCGTTAGCAATCTTAGCAAAAGCTACGAACTCACCAGCTGGGCCATTACCAACTGCTGCAGATGCACCAAAGAACATGCTATCGTCACGATGATCTTTCTCTAGTTTCAAACGCTTATCAACGAACGACCAACTACGAGGAGTTGGAAACGCATACTCATCAGCTTTGAAACTGTAAAGCAAGTTAGGTTTGAATCGTAAGAAAGACACGAGCGTAGAATCAACATCATGTTGAAGAGCCCAGTCACACCAAGTATTGATGTTAGGCTCGAGTTCGTAGTGCATAAGACGATTTCTTACAGGTGAGGGCATTCGATATACAGCAGCAGCGTCAGTAAGACGAT
>TARA_R100001443_G_scaffold25942_4_pt1 | contig 18276 bp, 28 predicted proteins | sample TARA_R100001443 | Tara Oceans TARA_R100001443 (sample SAMEA2622142) | marine metagenome | biome: marine biome (ENVO:00000447); feature: deep chlorophyll maximum layer (ENVO:xxxxxxxx); material: "saline water (ENVO:00002010), including plankton (ENVO:xxxxxxxx)" | depth 50 m
AGGCATCGTGAGTTAATTAGTGGGATCCTTCAACCCTAAGAGTTGTGGCGCGCAATGCGACATATGCCCCTTGGGGCCAGAGGGACCACTGCATAAAGATGAGTGGAGGCCCGTCGGTGGTGAATTCCATCGGGGGGCTTCCATCATTGCTGTAGCAGAAGCACCAGGTTCAGAGGAGGTTCAGCATGGTCGACCTCTTGTTGGGCGAGCAGGTAGTGAGTGGGCCAACGCGCTTACTCAAGCAGGACGCCGTAGAGTAGACGTAGATTTAGACCATGTCATCTCCTGTAAGCCAGCGGGTCAGGAATCTGGCTCCTGGCGCAGGATGGAGAAATCCTTGGATCGGCTCAACCGAAAGAGGATTAAACAGGGTGAAGAGCCTTACCCTCACCCGTCTGTATGTTGTAGGCCGAGGCTGCTGAATGTAGTTTCTCGATACGACAAAGTTATTACCTTAGGTAAGACTGCAACGTCTATCTTGACGGGTCAATCGAGCAGCATCCAATCGTTGCGCGGTGGGCCAATGCAGGTCAACGATGAATGGGATTGGGTTCCTGAGAGTGGTGCGCGAAAGCTGCTTCCAATGTTGCACCCATCATTTATTTTGAGGTCGCCAAGCTGGCGTCATGTTCTTCACGCTGACGTAGCAAAGGCATTCCGATGGTTCGACGGCACTCTTCGATGGACTCAGCCTGACGCAGAGATGAACCCGACACCTCAAGAGCTTAGGGATTGGCTCAAACAGCCTGCACCCTTCTGGACCTATGATGTCGAGACAGACGGCATTGAGCCTCTTGAATGCAATCTTCGCACCATTGCTATTGCTATTCCCGATTTAGACTCGCAGGGCTCCGCCGCAAGAAGTAATGTGGCGCAGAACGCCCGCGCCATTGGGGTTGGGCTGCTCTCTACTGACGGGCACACACGCCTGTACCCCCGCGCCCAAGAGCAAGAGATTCTTCAGATTCTCCGAGATGCTTTCACTGATGGCCGAGTTTGGGTGGGCCACAATGCCGGTTACTACGACCGCATGGTGATTGAGTCACAACTTGGTGTGACTCCTACTCCACTTGTCGACACGCTGTTTCATGCACGATTCAGGGCTCCAGACCTACCGAAGGGGCTCAAGACAATCGGCTCCATTCTGACTGATGTTGAACGTTGGGAAACGACAGAGAAGGGAACACATATATCTACGGGAAGTCAGGATGATACTGAGCTTCTTCGATACAACATTATCGACTCAACTGTAAACGCGAGGATAGTCGTCCCACTTATTGACGCGTCAAAGCGAGCGGGTGCGTTTAATCCTATCTCAGATGGACTACGTCCCTCAGGTTGGTCAAACGATCGGCCATGGAATCTAAACGAGGTAGATCACGCAACCCAAGAGATGTGCGTCGGAATGCACAAGTCTGGGGTTTGGGTTGATCAGAAACTTCGGATGGATCTTGAGTGCGAGTACGACATCTCAGTTAAGAAGCGGTACAAGAACCTGCAGTCTTTAGCACAAGATGTTGGGCTTAGAAGTTTAGATGCGGATTCGGTGAACGAACTGAATCCGGGTAGTGCTGACCAGATTCGCAACTTGCTTTATGAGCAATGGGCTCTGGGCATTCCAGCATCGATGAGTGCGCGGGAGTTTTATACGGAGACGGGAGCACCCGGTACGGGCGACGCTGTACTTCGAGCGCATCTTGCGTCGGGGAGATTGAACAAAAATCAAGAATCATTTGTGAAGGAACTGCGGTTGTATCGGCGAGAGAAGAATAAGATTCTCGGAACAGTTCTCATTCCGCTGAGACGCAGAGATCAAGATCCGAAAAAAGGATTGGTGCATGGGGATGGTCGAGTTCGCTCCACTTGGAACGCGCATGTGACCAGTGTTGGGAGGCTTTCAAGCAGCGGACCCAACCTACAGAATATTGGTAACCGTAAAGGTCAGGGTCGTCTGAAGAAAATATTCGCGGCTCCTCCAGGTCGGATCCTTGTTGGTGCTGACTTAGACCAAGCACACTTGAGAATCACAGCTTGTTACTGGCAAATCCCTCGTTTACTCGAGTGCTTTGATACCGGTAAAGATCCCCACAACCTGTTGGCTTATGACGTTTTTGGTAAGGACTTTAAGAACGCAACTGGTTGGGGACCAGATGGTTTCAGCCTAGACCGAAAACCTACCGGTGGTGAAGCTAAGGCGATGCGTGATGTGATGAAGACATTTCGTTACGCGTCAATCTACTGGGCTGATCCGACGACCGTCTGGCAGGTGCTTACAAGTACTGAAACTGATGACGGGCGTATGCCGTATCTGAAGTTTGAGACTCGTGAAGTGAGGCACTTTCACAACAAGTGGCTTGAGGCTGAGCCTGAGTGGGAGTCCGCGTGGAAGAAGATGATTCAACTTTACGAAGATCAGGGTCATATGTTTGAGCCTGTATTCGGTCGTCGGTCGGGACCACTATCTGATGGTAAGAAGAATGAAGTGGTCAACTTTCCAATCCTTGCGGCTGAGTCATCGATCATGCGTATGGCGGAGCAAGAGATTATCAACGCGTTCCCATTTAACTACGCGGGTGAAGGTACCGGAATGATTCATCAATGCCACGATTCAATCGCAGTAGAGATGCCACTGCCAGATGGTCTTGCACCTGATTGGAAGCCGGTCGATGGCGAGAAGTTACCGCCGAAAATTGAAGAAGCGCGCCGCATAGTGGAAGCGTGTATGACCGTGAACATCCCCGGTTGGGAAGTACCCATGACTGCTGAGGCTGATGTCGGTCGAAGCTTAAAAGATATTTAGAGGTTGCAATGAACTCACAATGGTTTTTAGCTCACTCAAGAAAAGACGAGCCCGAAGATATTGAATGCTGGTGCACAGAACTCGCGGACTCTCTGACAGGGGATGGCTGGGAGGCGGTTGTAATTTCAGGTCGCGATGACTACGAAGCCCGTAGTGCGGCGCTTGGTGGCTGGAAAGCCTGGTGCCGAGACATTCCAAGCGGGATTGATTACACTGGTGCCCCAATGTACCACGGTGTCATCGTTCCCATTGACTCATTAATTGAGGAACCTACAGTTGGTAAAGCTACTGCGCAGATTCTTCAAGGATTCATACAAGAATCGAAGCACGTATACGCATGGTGCCCCGACTCAAAATCGTTTAGGCAAGTAGTTTCTGTAGAAGAATTGCCTGATGACAACTGGGCGGCATGGGCCAGACTAGAGCTTGGCTCTTGACACTGCGGTACGATTTCGATAATAGTCAGACAACCCAAAGCAACTTGTCCTGGAGGACTTATGCGACCCTACGTGAAGAGTATCTACAGTAATTTAAAATCACCGCTACCTGATGGTGAGGCGTGGAACATCGAACTGGGACCACGAACTTTGTTTGTCGGGTCCAACACCAGCCACAAGAGTGGTGTCATCCAGTCTGTAGAGTTGGCGCTCGCAGGTTCTGCTGATGACATCTTTGGTCGCAGTGCCGTATCTGATGCTGCGCTACTGCTGACGCTTGCGCCTAATGATGAGTTGGGCGTAACCGCAACCTTGTCGGACGATCAGGTGGCTTCCTTTAACGCTCGTCGAGAGGACGCTAAGGTTAAGCGGCCTGTGCATGATGGTCCTGGCCCAAATGCACTGGTTCATCGTTTAGTGACATCCGCACTGTCGGGGTCTCCCGCATCTGCGCGTAAAGCATTCTTGTCGTGGTCTGGTGGTAACGTATCGTTGGACGACGTTCTTTCGTACCTGCCAAGTGACCTACAAGAGAAGTACAAAGACATCTCAGAGTATAAGGGTCGAGGAAAGTCAGCAGTCGAGACGCTCATTGATGTAGCGGCTTATGCGGGTCAGAAGCAGCGGGAAGCTGCAAAGGAAGCCAAGGGCGCAGAGATTGTGCTTGAAAGTCTGGGCGACACTATCGAAGCAAAGCCAAGCGAAGAAGACATGACGCGTATGCGAATGGCCGTCGCCGAAGCCAAGAACGTACTCGATAAGTCAATTCGAAACCCGACTAACCGTAAAACTCGAGCGGAGTTAGACGCGGAGATTCAGGCCGAAGAAAATAAAATTGGTCACTACGAAGGCCAGAAGATTTCTCTACAAAAAGAAATCGATGCAGTGAAGGCTACGATGCCTCAACTGGGAGACAACGTCACGTTGGCGGCTCAAATCATTGAAGTCGCGGTTAACCACAACTTAGACGCGTGCCCTGTTTGCAGTAGTCAAGTGGGACTTCAGCATCTCAAGAACTGCCAATCTTTCTACCAGAAACAAGAAGGTGATTGGAAGGTACAGGTCAAGTCGAAGCTCGATGTCTTGAACAAGAAGAAAGATGAGATTGAGTTCTTTGACAGACAAATTGTAGATAGTAACTACCTTCTTGAGAAGTTGAGGAAAACACCGGCTCAAGTTGCAGACTCTCAAGCTATTCCTGTGTCGGATGCGCAGTCTCGGCTTGAGGCAGCGATGGACGCTCTGACCAAGATGGACCTTAGTTGCTCACAGTGGGACAATCTTTCTGCTGCACGCAACAAGCTGATGACTATGAAGGGTGAAGTAACAACCTACAAGTCATTGAAGTCTGCTTGTGAGGTTGCGATCGGTAAGCTTCTTAATGACCAGACACGCGCATTCTCGGATCGTGTACAGAAGTTCCTGCCTGCGCAGTGGATTTTTAGTATTGAACTGCTTGATGGTGACCGCGAAGTGTTTCGTATGGGCATCGTTCGTAACGGCAAACTTCATGCGGCGTTATCTGGGGCCGAGTGGACATCGGTAGTTACTGCGATTGCCATGGCTGTGTCTGAAAGTCTGCCAAGCAACCACCCTGCAGTGTTGATCCCTGAGGATCGTGCGTGGGATGGTAAGACCTTAGCGTCTGTGATGCGGGGGTTCTCTAACTTCGACGGCCAGGTCATTATGGCTAGCACAACCCGACCGTCAGGTAAGACCCCTAAAGGTTGGACAATCGTTGATATGGACGAGGTAAGTGCTTCTTGGACACAGGAAGCTGAGGTTGTTGCAGAGGTTATGGAAGAAGAGAAGCCAGTCAGTAAGACGAGTCTCAACCATGCAAGTGGTGGGTTTCGCGTCACTACTCGTAGTGCTCTTCTGCTGGAGAATTTAGGCTGGGATCCAGATTTAGTGCAGTCTATGTCACGCGAGACTGTTGCCTCCATCATTAAGGATCGTTTGCTTCCGGCAATGGTCCACGTAAACACTGATGGTAGTTATCAGATTGTTCGAAGCGGTAACGTTCTGCCGATGCCACCTGCACCGAAAGTGTAGCTGCTGTGAAGTGTGAGTCATGCGGAAAGAAGACGAAGGTAGTTGATTCACGTCATTGTGACTCGACTACTTCGTTTCGTGGTCAAGCACTTATACGGGATCGTGTCGCCTGGTATACCAATGATTGGGTATACAGGCGACGCAAGTGCCTTAGTTGCGGTGACGTTGTCCTTACCGTCGAGCTTTCGCTGGATGATTTAGAGAACGGGTGGACGCCCCGAGACTAATGCTCGTGAACTGAGTAGTGCTTCACGATTCGAAAAGAAAACTCACCGTTCGTTCCTACTACAGTTCGTAGTGGGGGCGGCGTACGACTACCACCACCTGAACTTGGAGCATCCTTGACAGTCTTTAGCGCCGCATCGAACGTTCGATCATCAACGAAGTTCAGTGATGCCGACCCTGCATTTGTATCTAAATGTAGGGTGCGATGTTTCATCGCTGGTGGGGGTGCAGGTGCGGGCGCGGGCTTTGGTGCGGCTTTCTTAGGTGCAGCTTTCTTTTTCGGTGCAGCCTTTTTGGGTGCAGCTTTTTTTGGTGCAGCTTTTTTCTTTGGTGCAGCCTTTGCCTTCGTCGTTTTTTTGGTCGTTGCCATGGTGTCTCCCTGTGCCAGTGAGGTAAGTATAACAGGATGTAGGGTATTGGGGTTTGACACGATCCCAGACACCCCGATAGAGTTGTTTGGTCTGGTACTCATTCTCCCCAGGAATGGTCCGGCTTTGGGTCGCATCGTCTGAGTGTTTTGCTCAGGCGGTGCATTCCTGTGTCGATGTTTCGTATTAACTTTTGGACTTTTATTTTTAGGTGGTGCACATGGAAAGTGATGGCTCAGCGACGGTAGATGAACCTCGCAGCGCAGAAGATGCTGAGCCCAGTGAGGAAACGAACAACTTAGGAAGTGACATTCTTGCTCGGTTGTTGGCCTCTCTTCAGACTGGTGGACGTGAAGATCATAGAGCGGCGTGGGCCGCGATTCAAGACCCTGACGTAATGGCCTCGTTGGCTGACGGATGGAGAGCAGACGAAGCGATGCTAAGTGCCGCCTTGTCTACTATTGAAACGGTACCGGGTCAGGTACAGAGGACGCGTAATCTGCGATCAGCAGTACGGCGTCTTGCAGAAGAGCGGAGTCGACGAGACGCTGATGCGTTGATCGATCAACTTGAAGAGCAACTTGGTCAACCTCAAACGTTAGCCAACCTGTTGTCGACAGGTGCGCCACCTCCGTCAGTCGTTCCGATTCAAACACTTGAGAATCTTTGCGTGCCTCGTGGATATGACTTGGATGTTGGGGGCGTGTATCGACTTTCAGCGACGGCAGACGGGCAACTGAACCGCACACGGATTGCTCCTGCTCCAATCTTTATCGCAGGTAGAACCGTAGATGTGCACTCAGGTGAAGCGAAGCGTCAGGTTATTTGGCGTGGGCCGAGTGGGTGGTGCTCACGCGTTATCGACCGAAGGACAATACTTGACGCGTCAAAGATTATTCTACTGACGAATCTTGAAGCTCCGATTAATTCAAACACAACTGGGCAGATGGTTGGCTATCTTGCTGACTTCGAAGCAGAGAACAGCCACAGGTTTCCTGTCGTTCGCTCTGCATCTCGTATGGGTTGGCAACCTGATGGTGGGTTCCTTTTGCCTGATGTGTTTTACGCTGTGAATGATGAGGCAAGCTCTAACTTTGCGCTCACTCCGCCAAGCGGCTTGGAAACACTTTCGTCTGGTTGGACCACTGCTGGCACCTGGGAAGAGTGGGTTGGCGCTATGGAGCTTGTCTCATCATTCCCCTACATGTACATCGCTATGTACGCGGGGGCTGCCGCACCACTACTCTCAGTGCTTCGCATACCAGGTTTCGTTGTGGACTTCAGTGGTGAGACGAGCGGAGGAAAGACCACCGCACTTCGTTTCGCGGCCTCGGTCTGGGGTCGTCCCGCCGAATCCTACCCGACAGCCATGTATTCTTGGGACGCTACCAAGGTCTGGATTGAGCGGACCAGTGGGTTCCTTCACAATCTCCCATTGATTCTAGACGAGACAAAGCGCGCGCGACATCCTCGGATTGTCCGTGATGTGATCTACGACTTCTGTCAGGGGCAGGGTCGTGGTCGTGGTGCCGTCGATGGAACTCGCCATACAGAGTCATGGCGTTCTATTCTGATCAGCAGCGGAGAAGGGGCGGCTACGTCATTCTCACAGGACGCTGGGACTCGAGCACGGGTGTTGAGCCTGAAGGGTAAGCCTTTGGGTAGCGATGTGGAGATCGGTTCACGCGTAAGCGAGCAAGCGCAACTGACTTTAGCCTGTAACTATGGGCATCTTGGTAGACGCATTGTTCAGTATCTGGTGGCGAACGAAGCGAGTCATGACGATATACGGGAGATATTCAACCGGGCAAGGGCGAAGTATGCGGGTATCGCACGTACTGCTGTTGCGAGACGACACGCAGGTCACCTTGCGGTATTGGAAGTAATCGCGGCTATCGTGCATCTACTTGGTGTACCGCAGCCTGACGTTGATCCGTTTGCGTATTTGATTGAGTCACAAGAGGCGGCTGCTGTAGATGCAGATCGTCCACTGGCTGCGCTGCAGGATATGTTGTCGTGGTGTGCGACACATCAAACACGGTTCTGGGGCAGAGCAGACTTAGACAATAGCGGGCGGCCACGAGCACCAACAACTGGTTGGGCTGGAAGTTGGGGTCAGGGTGATGACTGGGACTTTATTGCAGTTTCAACGCTGACGTTCAAGGAAGTGATTCGCAGTATTGGTCATGATCCCGATGAGATTATCAGTCGTTGGGTGTCCCGTGGGTGGTTGAACACGGGTCAAGGTAGGCACCGAACCCGCGTTGTACGTATCGATGGTGCGCCAACCAGGTGCTATTGCATTGACCGTGAAGCTTCAGAGTTTGCGCTTTAGGCGCAGGAAAAGCATTCACCGTTGACGCCCAGTTTACGAATGTCTTTTAGTTTCATCCACGCTGGACCACGAACCGACAAACATTTCTTGCACCGAACCTCAACAATTGGGGTGTGTCCGATGATCGAGGTGTCGATACTGTACGATGCAAACTTGTTAAGCTCAGCCTGAACATCTGTGTCAGGGTTGAGATTGTTCCACCAAAAAGCCATTGAAACTCCTTTAATAAAAGATACCACAGTGGTAAGGGATGTGCCAGTGAATTACGTCTGTGTGGTGACAAACCGTTTAATCAGGTAGAGTGTTTACATGTCAAACGATTCAAATGTGGATTTGCCGCCTGCTCCAACAACTGAAGCAGCGCCTGCGAATCAGCCATTACATTTAGTGCCCACTTCAGTAGTTCCTGCAGGCGAACAAGAAGTAGCCGCTATGCTCGCAGAACAAGCTCGTTTTAACGATGAGCCAGAAATGAAGGCTGTTGCGAGTCAGTTACTTGGGGCGGGCCATTCAGTTCGAGGAACCGCTAGGAGGCTGGGGGTTCGAGCGTCGACAGTCTGGTCATGGTCGAAGGAGCCAGAAATTGCAGAGGCAATGGCTGCTGGTGAGGAACGCAGACGCGCAGTACTCGGACAGGGTTTGGAAGAGGCGGCGGAACAGGCGCTCGGTGCTCTGATTGAGGTAGCGAATGATGTGGGAGCCCAGCCAAAAGATCGGGTGAAAGCGTCAGAAGCAATCCTCGACAGATGTGGGATCACGCCGGATGTGGGCAAGGGTAGTGCAGCGATTGGCGTGACAGTCGATGTTGACTTTGACGAGAGGTTAGCTCGCATTGTTGCAGGTGCGAAGACCGAGACCTGATCTGCGTAATAGGATACACTGTTAGCGTGCGCTATACAGGAGGTGGGCGATGCATGGTGGTCCCAAGATTATGATCATTGCGAAACGTGATGTAGCTGGCGAGGACATGCCGGACTTTAGTGGCGATTCGTACGGTGATGCTCGAAAGAAAATGATTCACGGCGAAGAATCCAAAGACAGGAAGTACTCGGATGAGCCGCATGCTGCGATGAAAGAGATGGCAGAGGAGCTTTACAAAGCCTCAAAGATGCATGCAGGGCAGGCGGATAAGTTGATGGAGATTTGCGAGGAGATGTACGAGTCCGAAAAAGGCCAGTACTCTGATGGCCCGGAGAAGCCGCACAAGGCTGCAGGACATAATCCGCATGGAAAGGCTATGGAGTATTGACATAAAAAAACGCCCGACCGGCGAAAGTGCAAACCGGGCGGGCGTTCAGGTTGGGGCGAACCCCAGATGTTTCGGACTGACCATTGGTCGTCCGTGTTTTATCGTACAGCTATGTGAGTGTCAATGTTGGAGGAACGCGATGAGGCGTTGGGACTTGTGATGATTGCTGCACAATCCGCAAGTGTTGCAGTTGACACCGCGTTTGTACTGGGCAGGACATACGGTGGCTATCCGACCGTCAGGAGTGGTGATGCGTTCACCGGACCAGACTGGTAGGTGGCGTAAGGTTTTACGTTTGCTGTCCGGAGTTCGGAAGGGCGCAACGTATGCAACTGACCATCCGTCGGACATCAACTCGTCGGAGGTTTGGAGTGAGTGGGTGCTGGCTAATGCAAGTCCTTTGAGGGTAGCGCCTTTGGTTTTTGGGAAGTGGGTGTAGAGGATGAGTCCCTTCATGCCGTGGGCTTGGATCTTGTCGGTCCAACCTTGAACGGTTTTGCGGTCGAATGCGCAGGGGTCACCACCTACTGCACCACGAGCGAAACGGGCAGAGCGGGCGCTGCGTTGTATCGCAGACTCGAGACTGTAGCGACCAGGTGTTTCGTTTCTGGCGTGCACTTTCTGCATTGATGAATGTGCAGCTACTGGCATGCCGTTCCAGTAGTAGCAGCCTTTGTGGCGCATTGGGCATCCTTCGCATGATGCCTCGGTTTCGTCTCGGGTAGCGCCGACGTATCCTTGGATGATGTTGCCGGTCTTAGAGTTCTTGGATTGCGGTACCCATAGCATCGTTGTCATCACTCACCTCCTGCATGCGGTAGTGTCTCCCTGTGACCGTCAGGTTCCTGCAAGCGTGCTTCCGTTAGCCACTTTAATAGACCTTTTTTATCGGTTGGTACGTCGCATTTGGATAAAGAAAACTTCTCGTATATATTGACTATGGGTTGACTTCCATCGGCCTCAGCAACTTGAATGTCATCCTCTTCTTTTACCGCCGACAGTTCTCGGTATCGTGCAATAGCTTCGCGCTTTGAACCAAAACATTCACAGCAGAGACCGTGAAAAGACTTAGCGATATAGTGGACATCATAAGTAAGCGCATAGATTTTCATCACTCACCTCCCCATTGGTTGGCCATTGCATTAGCGATGCCGGTGTAGGTTATGCTGCGTTTTTTCCATCGGTCTTCGCTCGGTGGCATCTTCCATATTGTTTGTTCCCGTCCGTCAACTACGTTGGTGTGACGCAGAGATGGTAGGTTCTTGAGCCACAAGCAGGTGGCTTTGGTTTCACCGTGACCGAACTGCCATGGTTGTATGAGTTGAGTGTAGCGTCGGCCATTCATGCATTCGATCGCGTACTTGTGTGGGATAGGATTCTCGATACAGATCTTATTGATGGGTGCATCCAGGAGGCGGTTGAAGAACTCACCGGCAAGACGGAGTTGGTCCCATCGGCCTGGTTGAGTGTGCAGCCACCGCACGCCACTGTTGGTCAGGTAGGTGCATGGTGGGTGTGCAATCATCAGGTCCCACCCGTCGTAGATGATGTCGAGTACATTACCTTTGTGGTGAGGGCCCGCAGATTCGGTGGGTAGAATGTCGCACGACATTGCGTCGTGACCTTTGGCGATGAATGCATCACGAACGATGCCGCTGAATTCGCAAGCTACAAGTACTTTCATGGTGTATCTCCGTCGTCCTCTCGGGGTGGTGGTGGTGACAGTACCGTTGACCATTTGGGTGATACTGTACGTACCTGTGGGTCATCGTCCATGGCCTGCGCGAGGCGCGAACGTGGTTGTACCGGAGGTTGGTTGACGTCGCCGTTGATGCTGTATGGGTTGTGGGGTTCCTGAGCAGCGGCGTCTTGGATTGCCATCCCGATGACAGATAGGAGGCCATCGAGTCGGATCTGCTCCTCCTCCCGACAGCTTTGCAGTTCTTGGATTGTCTCATCGCACGGACGTAAGCGCATGATGCCTTGGGAACGGGCAGTGTCAGTTACAGCACGGCGGTAAGCTTCGATGTTGTCGTTGATTATGTGGAACATATTACTTCCCGGATACGATGCGAAGACCGTCAGTCACTGATGTGTATGCATCGGGTTCGGTGTTTACGTCCTCCACTATGAGTTCGCCAGTGAAGGATGTGGAGCCTTGCCGTGGGTATTCCCTGTACGGCATGATCTGGTCCAGACGGTCTTCGAGACGTTCGGGATGGTTGGATAAGATATTACCTTTTCGAATCTCGCTCAGATGGCGGACAAGGTTCTCGTACACCTCGGGAGTGCAGTGGTCGAGCAAGAATGCTGCGATGTGTTTGGAACCAGACAGGTCTCGTTTGCGCGTCAGTCCAGGTGTGCCGCGAGATATTGTGCCAAGCAGGTGGAAGGACAGGTCGACAGGGTAAGTGCCGGGGTCGAGGTCTGCTTTGAAATGCTTAGCGTTTTTGTTCTGGTTGAACTTGGCTAAGGCGGTCAGGACTATTGGGTCGATCGTCATGAGTACTCCATGGTGGGGTGATGTGGGCAATGGCTTTGGGTTGGTAGCCGTTGGTGTGAGTTGTGTAGATGGAAGTGAGTGCCGCGTATTTACTTTTGGGTACAGGTTCACCGAGGGTTTTGGTTACAAAACAGTCGTTGAGGTATGGGTTGTACCGTACACCGATGTCGAGAGTTGAGTGCTCTAAGTGACAGTCGAAGTATGTGTTGGCATCAAGCAGTGTGCCGCGAGCGAATGCGTGTACGTTTTTGCGGCCTTGTCTACGTACCCGTGCTTGTCCGCCGGGTTGCACGACCCACTGCACATCCTGTAGGTAAACAGATTTTGCATGGTCGATGACCTTACCTTTGTGGCGGACGCTCCAGCATTTTTTATGGAGGTTCCAATAGACTTCGACGCGCATGGTGGGCTCCTATTTGAGAGGGTCTGCGTTGCTGCGGAGTATCATCCCCAATATTTCAGCTTGCTCGCGACGATACTCGCTGAGTGTTTGGCTTGCTGATTCGTCAATAGTCTCAGGGTTTTCAGCGCCGCATGCTCTGCATATGATTACGTCGTTGGCTGTGCCGATGTGTTCAAGGCAGCATTTGGTAAGGAACATGGTAACTCCAGGGTGGTGGGTGCCTGAGGCGGGAGTCGAACCCGCATGGCATGATTGCCGGGAGATTTTAAGTCTCCTGTGTCTACCCATTCCACCACTCAGGCGTTGGTGAGGTGCAGGGTTTTTGGGCTGGGTTACCCTGCGAAACAGTTAGAACTACTTGGCTTCGCCAACGTCGATGTACTCGCGGATGCTGAGGTCGAACGCTGGGATGTGTGCCTCGGTAACAGAACCACCTGCTGCAGCGATTGCCTTTGTGGCGTGGTCGATGCCTGCGAAGTGATTGAATGCGCGATTTGGTGGAAGGCGTTGACCTGCTGCGGTTACGGCCTGGTATGCGGAGAACAGGTCGTTCTGGCCGTGTTGATCGTGCAAGTCACCGTTGTGGCAATCGTTCCAATACCGGAAGGCTGCGTTGAACGAGTTGGGTTTGATGAGGCCACGGCTAAATAGTACGCCCATGTATGCACCGAACAAATCGTTCTGGACTGGGATGTCTTTCCACTCATCGATCATTTGAATGCGTTCGAGGACTGGAGCTACGGCGGTGTCTGTGATTTCAGTCAACATCTTGCTGAGTGTTTCAAACACATTGGTTGTGTGCTTGGCACTGATCATATGGTCGCCGGAGAAACAACCGTTGGCACATACGAATGGTGCACTGCCGATTGCAATCTGGTTAGAGATTGACTTGTCGTAGCTGGAACGCAGAGCGACTGTCAGTGCTTGACCCGTGATACCGGAACCGAAACCAATCATGCCGAACAGATGCGTGCCCTTTTGGTTTAGAGCGTAGGTCTCGAAGACTGGGTCAGCATTAAGCACGTTCGCCATGGCATCTCTTGCACCATTGATCAACGAGGCGTAAGGCACAGGTTGGTATGAGGCGTTGCCGGATTTGGGGTGATACTCCGTTTCGGGAATGGGCACTTCACAGACAGTTCGGTAGTCAGTTCTGTAAGCGTCAGGTGCTCCGATTGTACAGATTTGTTGTGACTTCAAAGCTGGGGGTGGGGCAACACGCGCACGGTTGAGAGTTGTGTTGATGCGCGGCGCGGCGATAGGGGTTGAGTTGTGTTGTGTTTGGGTCATTGCCAGTCCATTAGTTTAAGCGATGTGTCGTCTCTGCACGGAATGCGCAGTCGTTCACATTGACCTGTGGCGGGGTGGTAGCGATGGCGAAAATGGTGTATCCATGGTCCATCGTTTTCACGTTGCGTTCCCATGTACTGCCAGTATTCGTGGCTATCTACGGGTCCGGGTGGTTTGGGTTTGAACGGGGTGCTGTGAACGATTGTCCATGCGCGTTCCCATTCGTTACTGTCTCGGGTCATGCATTTGAAATTGGCCATGGTGGGATCTTACCTTTGCGCGGGTTGCGCGGTAGCTCCTGCAGATACACATTGAGTTTGTGTACTGGAGAAGCGGGTATGATTCCATCGTATACAGCCAACAATAACGAAGCCTTACTGGGTAACATTGGGATGTTGCCAGTGATGTCGTTAGTGCCCTTCTTGAGTAGAACTTGATTGGGTTTCTGAAGTTGTTCAAGCCACGCCACATATTGTTCTCTGTGCGTGGTTGGCTTACGCCGACGCGGTTCAGTGCGTCGACGCGGCGTTCGTGTGCTACGGTCGTAATCGTCGTTTGACATTGGCCCTCTCTTAGAATGGGATCTCGTCGTTGTACGAACCCGGAGGGTTGGCACCGTTAGCGGATTGTTGGCTGGGCAACTTGGTCATGAACTCAACGTTGTCTGCCAAGACCTCGACACTTGTCCGTTCGATGTCAGCGGCATCAGTCCATTTACGGGAACGGAGCTTACCTCGTACTGCTACCTTTGATCCTTTGGCGAGGAACTTTGCGCAGCTATCAGCTTGACCGCCGAAGACTACGACGCGGTGCCACTCTGTATGGTCGACGTATTCGTCTCCCTGTTTGACACGCTCGTTTGTTGCAACGCTAAGATTGCAAACGGACATACCGTTTTTGGTTTTGCGGAGTTCTGGATTGGTACCCAGGTTTCCGGTGATGATGATTAGGTTCATTGTTTTGTTCCTTATGGTTAGAGGTACCGGGTTTTAACCATGCTGGTTGGCTGAATCGGCGGTTTTCAAACCCGGCAAAAGGTTGACCGCGCTTTTAAAGCTTGTGGTAGTTGTTCTTCTGACGTTCGCGGAGCATGAAGGTTTGGCGATCGAGCGTGGTGATAAACTCAATGTCTTCGGGTAGGTTGGACCACGATATAAAGATTGCGTTGGAGATGAGGGGTTGAAGTGCTTTCATGATTTCTTCGTAGAGTATTCCAGCACCGTCTGTACACGTAAGGACTAAGCCATCATCTTTACATATCGTGAGGTACATACCTTCGGTAGCACCCAGTCGGACACCGTTTGTCATCGTAATGTATGGTGCAGAGATCAGTCCAAGGCCGTACAGATAGCCTGCGTACATGATAATATCGATTGGGTTTCCCTTCCAGTCTGGCCATGTCTGACGGAACTGGAGGGAACGGTTCTTTTTTATGCTTGCCATTGGTACCTCAGAATGGTTTGGTTGGGTCGTCATACGCAGATGCAATACCATCACGGTAAGCAGCTATTTCTTTGCGCAGGCGGGTGACTTCGGTGTCATGAGCTTCGATTGCCTCGGGCCCTTCGTGTGGATCAGGAGACATAAGCATTGTGTTGTCAAGCTCAGCCTCTAGGTCCTTTAGGAATTCGTATGCTTGTTTGGGTGTCATCGGGCATCCGCTCTTGCACACTGACTTACCATCGTGGATCTCAATCCAGTCTCCACACCTGCGGCACCTATCGGTATTACTTACCTTCTCGATGCTCACGGTCAGGTGGCCGTCGTCCCAAAGTCCATTCATGTCGTTAGGTTTCATCACTCTTCTCCTTCGTCCTGCGCTGGTGGCAGTGACGGGTTCCAGCTTGGTGGAACGATAAGGTCCATGACTGCCTCGACTGTGCAATCAAACATAAAGTCGTCAATCGCTTCATCCGATGAGAAGGGGCCATGCGCCTCAAACCCGTCTACTATGTTTCCGACCAAAACAATCTGAAGTCGTTCGTCACTCAGGTTCATCACTCACCTCCTACCACCATGATGTGTAGAACAGTTCGCGGCCTTGGCTGAGTGCGGCCTTGGCCTTTGCAATGAAGCGGGTCGTCTGGTTTGTGTGGTACTGGTCAGACGAGCCGTAGAAGAAACCTGTGTGGTGGTCGAGGTTGTGATAGTCACGGTCCAAACGGTTGATGTCATCGATGGTCAGTTCGACGTCTACGCAGTTGAACTCTTTGGCGTCACCACCTTTCTCGTAATACAAAGATTGCATCCAACCTTGCAGGTCAGAGTGTTTGCGCCAGTAGAACAACTCGTCACACAAGTCGTCGGGGTTACCGCTTTTTGGTTTCATGAATACGTATTGGTCAAGTCCCATGGTTGGCTCCTAAAAGAACAGAGGAAGAAAGCCGATGATGTACACGGCAATGAGGAAAGTAGCGGCGGCATCCCAGATCATGATGGGTCTCCAGGTTTAGGGTTTATGGTGAGGCGGACGCCTACGAGTTCTACGAGATTACGTTTGAACGCGAGGGCTACGATGTCGTCGTGACGTAGATCGGGGTCGTACGTTGGAAGTGTTCGAACGTCGAAGTCGTGTTGTGGGTCTTCTTGGTAGTCGAACGTGTACCAGTACACGAGCGGATCGGGGTAGTGGGTGGCTTTGTAGCAGTGGTACACTGGAACCGAGCACCCATTTTGGTGCTTGATTACAAAGGCCTGTTCGGGTACGACGTATGCGAGTGGCATTATTCGTTCTCCTTGGGGTCGTGGATAAACTCGACCAAGTATCGTTCGTAATCGGCAGCGTTTCTGCTGAACTCTTCGTATGAGCGCTCCATTCCCCAGCGACGACCGTTCAACTCACACCACTGTTTGAAAGTCAGTTTTTCTTTTTCCATCACTCACCGCCAGTTGCGAGAGCATGGAGCGACCAGAAGTCAGCGCTTTCGGACGTGCGCTGGCACCATACGGAAAGCTCGCGCGGGCACATACCGGTGAGGTCGGGAGGGGGGTAGTCCCACCATTCTTTGGGGGATGCCATAGAAGCTTGGGTACCGTAGGCGGTGAAGAGGAGCATCGTGCCATCCTCTACCTGCATACCAATCACAACCAAGTTTCGTGCTGGGCGCATCGGCGCATTGATTAGGCGGGAAGGTCCACGTCGGTTGTTACGTACGAGGTAGAAGACTTGGTCGTTGGTGATTGGGTCATCACCTGCCTCGGGACCGTATAGTGCGGACGGGATGCTTGGCAGTTCGTCGGGTAGCTTCAAACATTTGATTATGAACGAACCGTCCCAGTCCGACAGTACGGTGTCAATGTATGTCAGGTGCTCTGATTGAAGGTCGTGGTCATCATGAGCAATTACGATTCCGTTTGGTGTAGATGTTCCCATGGGTGTAGTCTCCTTATCGGTTGATGTATGCAGTCGCGATGGTCTGCTGGTCTGTAGGGGTAAGCTTGCTCCACCAGTGCGGAGCTTTGTCGTCGTTGTCCAGGTCAAGGCGCTCGTCCGGAGTTTCCACCGTACCGTCTGATCCGTCACCGCCGAGTGGGGTTGGGTTGCTGGCGTCTGACAGAATCTGCCAGAGTTTTCTGTAGAGGTCTGGTCCGATTCCACTGAGGCATTCTGCTACCTCATCAGCCGTCCAGTACTCGAGCCCTTCGGGCATGTCAATAGGGTCCACGATTATTCCGTTGTGAGGGTGCGCCCTGTGTTTGTCTTTACGTTGTCCGGACGCCCGACCAAAGTAAGTTCCCCGTCCACGGTACGGGTGGTTTGCTGCTCCGTGGGACTGCTACCTCTCGATGCGAGAAAGTCTGTATGTTCGCGTTCGATCCATGTCTGATCGGCTTGGTGCTGCATGAGTGCGTCACTTTCTGCGCGCATTCTTTCGAGCCAGTCCATATCGATCTCCTTTAAAATGCTGGGTACGGAGGGATTTGCACCCCCAACGCCACATGGGCCACGAACATCGCCTCTGACAAGGGTGTACAATCCTTGTTGTTTTTTTGTGTATGCATCCACAAAGCACCGAAACTATTACGTGCATTTACTAAGTTTGCATCGTACCCGTAGTGTGAACTACGTGCCCACTCAAGCTCTCCCCGAAGGGTTGTAGGCGTGCGTTCAGACGCCTCGTTTTTTGTATCCCGCTGCCTGAGTTCAGCGGCTAAAAGATGTGAGGAGAAGGAGGCCCTAACCTCCTTCTTCCAGTACTTTCGTTCGAATCATCAGGGTGATTCTACTTGGTTTCCCGCTGTCAATTGATACGGCCCATAGCGTACCCCTATTAGGGGTTGGAGGTTCGAACTCCACGTCGGTTGACTGCCTCAAAATGTTGGGATCGGGTGGTACTGCCCCACCTTACAGACGTTCTTCCTGTTGTCGGCTTACCGACGACCCTGCCTGGGGGGGTTAATCTTCCCCAGTGTGACGGACCAGCAATACAGATGACGAGTCTGGCTGGTGCTGAGTAGTTACGGAGGTGGTCATCCTCAAGCGTTGGCTACCTGCAGGCGCATTACTTTTATGCTTCGAACCCATGTAAATGTTTATAATTTAAGATGGCGGCACCCCCTATAGTTTCTGCAACGTCACGGGGATGCCGGTTAGATGACGTTGTCTGGCTG
>TARA_R100001443_G_scaffold20454_2_pt1 | contig 18274 bp, 15 predicted proteins | sample TARA_R100001443 | Tara Oceans TARA_R100001443 (sample SAMEA2622142) | marine metagenome | biome: marine biome (ENVO:00000447); feature: deep chlorophyll maximum layer (ENVO:xxxxxxxx); material: "saline water (ENVO:00002010), including plankton (ENVO:xxxxxxxx)" | depth 50 m
TGCTGGTGTCATAGCATTTGCTTTAGCCAGAGGTACACACTTAGGATATTTTCTTCCGTCTCCTTTGCTTCTTCCACATGGTTGAAACTTCCCGTTTTTTTTTGGCGCACCAATGTCTACCCATTTTTCTCGCACCCATGCTCTAAGTCCTTTTTTTGCCACTTTTTTTACCTCCAGGTTTTATTCTGCCTGAACATACACCTGACGCATACATATTTGCGTATGCACTTGGATATTTTTTAAATTTTCTTTTGGCTGCGGCTTTGCCTTTAGCACATAGTTTAGGCATTTTTAGCCACCTTTTTTGCCCTTACAGATAAATCTTTGAAGTGAACAACTTGTTTAGAAGTTTTGCCATGTGTTTTGCCTGTATGAATTTGTCCATTAGGCATTTTATGTACAGCACCTTTATGTTCTTTACCTGTTTTAAAGTAATGTTTGGTTGATTTTCCCATATTATTTTCTCGTTAAAGAGCCTCCAAAGTACAATCCAATTATCGAAAAGATAGTATGTGATTGTAGGTTAGTTATAAAGATAGTGTTGCCCTCTTCAAAGTATGAGGTTTCATAGGTAGATCCAAATATCCACCAGCCACTATCAGCTTCTGTTGTTATCTGATATGCCACATTAACATCCGTAAAGATAGGAGCCATAATGGGTACTACAATAATAGAGAATACACACATCAAAGCGATCCATCTTCTGGTATGTTTAGTGTGTGGATCAGAAACAACTCTTGCTTTATCGGTTTGTTTAGCTGCAAAGTTTGCACGTTGCATTAACATCTTTTCTCTCTCAGCTTCTGCTTGAGCTTTCTGTGCCATGATAGACATTACACCACCTAGTACAGTAGAAGCTAACATTGATAATAATTCCATTGGTATCATTTTAAAACGCCGTTGTTAATAATTTAGTTGTTGTTACTGATGGTTCTTTTGCCCATGCTATGTATACATAAAAGTAACCTTCACCATTAGATTTATTGTCTGTTGTAAATGGAGAAAATCCTTGTGCAAAAAATTGTATATTATCTTGGTTTGCGACTTCTGCCCCACCATTGTTTGCATCATCCATTTTTATATTATGTTGAATAGCATTACCATGATTACTACCACTTCCACTTTGTGCAGCATTATCAGGACCTAGAGCCATTGTTGTAGAAGTTTTCCAAGATGTACTTTCACCACTTATAGACTGTGCTTTTATCCAAACTGCTCTTGGTTTAAATCCAGTAAAAATGAAACTACCATGTGCATTACCATTTCCTTGATATTGTCCACATCGCACACTTCCATTGGTGTTTGCTATAACAAGTGCCATTTGAGCTATCCCACTTTGGTTGACATTATTTTTAGTACCAACACTAAATACAGTTGATGTTGGTGCTGTGTCATTCCAATAAGTATGGTCATCACCTGCTGTTCCACCATCATTAAAAAATTGAAGGTTGTCTGTTTCATTTATAGAATTACCTTGACTAGCACGATTCCCACCATGAAAATATGATTCCCAGTGATATCCGTCTTGTCCTATATCTTTAGTAATTATAGCATCGGGAATTTTTCCAAGTCCATGTGCTATTGTGCCATTTGCACCTGTACCTGTCCAAGTAACTACTGATATACCTGAATCTGTGTTTGCACGATAACTTGAATCTATTGTGCCAACACCTGTAGCACTAGCGTCATTGGTAGTTGTTGAACCAGCTAGTTTAAAAAAATGTCCTATATAACCACCACTACTTGCATTAACCTCATTTTCGCCACCTGTAAGAGTGCAACCATCTGACGTAACACTTGCAATTAATGTAGCAGTATCTTCTCCATCTGTATTGTTAGGATTAATGTTTTTAGTTAAACCTCTGACTGTATCTGTCCAGCTATGGTCTGCTGTGCCATTTCTTTTTTTAATATGAAACCAATCAGGTTGAAAACCTAATCCTGATATTGTTGTTGTGCTACTACTTCCTGCCCATGTTTTTTCATCATGATGTGCTGATGGTTTTACTAGTTTACTAAATGTTGCCATAATTAACCCCCATAATCCTGTATATTTTTAGAGCATACTGCATAAAACCCACTTGGTACAGCATACTCAAAAGCTCCCATACCAGCTCCATCTGAATTTGCTGATGCTACTGCTGTTGTTCCAAAATAACCATCTCCGAAATTTGTATGTATAAGTCTATTTGTTGAAGATGAGTTTTGTCCAGCTACATAAAAAGCCATTAACTCTCTGTCTGTGTTTGTTAATGTTTTGCCACTATCGTATGTACCACTTGCTGGATTACCAGCATTAGATGTGCCAGGTGCATTAAACCATGTACCATTACGACCTGTCCAAACTTTGCCGTTATCAGCGTCAAAAGCAAACATAATAATATCGTCATCACTTATGCCTGTGCCATAGCTAGTTGTACTGTTACCCATTTGTATTAATGATGATGAATTACATAGAAAACTTATTGCACCATTACCACCATTACCAGCTGTCTGTAATGCTAGGTCTGCATTAAACTGTTCTATTCTTTTTGCTGATGTTGAGTCTGTGAGGAATACACCTAATGTTGATGAAGCATCATTTTTTATAATCTTTGCCTCCCAATACCATTTGCCTCCAGCAAAACACATATCTGTCATACAAGGTCTAGTTGTAGTTGAAGTACCTAAAAAACTTCTGCCACCATTGGGATGATAGGTTGGTGTGTCATAACTTCTACTTGTACCTCTAGGATTCATTCTTGGGAATTTATTGTGTGGTGTAGATGGCATTTGTTTTAAATCTCCACTAACAGTAAATGTATTACTATTGCCACTTGAATCTGTACCCATAGCTCCACTATTTTCAAATTTTAAAAAAGCTCCATTAGTTCCATAAGTAACTGACGGATTTAAGACTGGTTTCCATACACCTGTTGTACTATCTGTTTCTCCAAAAGTAGTTGGTGCATAACTTGTACCATCTATTATATGGAGATGTGCTATTTCTCCCTCAAAATAATTAGGAGATGAGCTTGGGTGTCTAATTCCTACTAATGTAGCAGTTCCACTTTTAAATAATCCTGTGTCTGTGTTTTGATTAGGAGTAGTAGAATATGCCCAGTTAGTTACTTGATTGCCATTTACATATATTCTAATTCTATCTCCAGCAGTAGATTGTGTTGTATCCACTCTTAAAACAATATGATACCAACCTGTTGTATCTAAAAATTTAGGGTTAGATTGATAATTAGTTACAAGTGAACCACCAGTCAAATTAATAAATTTTAATTGTCCACCTGATTCCATAGACAAACTTGCATAATTAGAGCCATCATCTTCTATATCGCTACTAAACATTGTCATACTGCTATGGTCTGAATGACTAAATCTATACCAACCTGATACTGTGTAAGTTCTTTGATTACCAGCTGATGATGTTGCTCTTGTCAAATATGAGTTAGCCATTAGTTAAATCCCCCTGAGTTATTTATTCCTACTGTTACTGTAATACTAAATGCTCTGTCTGCTGTTTGCGATTCTGCATCTGTTGCTCGTAGGGTAAAGTTGTATGTTGTCTCTGCTGTTGCCGCTGGAGCTGTGCCTGTGATTGCTCCAGTCGATGAGTTAAGAGTTAAATTCATTGTACTTGCTGGTGTGTCAGAGTTGCTTGTAAGTACGCTTGTGGTTTCACTAAACGCTACTGTTGAATCTGATGAGGCATCTACATCTAAAGATACTGATGCTCCAGCTGCTACACTTCCTAAACTTCCAGCTGATGTGCTAAAGGTAGGAGCTGTACTTGCTGTAAGAATATTGTTGGTACTACGCCCAGCATTACCATCTGGATTTTCTACTCGTACATGATAGTTACCAGATGCAAGCGTTACATTTACAGATAGCGTTGTTGCATTAGTAAATGATACAGAGTTTGGTCTAGTAATAGAGCCATCTGTTTTTATAAATTCAACAATAGGTACAGTAACAAAATTTGTACCTGTAATATTGATCGTAGTTGCAGTCGCTGGTGCGATTGTCTGGCTAACATCTGCTACTGTTGGTTTAGTTTCTGTTGGTACTTCTGCAAACGATAGGTTTCCAGAGCCATCTGTTTTTAAATAATAATTACTTGTAATGCTTGATGGCAAAGTCAATGTATAAGACTGACCAGCTGAATGTGGCGGTCCTTTAAGTTTTACACCATGTGAATTGTTTTCACAATTAAGCTGTATAGTACCAGCGTTAGTATTACCTTTAACTTCCAACATGCCTGTGCCATTTGGTGTAAGTATAATATTGCCATTGGTTGTAGAGGTATTAATCTCTCTGGCTTGTACATCCAGATTGCCACCTAGCTGTGGACTAGCATCTCCTACAATATCTGTAAGCCCTGTATCAATACTGGTCCATGATGAACCATTGTAATATTTTAAATTATTATCAGTAGAATTATAAAACAAATCTCCCTCATCTAGTGAGGATGTAGGATCAGATGAGCCAATTCTATATACAGCGGCAAAGTTATTAACATCAGATATGTTATTAGCTACCGTAGTTACGTTGGACGATATCCCAGCCACGCTAGTTACGTTAGATGATATCCCAGCGACAGTTGTAACATTAGAAGAAATGCCTGCCACCGTCGTCACGTTTGAGGAAATGCCGGCAACAGATGTAACATTTGACGAGATGCCGGCTACCGTGGTGACGTTTGAGGAAATACCAGCTACAGTTGTGACATCAGTTGCTATGTTGGCAACAGTAGAGGTGTCTACTGCTGTGAATGTCGTCGCTACATTTCCATCGCTATCAAAGGTTAATACCTTAGATGCTCTGGTCGCCTTGGCTGGCAAAGTTACAGTGGCAGAAATTGAATCTGTGTCTAATAATTTTACTGAACGATCTGATTGTTGATCTATATCTGCGAGTTTTGCATAAACTTTATCTAAATCTGTATTGAGAGCAGTAATATCAAATGTTCCAGATGGACTAAAATCAGAGGCTCTCTCTATAGTAATGTCTCTGATAATAGTAATAATAGCTCCAGCAGATATGCCTGTAGCTCCTATATTAACAGTGCCTCCAGCACCAAACTCATAGGCATCATCACTATCAGAAGCTGCGCCTGTAATAGAATACTCAGTAACTGCATCAGCATTAGCATCATAGGTAAGTAATGTTGTGCCATTGTAAACCTTAATATCAGCTACAGAAAAAAACTCAAAAGGAATGGTAAACGCTTGCTGATTAGCTGTTGCTGTATATGCCACTCTAGGCGTATTTTTGTTACTTGCTATTGTCATTGTATAATTTTACCAAACCTATCTTTCTTTTTTAATTTTCTCTTTCTTTTTATTTTATCTCTATCTATATCATAAAGCCAATCAACAACTGGGCTATAAAAAGTATTTCCGCCTGTTCCTAATACTTGCCAGCCTCTTTTTAAAATCATATTATTTTGAAAAGGTAAATTTTTTACTGTCTGTGAGGATTGTTCTAATGCATCTCCGCTGGACATTGCTCCATATAATTCTCTTAATTTTTGTGGACCGATACCTATTAATGTAGCTCCTCTTCTGTCTTGATCTTGACTAAATTCTAACTCATCAATACCTAATATTTTTCTTAGCCCATATTTTCCTTGTGTTTCTGTTTCTATAATTCTTGGTACATCACTAAAATAACCACCTACTCCAGATGTTTCATATGCCATATATAATTGTTGATCTATATCTAAATCTGAATACCATCCATATTTTAATATATTTGCAAACCAGCTATATGCCATTGCAGCAGTTATACCAGCATATACTCCTTGTTCAGCTGGTAGATTTCTAAATATATATCTTGTTGCACCCATGCTGAATGCATAAAATTGCATGATTGGAATCAACAATGCATTTTCATATAAACCACCGTATTGTAGAGAATGAAACTCTCCAGTTATACCACCACTATATTTGTTTGCAAATTTTAATAATTTTGACTCTCCAAGAAAATCTGCTATTTTTTGGTTATCTATTTGTATACGACCATACATCATGTTTGGTTTTGATGAATAACCTGGAGTTACAATTGCTTTTTCTACGTCTTGTTTTATAGCGTTAATAAATCTTTCTGATATATCTACTGCGCCTTTAACTTCAACCCATCTATCCATGTTCATTAAATATAATGGATCTCTTCCAGGCTTTGATGCTTTTTCTATAATATCTTTTTCTAATAAATCATTAATAATTTTAGCGTCTTTTTTGTTAAGACCGTATTGTGTAAGTCTATCTATGCTAAATTTATCTAATTTATTTTTATGTAACGCTAGTAAGTCTTTTACAAAATAATGAGATGACATTCCAGCAGAATCTGTTTTTAAAAAATGTGTTAAATGAGTTTGTGCATTAGCTAAATATGTTGCTCTTGCTGCGCCTCTGTTTGTTCTTTCTGCAAAGTTTATTGTTTTCCTTGCCATTTCAGCCATACCAGATAGAGAAGTATAACTTACTATTTTTTTACCAACATCTTTATTTATTGCACCCATATCGGTATTTACCAATCTTGATAAATAACCATTTGACGCAATTATTTCCATATGCGTATAAATTTCAGACGCTTGTTTATCTAATTGTTCTCTTATAGCATCATTTAAGGCTCTATATGATTTACCGTAAGTGCCAGATAAAAACTTTTTCCCTGGAAATAAACCAGCTTTTTTTATTCCATGTACTGTAACTCTTCTTGCCATTTCAGCCATACCAGATAAACCAGCATTTCCCATAGTAGTAGTTATTGTATAATTCATTAAATTTTCTATTAATCTTTTGCTAAAATTATTAGGGGCAATTCTATTATGTAAACCGTACATATTATAAACTTGATCTTCGAAGTTTCTTACTATTGCATTTATTTCATCTAACGACATTTTGCCTGTAACAGATTTTTTAATATCTCTTACAAATGGAAATGCATTTTCTACACTAGGTTTAACATTTTCTAAAGGTACACGATCTGCAATATCTTCTACTAATTCAAGTTTTTTGAAGAATCCCATTTTGTCTCCAAACATACGATTCATTTGTATTGCTGTACCTATTTGTTGTGTGTATTGTCTAGATATTTCTACTACATCATCTTCTATAAATTTAATACCCTCATTAGCATCTTCTAAAAAGTTTTTGTTTGGACCATATAAACCTCTATGTATTGTTGGATTTACTTTTTTATCTTTGTAATGTTCCATTAAATTTAATTCATCCATATGATCTCTGCTAACTATTCTTAAATATTTTTCATTGACTTTATTAAATACTGTTGCTTTTGATTTTTTATCTCCAGCCATCAATTTTATATACGTTTCTTTATCAGGATGATAATTTAATAGATCATCAAGTATTCTAGCTTTAGCTTGTTTAGGATAATTTACATATGCTTCTCTAATATGTATTCTATGAAAAAATGTTTCTTTGCTTTCATTTGCTGGCATTATGCCTGTATATTTAACATCATTTTTAGGTATTTTTTTTAATTTTAAACTACCATCATCTAATTCTTCAATTACATCGACTAAATATTCTTGTCTATTTCTGTAGTCTTGTAATAGTTTTTTATATGTTTCATGCTGTCCTGTTCCCTTTTTTGTTTTTTCTAATTTAGCAGTAATTCTTTTCATTCTTGTTTGTATTTCTCTGAATTGTTTTGCTTTTGGGGCATAACCCATCATTTCTTCTCTTTCTATAATTTTTGCTGGCATATCATAAAATCTTCTAGTTGCTATAACAGCTTCTCTTAACTCTGGTATTTTTGTATTTTCTAACAAATCTGGGTTTGCTAATAATCTTGTAACTTCTTTGTTAAATTCTGGTCTAGTTAAATGTGTAGTAAATGGTTCGTCTGTAGATAACTTTTCTGTTTTTTTATTGAGTAGTTTATTTATTTTATCTTCTGTAAATTGTTTAGTTTTTTCTGTCATTCTTTCGGCAGAAACTTTTAATGAGTTATAAGAAGATATTAATCCTTTGTTTAAATCATTGTATTCTTTATATCTCCCAAGATAGTTTAAATACAAATCATTCAATTCAGTTTCAAATTTTAATTGATGTTTTCCAAATATTGTATCTTTAGTAGTATAAACACTATCATTAATAGAAAAACCTTTATTGCTTGCTTGTAGTTTTATACCATTATCATTAAGTAAACTACTCATCAAATGATTAGCTTTAAAATATAATTTAGGATCGTTTTTGAATTTATTATTGTATTTTGTTAATGGAGATAATTTTTCCATCATTCTGTTTATTGTATTTATTGCGCTAATATCTACTTTAAAATGATCAGTTCCTATATTAATAGGTGGTACCATTTCTCTAGTTTGAAAACTCATTTTGTTTTCATCTATCAAATCTTGCATAACTTTAGTATTCAAAGCTAACTCTCTGTTTTTTATATTAACAGGTAAATCTTGGACATAATCTAAATCTCTATACACTTCTTTACGTATTATAAAGTTTTCAAAATCACTTCTTGTTTTAATGAATTTATTAAATGTACTTGGTATATTGGGAATGGTTTTGCCACGTTTAAAAAGTTGATAATTATACTCCATATATGATTTATCTATTTCTAAAGTTTGCAAACCAGCATCGTCTTGTTTTAATTTAATAGGTATATACAAATCTTTTTTACCTATTACTCTTCTTTGTTTTTTGTCTCTTACAAATGCTTTACCTGTTTTAAGATCAATATATTTATTAGTACCATTTTTTGCATTTTCTCTTACAACGTTTCTACTTAAACCTGGAAATTTTAAACTAAAATCTATATCTAAATCATTACCATATTTTGTATAAAATTGTTCAAAACTATCTTTCATAACATTTTCATGACTCATATTGTCATATTTAGTTTTTTGACCAATGCCTTTATTACGCCATGACTTCATACCACCTCTAGCTAAAGGAGGCAATGCACCTAAAACACCACCAAATGCACCAGCTAAACCAAAATTAAATAAGCTATGTGTTTCATTGTAATAAGGATCGTAATATACCCTAGTGGTTTCTCTAGGTATTTCAGTAGCCATATTAATAGCAGCCGCCTTAAATCCACCTTTAACTGCTGCACCAATACCTACACCAGCACCAAATGTAAATGGCAAGAGAGCATAAGTTTCTAATTGCATAAACTGTGAGGCAATCATTGGACCCCAAAATCTATCTGATTGATTAAATATTCTTGCATTAGATTGTATTTTTTTTATTCTATTTATTGCAACATCATATTGTCTTTTGTTTGTTATGTTATGATCAGCTAAATGATTTCTGTACATATCATATCCATCTTCTTCTAATTGTTGTACCCAATTAAATTCTGGATCTGGTTCTAGATAATTAATATCTAAATGCATTCTGCCGCTTCTTAATTCATCTAAATCAGAATATGGATTAAGAGTTAAAGCACCCTCTTCAAACTCTGATTCTCTTTGAAAAAACTCTGGTGTTTGAGTTAAATATGCTCTAAAAGTATCTTCTAGAAAACTAGTTTTATCTCCAATTTTTTTACTCATATCTACCTTTTTTTAGAAATTCTATATATTCTTCTCTTTCTTCGTTAAACTCTTCTGATGTTAGTATTAACCTTGTGCCGCTCTCTGAAACTATTGGTTCATATGAATCATTCTGTGGATTGTATATGCTAATAAAATAATCTGGTGGGTTTTGTTCTGAATAAACTGCACCTATTGGTATTAATTGTATGTGCATAGTTTCTCTTTCATCTTCATAAAAAAATTCATTAGTGCCTTTTAACTTTTTCATTTTATTTATAAATTGTTTTTTTCCGCTTTCTTCTCCAACAAATTGGGATGGATCTGCATCTTCTAACTCCATTAAAATACTATCGTGTATAAAATTTATTTTATTAGAGCCATCTTCGCTTTTGGTATTAAAATTTGTATCTACAATTCCATAGTATTTTTTTGCACCATATTTAGTTATTCTTGTTCTTTGCATACTAGGAGTTGTTCCAATTCTTAATATTTCATCAGATGTTATAAGCGGACTTGTCGTATCATCAATAGAATAAATAGTATCGTAAGCTAATACATTGTTTGCCGCCTCACTAATCATATTTACATAATCATCATCATCAGTTACTACTCTTCCTGTCATTAATAATAATTCTACTTCTCTTACTACTTCTTCTTGAAATCCTCTATCTATAGAAAATACTTTTAAATCTTTTAAAACCCCATCTTCTTTTTGCATATGCCCATTAATTTGTTCTATTAAATGTCTCCTCTCAGTTATATATGTAGAACCAGTTTGTATATTAGTCTGTATTATTTGAGTTATATCTCCTTGCGTATCAAATTTATCTTTTAAACTTTGATATTCAATACTTGTTATTTCTGCATCTTTTCCATTTTTATTATATAAACTAATTAACAAACCTAATTGTCTTTTTTGTTTACGATTCATGCCTGGCATTGCATATTCTTTGTTTTCTATGCCATAAGTATTTAAAGTTTCTAAAAAAGGCATCATAGTGCTAATACCAGTCTTACTAGGATTTCTAATGATTGATTCAATTTCTGTCCTTACATTTTCTGGAATATAAGAATGAGCATTTAACATAGCCCTAAATTTAGTAAGTTCATTTACTTGTATGCCATTTCTAGTTAATGATTCTTCTAGTTGTCTATCATACATAGGTTTATGTTTGTTATAAAATTTATCAAAATCTGTTGGATTAGCAGCAATAGAAGAAGAAATGCGATTACCATTATATATTCCATCTATACCTTTACTAAAATCATTTTCGTATTTTTGTCTTATAAACCGATCAACATATTGTTCGTTATTGTAAATGTCTAAGTTTTTTAATTCTTCACTTATTACTTGAAATGCACGTGCATTACTTAAATATGGAGACAATTTATCACGTGTTATTGTTTCTCCATTTACTGTAATTTCTTCTACTTTGCCTTGTATTAATCTATTAAAATCATTCACTGAATTAGGATCAGATATAATATTGTGTTTTCTAAAAAAATCTCCAGCTATGTTAAAAGATTCAATTTCATTTTTTTGTGCTTGTTTAAGAACAGTCGTATTTATACCAGCATTTTCTAAAGATTCGTAATCTATATTTTCATAATCTTTTGCTGTAATTTTTCTATCTTTGTAACTAAATGCAATTTCAATGTTTGCATTTGCTAGTTGGTTATCATAATTAAATTTAGCTTGTGCAGCTTGATTTTTTTTATTGTTATCAAAAACTTTATAACTATGGACGTCTTTTCTTTCTTGTGCATAAGTCCTCATTAATTCACTATAAGAACCATCTGGCATAGCATCAAAAAAAGGTTTTAATCTTACATCTAAATCTCTATCAAATATATCTGGTGTTGCATTATTCATTACAGCTTCTCTACTAGCTTGTAATATTTGACTATCAATATCTGTTTTCATTCTGGCATTAAACAAATCTACTATATTTTTTTGATATGTTTTTGCTTCTGTTAAACCCATGCCTGTAGGTGTTTCTGGCATAATAGGAACATTAACTGTTTGCATAGTCCCATCAATATCTACATCTTTAGAAATAGTAGAAAACTTAGTTTTAGTTGCTCTGTCTAAACCTAAACGTTCTCCTCTGTCTTGTAATCTTTTTAAATTTTCATCTGCTTGTTGTGTAAGTATACGATCAAATATTTGTGATTCTTGTGCTTTTGCTTGTGCTGCTGAAGCAATACCAGAACCTCTATTTACTCCAATTTTAGTACTATATTCTACTTGTCTTTTTTCTCTCTTAATAGCCATATTCTTTACCTAATAAACTTTTTCTCAATTTTTCGTATGCTTTAGGACTAGCAGTTTCTTTTAATATGTTCCTACCTTTTGATTTTTTACCACCAAAATCTGTACCTACTTCTGCTAATTGACTACCAACAGAAGATAATGTTTGTAAATTTCTAGCTGATTGTTGTGCTTTAAGTAATGGTTTAACACCAGATTTAGCAACTAATGCATCTTGTGCAAGACTCATAGTCTCAAATCTTTTTTCAGTACCCATTAATCCTATTGCTGAAACATCATCCCTATAAGTATTCATGTTATCTTGTAATAAAGCATTAAAACTTGCAGAATCCATTGTAGTTCCGCTTGCACCCATCCAGGCTCGATTTGATGATAGTGTTCTTAAATAATCTCTTTTTCTAGCAGTAATTTGTTGCATAGTTTCTAATTCTTGTGCTTCTGCTTGTGCCTTATATCTTTTAACTTGTTCATCATATTGTCTTTCTTGTAAACCAGCTGATATACGATCTGCTTTGTTTGCTTGATAAGCTGCGCCTACTTGCATAACACCACTACCAACAGTCAAACCAATTGATGCAGCAGTCATTAAACTTGCACCTCCGTATACACTTGCAGCTGTTCCAGCTCCAGCTCCAGCTAATATTCCTAAAGTTACTGGTTCACACATTAGTAATAAATCTCCGATGTTATAGCCAATACTCTAAGAGGTAGAGGTACTGACTGTGTTATTTGCATAGATGGTTCTAAATCATATCCTAAGAAATGTACTTCTTTTTTACCAGTAAAACTAGCAATAGTGTCTGCGTTATTAAGATCAGATACTGTTGTTATAATTACATCATTGGTATTAACTTTAAGGTTATAGCTATTAGATATTTCTACTATTGCTTTAGCAATTTTTCTTGGATATCCAGTTAATGGTGCTTTACCTCCAGATGCTGGGACGACAGCGTCTACAGCTAGAGTATCAATTTCTAGCGTATAATCTGTGCCAATATCTATTGCAGATGCGACACTATCCAATACGACAACACCGCCGCTAGTAACAGTACCATCTCCATAATAGTTAATGTTACCTCCCTCTGTAGTTCCAGAAGTTCCATATACTACTAATCCTCGCATATCAGGAGTAGAATTCAAGCCTGACCAAGTCTTAGAAAAAGTAAATCTAAGCTCAACATTGTTAGATGTGCTAACAGCAGCATTAATAGTAATGTTATATTCGCCAGACACACCTGTAGCAGTTGCAGCATTAATAGTGTATTCTGTGCCTGTTCCAGCAAACTTAAATTTTTCTCCTACTTGAGGAGCATTGGTAAATCCATCTGCTATAAAGCCAGTCGAGCTACTAGTAGTTCCGTTTGTAAGGGGCGCACCGTGGGGTTGGTAGCTCGCTGACAATGTTTTAGTACAAGTCATATCTGTTGGTACATCATATACGGTAGAAGATAACTGTTCTAAATAATAAACTGTTGCGCTATTTATAGTCCTTTTTACTGAAAAATACACATTATTGGATGTAGTACAAACAGATTCAAAAGTTCCAGACGTATTCCATTGTACCCATCCTAATACTTTTTGCGCCCTTTGTGCTGAATATACTGCAATAGTACCATCATCATTTATCAAAAAATAAAGTTGTTCAGTTCTTTTTGGCAATGATGCTATAGATGCACTATCTTTTGGAGAATCTATTAAATGATTAGCTTCAATACTTATAGGCGCATCGCTAAATTCTTCTAAAGCAGAATTAAATACATACTCTCTTACTGTTTTTCCATTATTTTGAACGTATGTAGTAGCACCATCAAAAAATCTAGGCATTGCTTTTTGTTGTGATCCATTAGAGGATTGTCTAATAATCTGTATATCTGCTGGTGTAATAGGTTTAGATACTTGTGGTTTTAAATAAAACTCTGATGTATTTGTTAATATTTCTAATACTTTACCAGACCTTAAATGTCTAATATCGTTTACTTCATCTGAAGCTATTTGTATTTGTACTGAATCTGCATCTTCAGCTTTGCCAACATCAAAATTAAAAAATGTACCTGTTTTACTACTCTGTATACCATCTGGTAAATTAGCTACACCACCAAAAAATAAACGTTGTTCATGAAATGCTACTGCTTTTGGATACCCATTTATGTCTGAAAAGACTTGTTCATCCCAATTTCTTGTTGGAGGATGACCAACAATAGTAACTCTAACACCACCACCATCTACAGATTCTGTAGCTGTATCTCCAGCTCCAGCAGTAAATTGGTAATGATCATCATCTACTACTGTAATTGTTCTTGCTCCATTTATATTTCCAGAAGCTAAACCAGCACCATCTGTGTCATTAATATCTTCTGAACCAGCAAAAGTAACAGAAGCACCAGTAGAAAATCCATGAGCTACATGAGTTACTGTTACTGTGCCTGTACCAGCAGCAGTAGCAAATGGATCTTCATCTAATATTATTTCTGGAACAGATTTTAAAGTTGCTGTAACTACAGTTGCGCTAGTATATCCTGTTATTAGAAGTTCAGCTCCCATATATCTGATTCTTGTTCCTACATAACTACTTGTAAAATAACCAGATGAGGCAGTACAAGTAACACCTGTTGCATCTTTAGTAACAGAATCAATATCTAATGTAATTATATCGTCAGCAAATTTAAAATATGGCTGATAGACTTTTTCTCCGTTTATACTAGTATCAAATGCAAAAGTTGAATTAGTAAAAGTAGTAGCTCCAGTTCTTTTTATAATTGATGGCATAAAATCTTCATGTGCAACAATCATAGTATCGCCTTGTTGGGTATAATTTAATTCAAATATATTGCTAGTTGTCCAAGGACATGAAGTTATAGTTTGCAATAATGACCCAGCAGTAGAGTATATTTTCAGAACAGTATTTTGAAAAGCAAAAATATATTCTTGATCTCCTGAAAATATAAAAGATTCTAACCTACTCTCTGCTCCTAAATCTGCTCTAAAATAAGTTCCTGGTCTCCTTTCTACTGGTCCTTGGTTATTAACTATTACGTTTCTTGCTTTTTTTAAAGCTGATCCATAAGTTTCTAAACTTACTCTGCCTATTAAATTTGGGTCAATTTCTCCTCTATTGAAATTAGTTTGTGATATTCTTGCTATTCCCATCTATGAGCTAACAGTAGCCTTTATAGTTCCTAAAGACCCTGAATTCCTCCTATTTCTAAACCTAGTAGTATCTACTTTTCTTGTAGTTTGTGCTTGTGAATCTTGCGCTCTTGCTATTGCCATTTGAGCAATTGCTCTATTTTGATACAGTGTAGATAATGCATCATTCCTTGCGATAGCACCAGCAAATAAAGAAGCTAGCTCAAAAACTAATGCTTGTTTAAAATAAGGTGGAAAATTTGCTTCTGATGGTTGAAATGTATAATCAGCTACTACAGTATCAGATGATGAAGCATCACATAAAATATCAGATTCATATCTGTCAAATTCAATGACATTATCATTAACTGTTACCGTATGTATCAATAATGTTCCAGATGGAACAGCGTATTTAGCAGACCATCTTGCTGTAGGAGCCGAAGCATTTCTTGATAATTGTGCTTGTTTTGCTGCAAATCTCCATCTAGTCCTAGTTAATAGATTTTCTAGTATAGATTCATAGAGTTGGTTAGCTACTTTTGATTCTGTAGTATTTTCAGAAAAAGAGGTTATTGTATTAGCACCTACTAATACTAAAGCCTTACTACATATATCAAATTTACTATCACTCATAATTTAAAGTGGGGGAGAGAAGATAAACAAGGAAACTCTCCCCCTGAAACATTATGTTCCGTTAGTGCAAGTTACAGTTGCAGCTCCTGTTGCAGATGAAACAATTAATACATCTACAGTTGCAGTACCACCAGTGGCACCTACAGCTAAGATAATATCAAATTGTTTAAGGTCATCTGTCGAGTTATTAAAATAACCAGAACCAGCAATTGTGCTTACAGCGTCAGTACTGTGATAAACAAATAAGTTTTGATCCCCAGCACCGGCAATTTTTTTTAAGTTAGTTGCATCTAAAGCCATGATATCCCTCCTTATTCAGTGATTTGACATTCAATAGCACCATCGTTGTCAATCATGACAGCTCCAGCACTAAAGTATGATGTAATCAAGTTACTGACCTTTTCAGGTACATAGTTAATTTCTGTTCTTACATCTGAACCAGTTGCCAAACCAACAGCTGAGCTGTGATAAGCATGGCAATCTCTAGTGGTGCTAGATATAGAAAGTCCTGAATGTGTAAACCACAAGAATCCTAACCAACGCTTAGCAGTCATACCACCAGCGTAAGGTAAATCTTGTTCTCCCACATATTCTGCTCTACTGAATTGATCTATTTGTAATAGGTCAGCCCAGCCAGCAGGCGAAACAACAAAATATCTTTGTCCATCATCTGGAACATCAGATTCTCCAAACGTTTCATATACAGTTAATGCTTTAGCTAATGTTAAAGCAGCAGAGCCGTGTACAATGTTTGCTGAGTTAGATCCAGCGTCAAGAACATCAATAATTAATTGGTCCATTTTACGTCCCAAAGCAGCCGCAGCAGATGTAGCTAACACTTGTCTTTCGTCAATGTTTGTTTTTATCTGATCTAATGTATCGACATAGTCGGCAGCATAGTAATCAGCTAATGTGACATCTACGTTAGAATGTGTAACTTCCATAGTGTTGACTTGTCCGTGTCTAGATTTAGTAGACGCAGCACCTTTACCAACTTTCTGGAATCTTGCTTGGTTGCCTGTTACGTTATTAGATTGGCGTACAGTATTACGCAGTTTGGAACCCATCCTTTGATAAGCCATGTGGACTTCGGCTTCAAACTGCTTAATAAACGCATTGCTAATTTGCGTAGCCATATTAAGCCTCCAAATTGTTAATTGTTAAACTAACAGTTGTCCTTTTTTAGCTTATCTCGGTTGTCCAAACCGGACCGATATCCCCTAAAATGGGCTGTATATTTTTAGATACACTAGGTATCTTCTTATAAAAATACAATAATTCTACATCTTTGACAATAATATTCTCATTTTTAAAGCTAAAACCTAACCATTTTAGCCATTTTATGTTGTTTTTATGCTCTTTTGTTATGCAATTGTATACATATTCGTAATCTGATAAGAAATAATCACACCATTTTTTAGTTCTTTTAGAGAAATAATACCAATTTTTATCTAATTCTTTTGAAGATAACATCCAAACTGATCCATATTTTATATTATTTTTATTAGATACAACGCCAAACATAGCAACAACACTGCCATTATCTAACACAGTATAAGTATTTACATTAGGTCTTTCGAATCTAAAAGGATTTATTAATGCAGTTAATGGGTCGTGATCAAATATTGCTATTTCGTATTTATCTAAATCTCGTAGTTTAAACGCCAGCTCAAATGCATGAGCTGGTGTCCCTTTTTCTACATAAAGCATTAAACTTTGCCAGCCGTATTGAGCCTAGCCCATGCCTCATCTACTTTTCTTACATAGTCTGCATCTCTATGTCTTGAGTCATAATAACGTTTATCGTTCATCATTTGCTTAACATCAGCAATACTCAACTCTCTTTCTGGTTGTGCAACAGACTCTGATCTTCCCATGCTAGATTTCATAGAATCTTGTATTCTTTCTAATACAGCAATACCTTGAGCTGATGTACCTAAAGTGCTTACTATTGCTTCAAACTCTTCTGGTGGAAAAAAAGATTGCGCCCATGAATTGACAGCATTTAATCTATCGTTTGCGTTTTCTCCTAATTTTTCCATTTCTGCATCAATATTTGGTACAGAAGATTGCATAAAATCTACATATTGATTAATACCATCTTCAAATAACTCTTGATCTAATCCCATTTTATGACATTTGTTACGCCACCAGCCAGTAAGAGGGTTATTTTCTACCATTTCCTCAGTTACACCCTCTACTAATTTAGGTAAAGTATATGCTTCTGCTGATTCTGGTAGGCTTTCTCTAGCTTCTGCTTCTATTTCAGACATAACTGCTTCTCTCATTTCATCTTTTTTGCCACTAGCAAATCTTTCTAAATGAGCATAGGATTTAGCCATATCTTCTAGATTAATTTCTCCAGTTTCATTATTCCAAAATTTCTCTGGTATGATTTCTGGTCTTTCCATTACCTCAGATGTTTCACGTGAAACTTCTTCTTCTGCTGGTTGTTCTTGTGCTACTTCTTCAGTAGCTGGTGCTTGTTCTTCAGCCATCTTTTTTCTCCTGTATCATATTTTGACTTACGCCTTTGTTAACTCTTCTTTGGATCAATCCAACTAAATAGCGTTGACCCTCTAAATGCCTTAATTGTGAATCAGATATTTCTGGTCCAGCTACTGCTTCTAGTGTTAATGATTTGAGGTGTTTTAAGATTTCGGAACCGCCTGGTGTATTAAACATTTTGTAAAACAAAGTATTTAAGTTCTCCTCATCTTTTGGTT
>TARA_R100001443_G_C3363946_1_pt1 | contig 18272 bp, 30 predicted proteins | sample TARA_R100001443 | Tara Oceans TARA_R100001443 (sample SAMEA2622142) | marine metagenome | biome: marine biome (ENVO:00000447); feature: deep chlorophyll maximum layer (ENVO:xxxxxxxx); material: "saline water (ENVO:00002010), including plankton (ENVO:xxxxxxxx)" | depth 50 m
GTCGTTTGCTGCGTTGCCGCTGCCCCGTCTGTGGATGCGCATTATAGAGATCCCGCCAATAGGATCAAGATCTTTTTTACAGAAAGATGACTGACCGCGTGTTTTTTATCCGATCAGTGCAAATATTCCGCAAGCCGCTGATAAACTGTTTAATTAATAGCCAGGTTTTTAAACTGGCTAAGATCTGCAGCGGCTGCTCGCGGCCGCTTTAATTCCCGCTCATAAAGTAATTGACCTAACTGACGCATAAAGGGTTTAGCAATTTCATCAAGTTGGTAGGTATCGTCATTAAGCGTATCGTTTTCGTTGGCATAAATTACCGCTACTACAAGAAACTCAATATTATTCTTAGTATCCACAATATAAGCGCCATCGATCGCATGGCCATAGGCCCAGCCACTTTTATTGAATATTCGCAAATGCTCAGGTAGCGGCTGCGCGTCGCCCCCAACTAATAAGAACTTAGCGTAATTGGCCGGGAAGTCAGTTTCATTGTATGACGGATAGTCACTAGCTGAAGGAACTAAACCCATATAACGAATAATGAATTGTCGATCTTGCTCACTGATAGCGAATTGTTGCTCAGGATTAAATAATTTCGGGAAAAAAATTCGCTGTAATACACCGGTATAATCAGTTACAGAAAAACGATTCTTCTCCGTAAAATCCATCGGTGCCAAAACCCGTTTATTGTCAGCCATATGCGCTTTACCCAGCAGCGGATTCGAAGGATTAATATAACGTTGCTCGCTACTGCGTGCGGGGAGGGTCTTGATTGGTTGGTTAGCATTATCAACAAACGTTATCGCGTTATACTGCCGTTGTTCCGACTCTTGCAACGGCAAGCTAAGACGGTGGTTAATTACAGTAGTACTTAAGCCTTTTTCATTTAATTGGGTATTGATGTATTGCTGACCCAGCAATTCGTACAGTCTGTTGTAACCATCATTATCACTTACCAGGAGTATTTTCTTTATATACTGAGCAATAGTTGGCAACTTATCTTTGGCGGTATGATCAGTTAACGCAGCAGTTTGCGACGGATGGCTGCTTTTAGTGAGCATGGTGGTATTTTTATCGAGGTCGGGAAGGTTCTGCTGGGCAAGCCATTGCAAAGCAAGTAGAGATACGGGAAGTTTTACTGTACTGGCTGGATAAAAGTAGCGTGATTCATCAAGCCCATATTGATAGTAACTAAAAACAATTTGATGATCTTGTTTGCGATCGATCTGAGTATATAGCACCTGAACTCTGTATCGCTCTGGCTGACCTAGTACATCATGAAGGACGTCGTATTTTTTTGACGATGCATTAAGCAGAGGACCAAGTTGATAGCAGCTACTACTGTCAACATCATCACAGCCAACTGCCTGCACGATATTGAAAAACGGCTCAAGCAATAAAATGGATAGCAATAAAAAACGAATGATTTGCATCAGCTACACCAAAATACGGGGCAATAATCAAGCTTAGCTACATTTTATTTGAATAACAAACTGACATAAAAAAACCGGGCAAAAGCCCGGTTTTTTAATTAGAGATTAGCTTACTCAGCAGCAGTTTCTTCAACTGGCAGAGTATCCACTTCTGGACGGTCAACTAACTCGATATAGCACATTGGTGCATTGTCGCCTGTACGGAAGCCACACTTCATAATACGAGTGTAACCACCTGGACGCGCGTTGTAACGCGGACCTAAAACATTGAACAACAAGCCAACAACTTCTTTATCACGAGTACGGGCAAAAGCTAAACGGCGGTTTGCAACGCTGTCATTTTTGGCCAGGGTGATCAATGGCTCGATCACACGACGTAACTCTTTAGCCTTTGGCAAAGTCGTTTTGATGATTTCGTGCTTCACCAATGAGCTTGCCATGTTGCGGAACATTGCAGTACGGTGGCTGCTATTCCGATTTAATTGACGACCACTCTTGCGATGGCGCATGATCTATTCCTTCTCACTAAACCAGGAACTGGTGTCTGGTTAGTCTTTATTTACCAAACTAGCTGGCGGCCAGTTTTCCAGGCGCATGCCCAGAGATAACCCGCGCGACGCCAACACGTCTTTGATTTCGGTAAGTGACTTCTTACCAAGATTAGGCGTTTTCAGCAACTCAACCTCGGTACGTTGTACCAGATCACCGATATACTGAATCTGCTCTGCCTTCAAGCAGTTAGCAGAACGAACTGTTAATTCTAAATCATCAACTGGACGTAACAGAATCGGATCAAACTCCGGCTTCTCTTCACGTTTTTCCGGCTCACTCTTATCGCGCAATTCAACAAAGAATTCCAGCTGTTCAGCCATAATTGTTGCAGCACGACGAATGGCTTCCTCAGGCTCAACAGTGCCGTTGGTTTCCATATCGATGATCAGTTTATCCAAGTCGGTACGCTGTTCTACCCGCGCTGATTCAACCGTGTAAGCTATACGCTCAACCGGGCTGAAAGACGCATCTAATAACAGCCGACCTATCGGACGTTCGTCATCATCGGAGGACAAACGAGCTGATGCAGGCACATAACCGCGACCACGCTCAATCTTCAGACGCATACTAAATTCAGTTTCGCCTGTCAGATTACAAATAACGTGCTCAGGGTTAGTAATAACCACACCGTCGCCACGCTGGATATCTCCAGCAGTTACAGGGCCGGCACCTTTCTTCGTTAAAGTCAGCGTGACTTCATCTTTGTCTTCCAGGCGAACGGCAAGGCCTTTGAGGTTCAGTAGGATATCAATAATATCTTCCTGCACGCCCTCTTTGGCACTGTACTCATGGAGCACGCCGTCGATTTCTACTTCAGTCACTGCACAACCTGGCATTGACGATAACAGAATACGACGTAACGCGTTGCCCAAGGTATGCCCGAAACCGCGCTCTAGTGGTTCCAAAGTAACTTTGGCACGAGTTGGGTTGATCCTTTCGATACCAACTAATCTCGGCTTAAGGAATTCGGTGACAGAACCCTGCATATATCCTCTCTTAACAATTAGCTTTACTTAGAGTAAAGCTCGACGATTAACTGTTCGTTGATGTCCGCAGACAAGTCAGAACGCTCAGGTAGACGTTTGAAAACGCCTTCCAGCTTCGTGTTGTCAACTTCTATCCAAGTTGGCTTCTCACGTTGCGCTGCTACTTCAAGAGCTGCACTGATACGTGCTTGCTTCTTGGCTTTCTCGCGCACAGAGATCACTTGTTCAGGTAATACAGTGTACGATGGGATGTTAAGCACTTTACCATTTAATAAAATGGCTTTGTGGCTTACCAGCTGACGTGCTTCAGCACGAGTACTGGCCAGACCCATACGGTATACCACGTTATCCAGACGAGACTCCAGCAACGCTAACAGGTTTTCACCGGTATTACCTTTCAAACGAGCAGCTTCTTTGTAGTAATTACGGAACTGCTTCTCTAACACGCCGTACATACGACGCACTTTTTGCTTCTCGCGTAACTGTAAACCGTAGTCTGATAAGCGACCGCGACGTGCGCCGTGCTGACCAGGAGCAGTTGTTAAGTTACACTTTGAATCAATTGCTCTTACGCCGCTTTTCAGGAACAGGTCTGTACCTTCGCGACGACTAAGTTTGAGCTTAGGACCCAAATATCTTGCCATCTTCTTTCTCCAATAATCCGTGAAGCGCTGTAATTACACGCGACGTTTTTTAGGGGGACGGCATCCGTTATGCGGGATAGGCGTCACGTCGGTGATATTTGTAATGCGGTATCCAGCGGCGTTCAGTGCACGAATCGCTGATTCGCGGCCTGGGCCAGGACCATTTACAAACACTTCAAGGTTCTTAAGACCATATTCTAACGCAGCAGTACCAGCACGTTCAGCGGCTACCTGAGCAGCGAACGGCGTTGACTTACGTGAGCCACGGAAACCTGAACCGCCAGAAGTTGCCCAGCAAAGAGCGTTACCCTGACGATCGGTGATCGTAACGATGGTATTGTTGAAAGAGGCATGGATATGAGCCATACCATCAGAAACTTGCTTTTTTACCCGTTTACGAGTACGAACTGGTGCTTTTGCCATGTTATTACCCCGTCCTATTTCTTAATCGCTTTGCGTGGACCTTTACGGGTGCGCGCATTGGTCTTAGTTCTCTGACCACGAACTGGCAGACTACGACGGTGGCGTAAGCCACGGTAACAACCAAGATCCATTAAACGTTTAATGTTTAATGTCACTTCACGGCGTAAGTCACCTTCAACGGTGTACTTAGCAACTTCGTCACGAAGAGTATCTAACTGCGCATCAGATAATGCAGCAATTTTCATACTTTCTTCGATACCCACAGCAGCTAAAATTGATTTAGCGCGGGTTTTACCGATACCATAAACATAAGTTAAAGAGATAACTGCATGTTTATTATCGGGGATGTTAATGCCAGCGATACGGGCCACTAACGTTCTCCTATAAAAAATTAAAAGGTGCCAATTTGAAAAGCCCGTAAGGATACTCAAATGGCGCTCATATTGCAAACAATTAACGGGCCGAACGCAAAGTTCAGCCCGATAAACTGTTTTCTACCTTAACCCTGGCGCTGTTTGTGCTTAGGTTCACTGCAAATTACCCGCACAACATTGTTGCGTTTGATAACTTTACAGTTGCGGCAGATCTTCTTAACGGAAGCTCGTACTTTCATAACTTAACTCCGCAAATATATCTTAACGGCTATAACCTTTAAGATTTGCCTTTTTAAGCACAGAATCATACTGATGTGACATCAGATGGGTCTGTACCTGTGCCATGAAGTCCATAATAACCACAACGATAATCAGTAAAGATGTACCGCCGAAGTAGAATTGCACATTCCATGCAACCATCATGAACTCGGGAACCAAACAGATAAAAGTAATATACAAAGCACCTGCTAAGGTTAACCGGGTCATCACTTTATCTATGTATTTTGATGTCTGCTCACCAGGACGGATCCCAGGGATAAAAGCACCGGATTTCTTCAGGTTGTCTGCTGTATCACGCGGATTAAACACCAACGCAGTATAAAAGAAACAGAAGAAAATAATAGCCGCTGAGTATAACATCATATACAGCGGTTGTCCCGGAGATAAAGCTAGCGACACTTCCTGAAGGAAGTTAGCAACCATACCTTCGCCTGCACCAAACCAACTGGCAATAGTGCCTGGAAACAGAATAATGCTGGAAGCGAAAATTGGTGGGATAACACCAGCCATATTCACCTTTAACGGCAAATGGCTGCTTTGCGCGGCAAAAACCTGACGGCCCTGCTGACGCTTAGCATAGTTAACCACAATACGACGCTGGCCGCGTTCAAAGAACACCACAAACCAGGTAATCGCAATAACAATTACGCCAATAGCAACTAATAGTAAAAAGTGCAAATCGCCCTGACGTGCCATCTCAATCGTCTGGCCAATGGCAGACGGAAAGCCAGCAACAATACCGGTAAATATAAGCAGCGATATACCATTACCTATACCGCGTTCAGTAATTTGTTCACCTAACCACATTAAAAACATGGTACCGGTAACCAGACTGATGATCGCTGTAAAGTAAAACGCAAAGCCCGGGTTAAGTACTAACCCTGGCATCATATTTGGTAAGCCGGTGGCTATACCAATAGACTGCAGTATTGCTAAACCTAAGGTACCGTAACGGGTATACTGGTTAATTTTACGCTTACCTGCTTCGCCTTCTTTTTTCAACTCGGCCAGATGCGGATGCATCACGGTCAAAAGCTGAACAATAATCGACGCAGAAATATAGGGCATAATACCCAGCGCAAAAACAGAAGCCCGTTCAAGTGCACCACCGCTGAACATATTAAACATTTCAACGATGGTGCCTTTTTGTTGCTCGAATAACTGAGCCAGCACGTTGGCGTCAATTCCAGGAATTGGCACAAAGGAGCCTAACCGAAAAACGATTATGGCCAAAAGCACAAATAACAAACGGGATTTCAGCTCGCTGAATCCGCCTTTTGCACCTCTTGAGTCCGAACCTGGTTTAGCCATAGCGTACTATCCTTATTATTCTTCGACCTTACCGCCGGCGGCTTCGATGGCTGCACGCGCGCCTTTCGTTACGCCTAAACCTTTGACGGTTACCGGACGAGTGATCTCGCCAGACAGCACAACTTTAGCGAACTTAACAGAACGAGAGATGATGTTAGCTTCCATCAAGGTTGCTAAATCAACTACGTCACCATTAACTACAGCCAGCTCGTGTAACCGAACTTCAGCAGAAACCAGAGATTTCTGTGAAGTGAAACCGAACTTAGGCAAACGTTGTTTCAATGGCATCTGACCGCCTTCGAAACCTGGACGCACTTTACCGCCTGAACGAGACTTCAGACCTTTGTGACCGCGACCAGCAGTTTTACCTAAACCAGAACCGATACCACGGCCCACGCGTTTTTTATCTTTCTTTGCACCTGGTGCGGGAGACAGTGAATTTAAAAGCATCTTTTACTCCTCCACTTTAACCATGTAATACACAGTGTTAATCATACCGCGAACTGAAGGTGTATCTTCAACTTCAACTGTATGATTAATACGGCGCAAACCTAAACCCGTTAACGTTGCACGATGCTTCGGTAAACGACCGATGCTCGATTTAGTCTGGGTTACTTTAATTGTTTTCTTCGCCATGGCAAATTACCCCAAAATGTCATCAACGCGTAAACCGCGTTTTGCTGCCACTTGTGCCGGTGACTTCACTGAAGCCAGGGCATTGATGGTAGCGCGAACTACGTTAATTGGGTTAGTTGAGCCGTAACACTTGGACAGAATGTTCTGGATACCCGCTACTTCTAGAACGGCGCGCATTGCACCGCCAGCGATCAAACCAGTACCTTCTGATGCAGGCTTCATAAATACATTTGAGCCTGAGTGCACACCACGTGTTGGGTGGTGCAAAGTGTGACCATTTAACTCAACCTGGGTCATGTTGCGACGTGCTTTTTCCATTGCTTTTTGAATAGCAGCTGGAACTTCACGCGCCTTACCATAACCGAAACCAACGCGGCCGTTGCCGTCACCGACTACAGTCAATGCAGTAAAGGAGAATATACGACCACCTTTAACTACTTTTGACACGCGGTTAACTGCAACAAGCTTCTCTTGTAAATCAGATTGTTGTTTAGCATCTTCGTTAGCCATGAGCTACTCCTAGAACTGAAGACCGGCTTCACGCGCTGCGTCTGCTAACGCTTGCACGCGACCATGATACTGGAAGCCACTGCGGTCAAAAGCACAAGCAGTAACGCCTTTGGCTACTGCGCGTTCGGCAATCGCTTTACCTACAGCCTTTGCAGCATCTACGTTACCTGTGTACTTCAATGATTCACGAATAGTTGCTTCTGCAGTAGAAGCAGCAACGATCACTTCAGCATTTGGTGCGATAAGCTGGGCGTAGATGTGACGTGGTGTACGGTGTACAACCAGGCGATTCGCACCTTGTTCGATAATGTTTCTGCGAGTGCGTTTGGCACGGCGCAGACGAGCAAGTTTCTTATCCATCGTCTTACCCTACTTTTTCTTCGCTTCTTTACGACGCACGTTTTCATTCGCATATCGAACACCTTTGCCTTTATAAGGCTCTGGTTTACGGTATGCCCGGATGTTTGCAGCAACTTGACCAACTAATTGTTTGTCAGCACCTTTAACCAAGACTTCTGTCTGGGTCGGGGTTTCTATAGTGATACCATTTGGTACCTGAAAAACCACCGGGTGAGAAAAGCCAAGACTCAGGTTTAACACCTTGCCTTCAGCTTTTGCACGGTAACCAACGCCAACCAGTTCCAGTTTCTGAGAGAAACCTTCACTTACACCTGTTACCAGGTTATTGATCAATGCACGGGCAGTACCCGCTTGTGCGTTTGCATTTTCAAAACCGTCGCGAGGATTGGTACGTAAAACGTTACCTTCGACAACGATTTCAACCGCAGGGTTAACATCAACAGTTAACTCGCCGTTCTTGCCCTTCAGCGTCACAACCTGACCGTTTTGCGTTAAAGTAACGCCGGTTGGGATGGTGACTGGGGCCTTAGCAACACGAGACATAGATTACTACCTCCGTTACGCTACGTAGCCGATGATTTCGCCACCGATACCAACCTTGCGCGCGGCGCGGTCAGTCATTAGTCCTTTAGATGTTGACACAATGGCCACACCTAAACCGCCCATTACCTTAGGTAAATCGCCGCTCTTCTTATAGATTCGCAGACCTGGACGACTAACACGATCGATAGTCTCAATAACTGATTTGCCCTGGAAATACTTTAACGTAACTTCCAGCTCTGGTTTAACATCACCAGACACAGCGAAATCGCCGATGTAACCTTCGTCTTTTAATACTTTCGCGATTGACAACTTCAATTTTGAAGATGGCATTTTAACCGCAACTTTGTTGGCAGCTTGGCCGTTGCGGATGCGAGTAAACATATCCGCTACTGGATCTTGCATGCTCATAGCTCGTTACTCCCGTGATTCTTACCAGCTAGCCTTACGAAGGCCAGGAATTTCACCGCGCATAGCTGCTTCACGAACCTTGATACGGCTCATTCCGAACTTACGCAGATAACCATGTGGACGACCTGTTACACGACAACGGTTACGTTGACGAGAAGGGCTGGAATCACGCGGCAACGTCTGTAGCTTCAGAACTGCTGCCCAACGATCTTCATCAGAAGTTGCTGGATTCGCAATCAGGTCTTTCAGCTCATGACGCTTTTCAGCGTATTTGGCTACCAGTTGTGCACGCTTTACTTCGCGAGCTTTCATTGATTGTTTTGCCATGACCCTACACCTTATTTCTTGAACGGGAAGTTAAACGCGGCAAGTAAAGCACGTCCTTCGTCATCGCTACGCGCGGTAGTCGTAATAGTGATATCTAAACCACGTACTGCGTCTACTTTGTCATAATCGACTTCTGGGAAAATGATTTGCTCACGTACACCCATGCTGTAGTTACCACGGCCATCAAATGACTTCGGGTTTACACCGCGGAAGTCACGGATACGCGGGATAGCAATAGAGACTAAACGCTCTAAAAAATCCCACATACGCTCGCCGCGCAGGGTCACTTTTGCGCCAATAGGGTAGCCTTCACGGATTTTGAAACCAGCTACAGATTTGCGAGCCTTAGTGATAAGTGGCTTTTGGCCGGCAATAGCAGTTAAATCTGCTACGGCATTATCAAGGATCTTCTTATCTGCAACCGCTTCACCCACACCCATATTGAGTGTGATTTTAACAATCCGAGGGACTTGCATGACGCTGGTGTAGCCAAACTGTTTAAACAGTTCCGGGACTACGGTGTCTTTATAAATTTCATGCAGTTTCGCCATCGTATTACTCCAATAGCAATTAGATTACTTCATTATTCGATTTGAAGAAGCGAACTTTCTTGCCATCTTCAAAACGGAAACCTACGCGATCAGCTTTACCCGTTTTAGGGTTAAAAATCGCTACATTTGAAACATGAATAGAGGCTTCTTTCTCAACGATACCACCTGGAGTATTAAGCGCAGGAACAGGTTTCTGATGCTTTTTTACCAAGTTAACGCCTGAGATATAAACACGATTTTCTGAAAGCAAAACTTTCGTCACTTTGCCGCGTTTACCCTTGTCCTTACCAGTAAGAACAACAACCTCATCATCACGACGGATTTTACTAGCCATTGTGACTCCTTACAGTACTTCTGGTGCCAGTGACACGATCTTCATAAACTTATCGCCACGAAGTTCACGTGTTACAGGTCCGAAAATACGTGTGCCGATCGGTTCCAGCTTCGTGTTCAACAACACTGCTGCATTGCGATCAAAACGGATTAATGACCCGTCCTGACGACGTACGCCTTTGCGTGTACGCACCACCACTGCATTTAGAACGTCACCTTTTTTAACCTTACCGCGCGGAATTGCTTCCTTTACAGTAATTTTAATGACGTCACCAATTGCGGCATAACGGCGATGTGAACCACCTAAGACCTTAATACACATTACGCTGCGCGCGCCGCTGTTGTCTGCGACTTCCAGCATAGATTGCATCTGGATCATCTTAGTGCTCCGCTATTCTACTATATAGCCCTCTCGGACTACGCTGCTTACGATAATAAATACCCCCCAGATAGAGGGGCGCGTGATTATAACAGCACTTTTACCAAATGGATAGTTTAATAATAAAAAACGGCCCCGGGGGGCCGCTTCTTTCAGCGACTTAAAAATTAAGTTGCTGATTCAACTACCGCAACCAGAGTCCAAGACTTAGTCTTAGACAGAGGACGACATTCACGAATTGTGACTACATCGCCTTCATTACACTGATTTGTTTCGTCATGTACATGCAGTTTGGTAGTACGCTTGATGAATTTCCCATAAATAGGGTGCTTCACAGAACGTTCGATCGCAACAGTGATAGATTTATCCATCTTGTTACTGATCACTTTACCTTGCAGCGTACGGATATTCGCTTCAGTCATTACGCACCTGCCTTCTCGGTTAAGATAGTCTTAACGCGCGCGATATCACGACGCACCTGCTTCATTAAATGTGTCTGAGCTAACTGACCAGTAGCTGCTTGCATGCGCATATTGAATTGCTCACGTAACAGACCTAATAATTCAGCGTTTAACTCTTCAACACTTTTCGATTTTAATTCGCTGGCTTTCATCACATTACCGTCCGCGTTACAAAGGTTGTCTTAAATGGAAGCTTAGCAGCAGCAAGCGTAAATGCATGACGCGCTAACTCTTCAGACACACCGTCCATTTCGTACAGAACTTTGCCAGGTTTAATCTGACATACCCAATACTCAACAGAACCTTTACCACTACCCATCCGCACTTCCAGCGGCTTAGCAGTAATTGGCTTATCTGGGAACACACGGATCCAGATTTTACCAACACGCTTTACAGCCCGCGTCATAGCACGACGTGCAGATTCGATTTGACGTGAAGTCATTTGACCACGTTCTAATGATTTCAGTGCATAAGTACCGAAAGATACTTTATCGCCAACCTGGGCTAAACCACGGTTACGACCTTTGTGCACTTTACGAAATTTTGTACGTTTTGGTTGCAACATCGCTCAATACCCCTACTTTGCCTTACGTGCCGGTTTTTTCGGCGCTTTAGGCTGGTTGTTATTGTTAGCGTTGTTGGTGTTGCTGCTTAATGGCAGAGCTCCTAAGATCTCGCCTTTAAAAATCCACACCTTAACACCAATGATACCGTAAGTAGTTAAAGCTTCTGAGGTGTTGTAATCAATGTCAGCGCGCAGGGTGTGCAGTGGCACACGACCTTCACGATACCATTCATCACGGGCAATCTCAGCGCCGCCTAAACGGCCACTCACCTGCACCTTGATACCTTTAGCGCCAATCCGCATTGCGTTTTGCACGGCGCGCTTCATCGCACGACGGAACATAACACGACGCTCTAACTGGCTGCTGATTGAGTCAGCAACTAACTTGGCATCTAATTCAGGTTTGCGGATTTCAGAGATATTGATCTGCGCAGGTACGCCGGCAATAGCGGCAACTTGCTTGCGGATCTTCTCAACGTCTTCACCTTTCTTACCGATAATTACGCCTGGACGAGCAGTGTGAATGGTCACACGGATGCTTTTCGCAGGGCGTTCAATATCAATCCGGCTTACAGAAGCGGCTTTCAATTGTTTCGTCAGATACTGACGAACTTTGTAGTCACCGTTTAAGAAATCCGGGAAATCTTTTGTATTCGCGAACCAGGTTGAGCTCCATGGCTTAGTGATACCTAGGCGAATACCATTAGGATGTACTTTCTGTCCCATTTCTATCTCCTAGTTATCAGCTACAACCACAGTAATGTGGCTGGTGCGCTTAACAATACGGTCAGCACGACCTTTAGCGCGTGGCTTAATCCGTTTCATGGAAGGACCTTCATCGATGAAGATGGTCTTCACTTTCAACGTATCAATATCCGCACCTTCGTTGTGCTCAGCGTTGGCAATGGCTGATAAAAGAACCTTTTTAACTAACTCAGCAGCTTTTTTCGGGCTGTAAGTCAGTACGTTCAGCGCCTTATCAACTGACAATCCACGCACCTGATCAGCGACCAGACGAGTTTTTTGTGCAGAAGAACGGGCAAATTTGTGTTTAGCTAATGCTTGCATCATTTACCCCTTAGCGCTTCTTGGCCTTTTTGTCGGCTGCATGACCACGGTAAGTACGAGTAGGTGCAAATTCACCTAACTTGTGACCAACCATCTCTTCCGAGACAAACACCGGTACATGTTGACGACCATTATGGACAGCGATGGTCAAACCGATCATATCAGGTATGATCATTGAACGACGGCTCCAAGTCTTTATAGGCTTCTTGTCACCGCTTTCCAACGCTTTCTCTACCTTCTTCAGCAAGTGAAGGTCAATAAATGGACCTTTCTTGAGAGAACGTGGCATGGCAATTCCTCACAAATTATTTATCACGACGACGTACGATAAGTTTATCAGTACGCTTGTTTGAACGAGTTTTGTAGCCTTTAGTTGGTACGCCCCATGGAGTAACAGGGTGACGACCACCAGAAGTCTTACCTTCACCACCACCGTGTGGGTGGTCAACCGGGTTCATTACTACACCACGTACGGTTGGGCGAATGCCGCGCCAGCGCATAGCACCAGCTTTACCGTATTGACGTAACATGTGCTCGGCATTACCGATTTCACCGATGGTCGCGCGACAATCTGCTAATACTTTACGCACTTCACCACTACGCAGACGCAGAGTTACATACTCACCGTCACGCGCAAGGATTTGCACGAAAGCACCGGCTGAACGAGCCAGCTGGCCGCCTTTACCTGGTTTCATTTCGATATTGTGCACAACCTGACCAACCGGGATATTCCGCAGTGGTAAAGTGTTACCCGCTTTAATTGGCGAGTCCATACCAGAAACAATTGAGTCACCAGCTTTCAGACCTTTAGGGGCCAGAATGTAACGACGCTCACCGTCTGCATACAGTACTAAAGCGATGTTAGCAGTACGATTTGGATCGTATTCTAAACGTTCAACTTTAGCAGGAATGCCGTCTTTAGTGCGTTTGAAGTCAACAAGACGATAATGTTGCTTATGACCACCACCGATATGACGGGTAGTGATACGACCATTATTGTTACGACCACCAGTTTTAACGTTCTTCTCTAACAAAGGAGCATAAGGCTTGCCTTTGTACAGGTCAGGGTTAACCACTTTTAATACGTGGCGACGACCTGGTGACGTAGGTTTACACTTTACAAGTGCCATTTCCTAACTCCTCTTCTTACTCAGCGCCGCCAACGAAATCGATTTCGCTGCCTTCTTTAAGAGTAACGTAAGCTTTTTTCCAATCGCTACGCTTGCCCATCCGCGCACCAGTGCGCTTGGTCTTACCCTTAACATTAACAGTGCGAACACCTACTACTTCTGTTTCAAACAGTTTTTCTACGGCAGCTTTAATATCAGCTTTAGTAGAGGTAGTAGACACCTTGAAAACGATAGTGTTGTTGTTTTCTGCCGCATTAGTTGCTTTTTCAGAAACGTGCGGAGCCAGAATCACTTTCAGTAAACGTTCTTCACGGATCATGCTAACAGCTCCTCAAGTTGTTTAACTGCAGCAGCAGTCATTAACACTTTGTCGAATGCGATTAAGCTGACCGGGTCAATACCGTGTACGTCACGTACGTCAACCTTGTACAGGTTGCGTGCAGATAAGAACAGGTTCTCATCTACTTCGTTAGTCACAATTAACACGTCTTTCAGATCCATCGCCTTTAATTTGGCAGACAAATCTTTGGTTTTCGGGGTTTCAACGGTAAAGTCTTCAACCACGATTAACCGCTCCTGACGAACTAATTCAGACAGAATGCTCATGATCGCACCGCGATACATTTTACGGTTTACTTTTTGGCTGTGATCTTGTGGCTTAGCCGCAAATGTCACACCGCCGCCGCGCCATATTGGGCTACGGATTGTACCAGCACGGGCACGGCCGGTACCCTTCTGGCGCCATGGCTTCTTGCCGCCACCGCGAACTTCTGAACGCGTTAACTGTGCACGGGTACCCTGACGGGCGCCAGCTGCATATGCAACGACAACCTGGTGTACCAAAGCTTCGTTAAACTCACGTCCAAAGGTAGCTTCGGAAACTTCAAGAGCGCCTTGAGCGTCTCGTAATGCTAATTCCATCACTTATCTCCTCAGACGTTAGCTTTTAACAGCTGGTTTAACGATCACGTCACCACCGATAGCACCAGGCACTGCGCCTTTTACTAACAGAATGTTACGTTCTACGTCGACACGAACCACGTCAAGCGATTGCACGGTTACCCGTTCAGCGCCCATGTGACCAGCCATTTTTTTACCCTTGAATACTTTACCTGGTGATTGGTTTTGACCAATAGAACCTGGTGCACGGTGTGACAAAGAGTTACCGTGAGTAGCATCCTGAGTACGGAAGTTCCAGCGCTTAACAGCACCAGCAAATCCTTTACCTTTTGATGTGCCGGACACATCAACTTTTTTCGTTTCTGCGAAAATATCCACAGTAATCTCGCTACCAACCTGAATGTCGGTACCTTCGTTGTCTTGCAGGCGGAATTCCCACAGACCACGACCAGCATCAACACCCACTTTAGCAAAATGACCTGCTTCTGGCTTGTTCAGGCGATTAGCCTTAACAGTGCCAGCAGTCACTTGCAGCGCGCTATAGCCTTCAACGTCTTGCGTTTTAACAGCAGTAACGCGGTTTGGTGTCGCTTCGATTACGGTTACAGGGATTGATACGCCATCTTCAGTGAAGATGCGAGTCATGCCCACTTTACGACCGATTAGACCGATAGCCATTTCCTAAACCTCTCTAAAAACCTGTCTGATTAACCCAGGCTAATTTGAACGTCAACGCCAGCAGGCAGATCTAAACGCATCAGCGCATCAACTGTCTTTTCAGTTGGTTCAACGATGTCGATTAAACGCTTGTGGGTACGGATTTCGTACTGGTCACGCGCATCTTTATTGACGTGAGGAGAAATCAGAACAGTGAAACGCTCCTGACGGGTTGGCAGTGGAATTGGACCACGAACCTGGGCGCCAGTACGTTTTGCTGTGTCAACGATTTCCATAGTTGACTGATCGATCAACCGGTGATCGAACGCTTTCAGACGGATGCGAATCCTTTGACTACTCATGTATCAAAGCCTCAAAGAGCAAAAAGAGCAAAAATAAACATAAGCCATAACCCAAGCGGGATATGCTTATGCACCAAAGTAACAGTTGCTCCCCAATTGGGAGCATTGTTGAGCAGTTAATTCAGACTAAAACAAGCTTAGTGCTGTTAACTGCCGCAGCCAGAATTAAATCGACTGGCCGCGCATTATACTCAAAAAACATATTAACGCAAGTCCTGTTTATAATTTGTGCTGTTTGGTGGTTTTTAAAGAATATCGTTTAATTCAAACCCTATACCAACGCGGGTCAGCGAACGGTCATAATCAATAAGGCTTTCGCCATAACCATTAAACACCTCAACATATAATCGCAGGTGCCGATTAAAGGGTCGCGAATACGACAAACGTAATGCGCCTTTATTGTTGCTTCGCAGGTTATTTCGCATCATCATCCGCCAGGTTGCGTCGCCCTGCTTATAGGCGGCTGACAATTCAAACCAACCCATATATTTAGTTATGTCAGGGTTGTCGTCACCTTTCGGATCATCAATTGATGTTTTTTTGCGCTCGTTAAAGCGATACCAAGGCTCGAAGTTTATAAAAACATTGCCGATAGAAGTAACCCAGCTTAACTTTAGCCGATTCCAGCTACGGGACAACTCACCTGAGCGGCCATTAGACTGATGAGACAGACTCAGACTGATAATCCGGCTGGCGGCCTCTTCATAGTTCTGGTAGTGCGGTAGCATTAAAATAAGCTCGGGCTCGTAGTTATTTTCCCGAAACGGAGATGAAACCTCAGAGTTATATGCTTGCCAATACGCCTGCTGTGTAAAAGCAAAAAACAAATAGCCCCTGTCTTTATAAATATTTGTCCACAAGGGTGTTTTCAGACTTAACTGAAATTTAGCTTCGAGGTTATCAGCGGGTGCACTGACGCCATCACGGCTTATGGTACCGGCGATACCATCCACATAACTTACCGGTACCAGAAAATTGGATTCGTGTGGTAATAGGGTAAAAGGTTCGTACTCATCCCACTGCTCAGCTTTTAGCCTCTTATCCAATGCATCACCCGCCAATACAGGTAACGCCAGACAAAGCAGAAAACCATAAAATACAAGCCTCATTAGTATCCTCTTTTAACCATCACAACAGGTGAGGGATGGGGTCAATGGCAACGTAACATTATTGAATATGGCTATTGGTCAAATTGACTAATAGCCCTCTGGTTGCAAACCATAAAGGGCGGACGTATCGTTCAGTAACGTTTCCCGCAGGCCATTAACTCTTGGTAGTATCCGATTGAAATACCATTTAGCCGTGTGGTTTTTTCCATCAATAAGACCTGCACTGTGTTTTGATTCGTCCAGAGCTTGCACGTTTTTATACCACATATAGCCATAAAGCACATAGGCAACCATTGCCATAAAGTCACAAGCCGCACCGGCTAATACGGTATTATCACGCTGCAATAACTCAGTGGTCAGTTGGCGAAGTTGAGTAATATTATTGCTTAATTGTCCCGACATTGTGTCAGGCTGGCTAAGCAATTCGTTATTAATATCGTCCAGTAAATCCAGTAGCACACTCCCTTTGTCGTAAGCTACTTTACGCAACATAAAATCAGCTGCCTGGATGCCATTGGTACCTTCATAGATTTGGGCAATTCTTACATCTCTGACTAACTGCTCCATACCCCACTCTCTTACATAGCCATGACCACCAAATACCTGCTGAGCGGTTACACAGGCATCAAGTCCCTGATCAGTCATAAACGCCTTGGTAATAGGTGTAAGTAAATTTGCCCGCTGGGCAGAAACAATACAGTTGTCATATTTTGATTTATCGAGTAGTGAAGCAACCCATGTGGCAAATGTCCGGCCGGCTTCGTTCATCGCTTTAATATTTAATAACATCCGCTGTACATCAGGATGACCAATTATCGGTTCAGCTTTATTAGCATTGTGTTCAGTAATTCTTCCTTGTAGGCGTTCTTTGGCATATGCAAGTGCATTTTGATAAGCGCGCTCGGCAGCACCTAAGCCCTGACTGCCCATCGATAATCGCTCATAATTCATCATGGTAAACATACAGCTTAAACCACGGTGTGGCTCGCCGATAAGATAGCCTTTGGCATCATCAAAGTTTAATACGCATGTCGCCGAGCCATTAATGCCCATTTTATGTTCAATTGAGCCGACGTTTACGCGATTGCGCGTAGAGGGTTCTCCATCATTGTCGAGTAAAAATTTGGGGACCAGGAATAACGAAATACCTCTGCTACCGGCAGGAGCGTCTGGCAATTTTGCCAGAACCAGATGAATAATATTCGAGGTCAGTTCATGCTCACCCGCGGTAATAAAAATCTTTGAGCCATTTAGCGCATAACTACCGTCTTCATTTGGTTTAGCACTAGTACGCATAATGCCTAAATCTGAGCCGGCATGCGACTCGGTTAAGCACATAGTACCGCTCCACTCACCACTATACAGTTTGGGTAAATAGGTCTCTTTTGTCTGTTCGTCAGCATGCTGCAACAACGCAACGCAAGCACCAGCGGTCAGCCCCGGATAGAGTGAAAAAGCAATATCAGCACTGCAGAGCATTTCATCAATCATCATTGATAATGCCTTAGGCATGCCCATTCCACCGTATTGTGGGTCGCCACTGAGGCTGGTCCAGCCACCTTCAACTAAGCTTTGGTATGCAGTATGATAATGCTCAGGTAAGCTTACTTTGCCATCAGCGAGTTGCGCACCGCGCTGATCCGCTTCACCGGCAAAGGGCGCAATTTGTTGCTCGCATATTTTGGCAGCTTCTTCCAGGATAGCTTTTGCCGTTTCGGCTTCTATCAGTTCCTGTAATTGCTCATTGCTCTGCCAATATTTATCAAGTTGCCAGACATCAAACAAGTTAAAAGTCATATCGGATAGAGGGGCTTGATAGCTGCTCATAGCAAATTCCTTACTGGACGGATGAGTGTGCAATATGGCATAAGCCGCACTTTCAAACAAGGCATTCAAACATGTGTTTGAATTTTATTTTAGCAACAAAAAAGGCTCCACAGGGGAGCCTTCTTTACATCACTGCTTACT
>TARA_R100001443_G_scaffold40845_3_pt1 | contig 18260 bp, 18 predicted proteins | sample TARA_R100001443 | Tara Oceans TARA_R100001443 (sample SAMEA2622142) | marine metagenome | biome: marine biome (ENVO:00000447); feature: deep chlorophyll maximum layer (ENVO:xxxxxxxx); material: "saline water (ENVO:00002010), including plankton (ENVO:xxxxxxxx)" | depth 50 m
TAATGTAGCGTAAGGGAGGATAGACTATGGCAACTTATGATATGACATCATCGGATACCACAGGGGTATCCTCTAATTCTATTGTGGCACTACCTACACAAACAGGTATGAGTGCAATGCGTATGATTCAAGCCTACTTGGACATAGATGCATTGGTCGCTGCAGGGTATTCAGGAGCAGATGGAGACATCTTTCAGCTTCTTGAAATTCCAGCAGGAACACTTGTTCTGTTTGCAGGTGCTGAAGTAGAGAAAGCGTTTACTTCTAGTTGTACTTTAGACATGGATTTTGCTGCAGGTGATGACATCATTGATGGTGCTGACATCACTTCTACAGGATTCTGTGCTGAAGGTTCAAATGGACAGTCAAACGATGTAACTACAGGTGCGGCTTCACTGTTCACACAATTTCAATCGTCTACGGATACAATTGATTGTAAGATTGCAGGTGCGGCTCCAGCTACAGGAAGATTAAGAGCGTATGCTTGTGTAATCGACTGTAACGATGTTGGTGCATCAGGAAAAGCTACTGATGTTGATAGAGACCAATTAGCTTAATTAGCTAGATATAGGGTGGCAGGGAAACTTGCCATCCTTTTAACACGAGTATATTATGGCAGAAACATTTCTTACACATACAAATAGAGTAATTGCACGTTTAAATGAAGTGGCATTAACATCATCTAATTTTACGTCATCTAGAGGTATACAAACACAATGTAAAAATGCAGTAAATGAAGCTGTAAGATATATTAACCAAAAAGAATTTCAGTATCCTTTTAATCATTCAACAAAAACACAAACACTAACAGCAGGAACAGTTAAATATAGTATTCCTACAGATGCTAAAACTGTAGACTATAATACATTTAGATTAGTTAAAGACAGTGATTTAGCTACTAGTGGTGGTAGATTACGTGTTTTAAATTATAATGATTATGTAAATGCTTACATAACACAAGAAGATGAAATAGATACAACAACTTTAAGTCAATCTCACACTGACTCTGTAGAAACTATTACTGTTGTAAGTACGTCAGGTTTTGCAAGTTCAGGAACTTTGTTTATAGGAAATGAACAAGTAACATACACAGCTATAGGTAGTTCAACAACTTTTACAGGTGTTACAAGAGGAGCAAGTAGTACAACAGCAGCATCACACTCTAGTGGTGTTCAAGTTGCACAATTTAATGATGGTGGTATACCACAATTTATAGTACGTACTCCTGATAATAATTATCTTTTACATCCTTTTCCTACAAAATCCTACACAATCAAGTTTGATTATTTTACATTTCCTTCTGATATGTCAGCACATAGTGATACAACATCTATACCTGATAGATTTGCACCTATTATAGCAGATGGTGCAACAGCTTTTGTATATCAGTATAGAGGTGAAACACAACAATATCAGTTAAATATGCAAAGATTTGAACAAGGTATAAAAAATATGCAAACCTTGTTGGTAAATAGATTTGACTATATTCGATCTACATATATACCAAGATCAGGATATTTAACAGGAGCAGACACACCTTTAAGGATAAGCTAGATGGCTGACGAATCTCAAACATCTCCTTCAGCATTTGTGTGTGAAGGTGGTTTAATAAAAAGTAGATCAACTTTTATTATGCAACCGGGTCAAGCATTAGAATTATTAAACTTTGAACCTGACATTGAAGGTGGTTACAGAAGAATAAGTGGCTTTAGAAAATTTGTAAATCACATAGTACCTCAAACATCTACATCTACAGAAAAAGTTTTGATGATAGCTTTTTTTAATAATAATATTGTTGCTGCAAGAGGTGAAAAAATATTTAGTTCAGCTTCAACTGAATTAGCATCTGCAATAACATCAAGTGCAACAATGTCAGGGTCAGGAACTATAACTGTAGATAGCACAGTAGGGTTTAGTTCAAGTGGTACATTACAAATTGACTCAGAAATATTTACATATACAGGTGTTACATCAACAACTTTTACAGGTGTCACAAGAGCAACAAGTTCTACAACAGCTGCAGCACATATAGTTGATAGTGTAGTTTCTGAAAGTTGGACACAAAGAGACACAGGCAGGACTAATGCAGGTAAATACGCATTTGAAAGATTTAATTTTGATGGTAATGATAAGATAATTGTTACAGATGGCACAAATGACCCAACAGTTTTTAACACATCCTTTTCAGCTACAGATGTTACAGAGTCAAGCGTAGAAGGGTCTAAGTTTGTAACTGCGTTTAAAAACCATATGTTTTATGCAGGTATGTCTAGTACACCACAAGAAGTAGTATTTAGTCAGCCGTTTGATGAAGATGCATTTAATAGTGGTAGTGGTGCAGGTAGTATTAAAGTCGATGATACTATAGTAGGACTTAAAGCATTCCGTAATGATTTATTTATATTTTGTGAGAATAGAATATTTAAGTTATCAGGAAGCACGTCAAGTGATTTTGCCATAACTCCTGTTACTAGAAACATAGGATGTGTAAATGGTGATACAATCCAAGAATTTGCAGGTGACTTAATTTTTCTAGGACCTGATGGATTAAGAACTGTTGCAGGTACAGCTAGAATTGGTGACGTTGAACTTGGAACTATAAGTGCAAATGTACAATCTATATTTGACAAAAATTTAATTGACTCTGAATTATTTGAATCAGTAGTTATACCTGACAAAACACAGTATAGGATATTCTTTCCTAAAGATGGCACAAGTGAAGATAATACACGAGGTGTTATATGTGTTATGAAAGGACAGAACTTTGAGTTTTCAGAGTTACGAGGTATTAAACCTGCATCAACAGATACATTTGTTGCAGCAGGGGATGTATTCGTCTTACATGGTGGATATGACGGATACATACATAGGCAAGAAAAGGGCAATGATTTTGATGGCACTGCTGTGTCAGGTAGATATAGAAGTCCTGATTTAACATTTGGTGATCCCGGAATACGTAAACATATGCAAAGGGTTATAGTAAACTATAAACCTGAATCAGCTATTAATGCTGATATGTTTGTAAGGTATGATTATGAAGATAGAAATTCATCTAGACCTGCTGCGTATTCTTTAGATTCAGAAGATGTTGTAGCTATATATGGTGCATCTACTTATGGTACACCTACATATGGTGGTGCATCACAGCCATTGTTAAGACAATCTGTAGAGGGTTCAGGTTTTGCTGTTGCATTAAGGGTAAATGATAGTGCATTAACAGCACCTTATTCGTTAAAAGGATTTCAATTAGAATATCAATTAGGAGCAAGAAGGTAAATGGGAGCAACGTACACAAGACAATCATCGTTTACTGATGGTGACGTAATTACAGCTGCACACAGCAATGATGAATTTAATCAACTACTAGCAGTCTTTCAGGCAAGTAGTGGACACACACACGATGGTACAGCTAACGAAGGTGGTCCTATTACGAAAATGCTTGGCACTGCCTTAACTTTAGGGGATGGAACATCAGGTACAGACATTGCTGTTACATTCGATGGAGAAAGTAACGATGGTGTACTTACATGGATGGAAGATGAAGACTATTTTAAGTTTTCAGATGATATATTAATTATTGACAATGAACAATTAATATTTGGTTCAGATTCGAATGTTGCAATTAGTTATGATGAAACTACAACTGATTCTCTAAAAATAGCTGCAACTGAAGGTGCAGGTTTAGCTATTACATTAATGGCTGACGAAGGAGATGATGCAGGAGATGAATGGAAATTAAATATAGCTGATGGTGGCACACTAACATTAGGTAATGATATAGCGAGTGCAGGAAGTTATGTAACACATCTTACTTTAACTCCTAATTCTACAGTAGCTAACTCTACATTAGCTGTAGCAGGTAACTTAACTGTAGGTGGAACATTAACACTAGGTTCAGGTGCAGAGTTAGCTGAAGCTGAATTAGAAATGCTTGATGGCATTACTGCAGGTACTGTTGCTGCTAGTAAGGCTATGGTTGTAGATGCTAATAAAGATATAGGAACAGTTCGTAACCTAACTATAGATGGTACATTTTCCGATGGCAACTATACTTTTGATACAAGTGGTAATGTTAGTGGTTTAGGTACTATTGCTTCAGGTGCTATAACAACATCAGGTGTTCTTGATATAACAAATACTACTGATTCTAGTGATGCTACAGGAGATACAGGAGCATTAAGAACTGAAGGTGGTGCAAGTATAGCCAAAAAGCTATATGTAGGTACAGATTTAGATGTAGATGGTACAACTAATTTAGATGCTGTTGACATTGATGGTGCAGTTCAGATTGACTCAACTGTAACTATTGGTGCAGATGACCAAGGCTATGACATCATTTTCTATGGGGATACAGCTTCTGCTAATATGACTTGGGATACATCTGCTGATGATTTAATATTTAACGGTGCAGCACAACTTGTTGTTCCTGAAGGACAATTAGTGTTAGGAAGTACAGCCGTATCTTCCTCTGCAACAGAGTTAAATTTACTTGATGGTGTATCAGGATTAGTACAAGCTGATTTTACTAAACTTGCCGCTGTTGATTCGACAGCAGGTGAACTTAATATTATAGATGGTGATACAAGTGCAACATCAACGACATTAGCAGACGCTGATAGAGTTGTAGTAAATGACAACGGAACAATGGTTCAGGTTGCTCTAACTGACTTTGAAACATACTTTGAGTCAGCTTTAGATACACTTTCTAATGTAACTACTGTAGGTGCGTTAAATAGTGGTTCAATAACAAGTGGCTTTGGTGCTATTGACAATGGCTCAAGTGCTATAACAACTACAGGTACTATAACAGGTGGTTCTTTAGATATATCAGGTAATGCAGATATTGATGGAGTAACCAATTTAGATAATACAGACATAGACGGTACGCTTGTTGTTGATGGTTCTAATATATCATTAGACAGTACATCTACTTTAAACATAGATAACTCTAATACATCTAACGGAATAACAATCGGAACAGCAACGTCAGATGTTCCAATATCTATAGGGCATACTACATCTGAAGTAACAGTTAATGATAACCTTACAGTTACAGGTGACTTAACAGTATCAGGCACAACAACTACTGTAAACTCAACAACCGTAAACTTAAATGACCACAATATTGTACTTGACAGTGGTAACAGTACATCTGCTGTAATTAATGGTGCAGGTATTACAATAGAAGGTGGTTCAGGTGATGATGCCACATTTAGCTACAACACAACAGGTCCTAAGTTTGAACTAAAATTAGGTTCTAGTTACGAAACCTTACAAGTTGACCAACTTATTGCAGATTCATTAGATATAGAGGGCAATATAGATGTCAATGGTACAACTAATTTAGATGCAGTTGATATAGATGGTGCTGTTGATATGGCAACAACTCTTGGTGTAACTGGTAATTTAACATTAGGTGCTAAATTAATTATGCCTGATGTAACAGATGCTAAAATATTAGTATCAGATGGAACAAGTTATGAAGAAGTAGCAGTATCAGGTGACGTTACAATAGCTAACACAGGTGCTGTAACAATCGCTAGTGGTGCAGTTGAAACTGCCATGATTGCTGGAGATGCAATAACAGAAGCTAAAATTGCTGATGATGCTGTTGAAAGTGAGCATTTAAATAACAACGTAATATCTGGTCAAACAGAAATCACTAGTGGTTTAGCTGATGCAGATGAGTTGCTTTATTCTGATGCTGGAACACTTAAAAAAGTTGGGATGGATACTCTCAAAACTTATTTTTCTGCTGTTGCAGGAAGTAGTTCTATTGTCACAACTGGTGCATTAGATAGTGGTAGCATTACAAGTAATTTTGGAAGTATTAATAACGGCTCATCTGCCATTACAACCACAGGAACAGTTACCTACGGCAGTCTCAGTGATGGCACAATAACGGTTACAGCGTTTGTTGATGAAGACAATATGTCTAGTGACAGTGCTACTTTAGTTCCTACACAACAATCTGTTAAGGCTTATGTTGATAATAATGCTGGAAATATGAGTAACTTTATCCTTGAAGATGGAGATGGAACAGAAGTTACTGTAGCTGATGGAAAAGAGGTTAAATTTGTAGAAGGTGGTGGTATTGATATTAATTGGACAGACACTTCTACTGGTTCAGATGGAGATCCGTATGATCTAACATTTACTATTAATGCTGCACAAACTGACATTACTTCTCTTCTAGCTACTGATATAAAAATTGGTGAAGACGATCAGACTAAAATAGATTTTGAAACAGCCGACACAATAAATTTTTATGCAGGAAACGAAAAACAATTAATACTAACTGATGGTGCATTGACTCCGGGTGCTGATAATATTTTAGACCTTGGTAGTAGTGATGTTGAATTTAAAGATGCTTTCTTTGATGGAACAGTAACTTCTGATGCTTTTGCTGGACCTTTGACAGGTGATGTAACAGGTAATGCAGATACAGCTACAGCGTTAGCTACAGGTAGAACTATTGCAATGACAGGAGATGTTGCGTGGACATCTGCTAGTTTTGATGGGTCAGGTAATGTAACAGGCAGTGCTACAATACAGGCTGATGCAGTAGAACAATCTATGATAGCTGATGATGCTGTAGGTGCAGACCAATTAGCATCAAATGCTGTAGTCAACGCAAGTGTAGCATCAGGTGCAGCGATAGCATTTAGCAAGATGGCAAATCTTACAACTGGAAGGGCTTTGGTGTCTGATGGTAGTGGGGATGTTTCAGTAAGTGCTGTTACTTCAACAGAAGTAGGATATTTAGATGGTGTATCATCTAATATACAAACACAATTAAATGCAAAAGCAACAACAGATGATGCGACAGCATTAGCAATAGCACTAGGATAATACTTGACAAACAAATAGTCTTAGTGTATAATTATATAAAAAGGAGAAAATAAAATGGCAAATTCGGCAACAGTTAATATAACTGCAACATTGCTGCCTGACACAATATCAAAAGTTATAGAGGGTAGTACAACTATTAGTCCTGCTGATGCTAATGATAAATGGTATTATAAATTTACCAATGTATCTAATTCATCAACAGATTTAATAGCTGGATATTTTTTAGATTATGCTGGAATAGATGATGATACATCTCCCACAGCAGTTCATGCAAATGACAAAGTAAATTTTTTATTTATTAAAAACACTCATGCAAGTGCAGATGTTTATATTGTTATTGATGCAGGTACAGCTTCAACTTCAGTTAGTGATGGAATTAAAATAGCTGCTGGACATTCGTGGTTTGGTAATTTACCAAATACAACAGTAGCAGATGTTCATGCGATTACATCAACAGGAACAGTTGATTGTGTAGTTGCTGCTTTATTAGATGATGTTGCTTAAATATGGCAAACACATTTAAATTAAAAAGTAAATCAGGTGTAAGTACACAAGCCTTTACTTTGCAGACTTTATACACAGTTCCAAGTTCAACTACAACAATTATCTTATCCCTTAACCTTTGCAACAATCATAGTGAAGCAGTAAAGGCAACAGTTAATATTGAAAGTAATACTTCAGACACTGAAACAAATACAGATGTTAATATACAGAAAGATATAGTTGTTGGTGGTGGTGGTAGTGTTGAAATGATGACAGGCAATAAATATGTTTTACAGACAACAGATGTTTTAAAAATTTCAAGTTCTGTTGCTGGTATGTTAGATGCTTCTTTATCAATAATGGAAATTACGTGATAAAAACACCAAATTTTCAAGGCACTCATTTATGGAATAGACTATGTTGGGCAAAAGAAAATCTTGAGCCTGTTAAAAGTGATATTAAAGTTGTATATGAAGACCCAAAAGACATGGAAAATCCAGCAAAGGTGTTATCTCCTGACCCTAACTGGATGGCTTGTGCAATTCAAGGTGGTATTCTGCCACCTGTAGAAGTATATTGGGAACTAGCAAAAGATGAAGCACAACCTGATTTTGTCAAACATACAAGAGGATATTTATTGCATAACACTAAACCTGTTGAAGCAATGACAGAAGAACAAGCAATAGAATACCTAATCCAAAAAGATATTCCACAACGTGTGTGGCAAACATGGAATGAGGGTAACAAACCAAAAATGGTTATATGCCGAGCACATCAACTGCCTAAACACCGTCAATGGCGAGATGCATGGCAAATTAGAGATGACATTAAATTAGTAGCATAGGAGTTAATATGACAAGTTTAATTATAGATAAAGATGGCAAAGAAATTAATGCAGCAAATGTATCATCAAAGCCATCAGACAGACATTTTAGAAATGCTTGGGCAATATCAGGTTCTGTTATTTCAGAAGATGTAACAAAAGCAAAAGAAATCTTTAAAGATAAAATTAGAGATGTTCGCAAACCTTTATTGGAAGCTGAAGATGTAGCCTACATGAAAGCATTGGAAACTTCTGACAGTTCTGCACAAACTGCAAGTATTAATAAAAAGAAAGCCTTAAGAGATGCACCAGCTAATAGTGCAATAACAAATGCAGATACAATTACCAAGTTAAAAGCTGCTTGGGATACATCAGTGCTTGGCACTAACCCTTATACATAGGAGATAATATGTCAAATCAAACATATAAAGGTAAAAATTATGATGCTAAATCATATGAACCGGTTGTAAGAATTAATTCTCATAAAATTTTAACAAATGTTTTAATTGATACAGATGACAGAGCAGTTTCTGCTGGAGACATAACAATAGCAGATAATGCCAAAGTAACTGTTAAAGGTGAGTGGACAATCGTATGAGTAAATTATCTGTAGATGAATTAAATGGTAGACAAACTGCTGGTAGCATTACTCTTTCACTTGAAAATGATAACAGTCAAATATTACAACAAGGAGTAGTTAAAGCTACTGTTTCTGCTGCTTTAGATGGAACAGTTGCAAATGCTGATGCATCTCTTAATATAAGTGGTGTAGCAGATGGTTCTGCTGGATTAAATACTATAACAGTAACAAATCCTTTTTCAGCGGCAAAAGCTGCAGTGCCTAGTGCGACTATCCATGATGGCAGTTATGCTAGAGCAATTAATGTTAATGATGCTTCAGCTTCAGCATTTATAACTAGAGCATTTGTTGCAGATAGTGGTGGCTTAACAGATGATAATGTTGATACTGCTGTAGTAATTCATGGAGATTTAGCATGAGCACTTTAAATGTAGATAAAATAATAGGAGTTTCAACTGCTGGTAGCATTACTGTAACAGGTGAAGGAACTAAAACAACTAATCTTCAACAAGGTTTAGCAAAGGCTTGGGTTCATTATGGAACTATAACAAACACAGTAATTAGAGATAGTTTTAATATTTCAAGTTTAGATGATACAGCCGCAGGAAAAACTGTTGTGCATATTCAAAATGATTTTGTAAGCGATGATTATTGTGCAACGATGTACACCAATGCTTATTCTGATTTAGATTCCTTTGATAACCATTATCTCGGTGGGTTAATGGATAGAAATGTAGGGGATTTAGATTGCTGGACACATGGTTCAAGTGGATATGTAGATTCTTCCTTATGTGACGTTTTACTTCACGGAGATTTAGCATAATGACAAGTATATTAAGAGTTAATTCAATTAAGACAACTGGTAATAAAACTATTTTAAATAGCACTGGTTCTATTTTGCAGGTTGTTCAAACAACAAAAACAGATACATTTTCAACAACGTCAACATCATTTACAGATATTACAGGAATGACTGTAAATATTACTCCTTCATCAACTTCAAACAAAGTTTTAGTATTAGTTCATTGTCCAATTACAATGGGAGATGCTGGTGGTGGTTTTACTCTGCTAAGAGATTCAACTGAAATATTTAGAGGTGATGCTGCTAGTAGTAGACAAAGATTTACTGCAACAGGATTGTATGGCAGTAGTAGCAATAATAATGTATATAGTGGAGGAGTAGGAACAGCCGTATTTTTAGATTCACCCGGTGTTACCTCACAATTAACATATAAACTTCAAGCAAAAATTAGAAACACGACACTATATGTAGGACTAACTCTTTATGATGTAGACAATGACAATGCGTCAAGAAACCCATCATCAATTACAGTAATGGAGATAGCAGGATGACTGATATTATAAGTGCAATTATAGCATTAAAAGCAGATGCAGAAGTTAGTGTAAATGCAGAAGATATTAATCAAATTACTTGGCATGATGGCAATCCAACTAATATAACAACAAAACAAATTACCGATAAACAAGCAGAACTTCAAACTGCTTACAATAATAATAAGTATCAAAGGGATAGAGCAGTAGCTTATCCGTCAATTAAAGACCAACTAGATGACATTTATCACAATGGAATTGATGGTTGGAAAACAACTATTAAAGCAGTAAAAGATAAATATCCTAAAGGTTAATTATGGAAATAAGCCCAATACTATTTTGGAATGGTGTGCTTACACTTGTAATAGCACCTGCTATATGGATGTTTCGTAGTATGCTATCAGAAATAAAACGTATAGATATACTTATTAACAAGACAAGAGAAGAGTACGCAAAGCGTGATGACGTAAAAGAAGATATGCATACAGTAATGGATGCACTACAAAGACTAGAAGATAAATTAGATAAGATATTAATAGGTAAATAAATAATGGCAATATTTAAAGGTTTTAAACCACAGGGTATGCAAAAAATAGCTAATAAGATGGGCTATAGAGGTGCTATGGAAAACTTTGATAGCTACCTTGAACAAAATCCTGATAAACAAAGAGAAATGATAGCATTTGAAAATGTTGCTAAAAAGATGGCACAGGGTGGTGTTGTAAAATTACAAGAAGGTGGTGTTAGTGAAGAAAATCAAAAAAAAATACGTGAAGGTACAGATGTAGATAATTTAAATTCTTCTGAACAACCTACAGGTGCTGCAGGTGGACAAGCACAACCAAGACAGTTATCACAAAGCTATGTGCCTGAAGGTGGTACATATGCAGATAAAAACATGGGTGAAGTTGCAGCTGAAAGACTACAAACACCTGAGTTACCTTCAGGTGCAACAGTAACACCTGTTGGTACAGAAATACAAGAAAACCAATTAATTGATCCAAGAACAGTAGGTCAAGTATCAGGTGATATAACTGTAGATCCTGCACAGGCAGGTTTAACAAAAGCAGATGATATTACTGCTCAAGATGCTAATTTAGCAGGTGTTACAAAAACTAAAGAGGATGTAGATAAAGCATTAGACTCTGTAGATGCGGCACAAACTGATGAAGATGATCCTCGTGCTAAAGTAATAGCCGCAGAACAAACAGAATCATCTGTAGCTGATTTAACAGCTGCTAAAGGTAAAGCAATTGATTTAGAAAACCCTGTGCAAAGGGAAATTCAAGACGGTGAATTGCTTGACAATAAAATAGATGCTGAAAAAGCAGCTAAATATACAGAACAAGTAGAAGCCGCACAAGCAACACCATCTGCAAAAGCTACAGTAGCAGGTCAACTTGAAGAAAGAATGGCAGACTTTGAGGGTGGTAAAACACCTGTATGGGCTGCAGGAGCAATGCGAAGTGTTATGGCTCGTATGGCTGCTAGAGGTATGGGTGCTTCTAGTATGGCAGGACAGGCAATGATACAAGCTGCAATGGAATCAGCCATACCATTAGCACAGGCAGATGCTAAAATATTTGCAGAGTTTGAAGGACAAAATTTAACTAACAGACAAGAAAGAGCAATACTTGCTGCAAAGCAACGTGCAGAATTTTTAGGGTTAAAATTTGATGAAGATTTTCAAGCAAGAGTTAAAAATTCAGCAACAATAGCTGATATTGCAAATAAAAATTTTACAGCAGAGCAAGAAATAGCTTTAGAAAATTCTAGAAATGCCAACACAGTAAATATGGAAAACCTGAGAAATGAACAGGCTCTTGTAATTGCTGAAGCATCTGCTTTATCAGGTTTAGATTTATCTAATTTAGGAAACAGACAACAAGCTAGTGTAAAGAATGCAGACAATTTTTTACAAATGGACATGGCTAATTTAACAAATGAGCAACAAACAGAAATATACAAAGCAAGTCAGGTAATACAATCTTTATTTACTGATTCAGCTGCTGATAATGCCGCAGAACAATTTAATGCAACATCAGAAAATCAAACAGATCAATTTTTTGAAGGTTTAGAATCTACAGTAGATCAATTTAATGCATCACAAGCAAATGCTCAAGCACAGTTTAATGCAGGACAAGAAAATGTTGTTGAAAGATTTAACGCTGAAGTTAATAATCAACGTGATCAATTTAATGCAGGTAACGAATTAATTATTGAACAAGCTAATGCACAGTGGAGAAAACAAGTAGCAACAGCCGATACAGCTGCTGTTAACAGAGCAAATGAACTTAATGCTACAGCTTTACTTGATATGTCAAAACAGGCATACTCAAGTCTGTGGACACTTTATAGTGACACAATGGAGTTTGCATGGAAGAGTGCTGAAAATGAATTAGATAGAATGATTAAACTCGCAACAGCACAACTAGATGCTGATGCACAAGCAAAGACTGCAAGTGCAACTGCTGCATCAGGTGCAGGTCAGGCACTAGGTAACTTAATTGGAACAATAGGAAGTGCTTATGTTCAAACAGTTTTTTAAGTAAGGAGTAAACTATGATAACTAATCATGCTGCAAATATGTATGCTACATTTTTAAAATATAAACCTGAAACACAAGAAAAACCAAAAGGTAAAGGTTTACTTACACCAATGTCAGTAAAGAAAAAAAATAATAGTAATAAACAGCAACCTATTCACATAGCACATAAATTTTTTGAACAAGTTGCTGAAGCTAGAAGAGGACTAAATGCTAAAGATACAACCACAACTTAATGCTCCTATAGCAGGAATGTCATTAACACATAAGCTAGGTGATAGACCTTGGCAAAAGCCACCTATGTACTCTACAGTTGAAGAAGCCGTAGATTATTATGTTGAAAGGTTTCAAAATGAAGATGTTATTGATTCTATTCTAGATGTTTTATCTCTTAATGTTCCTGTAACAACAATAGCAAACTCTTTACAAACAGGTTCTGTAATGGAAGGTAAGCATACAGTTGATGTAGGTATGCTTGTAATACCTGTTCTTATGGAAATGATAATGTATATAGGTGATAAAAATAAAGTTAAGTATGAGACAGGACTAACAAGAAAGAAAAAACCTGTTAGAAATTCAACAATATCAAAAGCAATAAAAGAACTTAAAGAAGACAAAGGTGAAGAACCTAATAAGAAAAAAGAAGAAGTGGTTATGGAAGAACCAAAAGGATTAATGGCAAGGAGAGATAATAGTGGGATTTAGTAGAGCATTTGGATTAGGTTTAGCTGAAGGTATTTTTGAAAGCACTGCTAATAATATGAGTGCTTTTTTAGAAAGAGATCGTCAAGAAGCTAAAGAAATAGCTAAAGATGAAAGTGATATTATAAGAACAGACTCTGCTCGTTATAATACAGAGTATCAAGGCTATAAAAAAGAAATGAGAGACTTGTTAGGTAAAGTAGACAATGACTCTGATGCTTTGCAATATATTATTAGTAAATATGGTTATGAAACAGCTAAAAAATATATTAATGATATACATGATACTCATCAAACTCAAGGTGGTCTTAAAGTATCTGAGATGTTTAAACTAGCTGAAAGAGATAGTGGTCAACCTAGTGTAACTATAGAGCAATTAGCACGTATGCAAACAACACCTGTAACTGTTCCAAAGTCAAGAGACTACTCAAAATTAGGTGGTGGTTTTACTAGATTGTTTGGTGGACAGGATGCTATGCAAGATATGATTACAACTAAAATAGAATCTAGAACATCAGGACTTCCGGGTGTCGGAGCAACTTTAGATGATATACCACAGGCTCGTTTAGCAACTGACCCATTAGAAAGATTTGAAGTAGGTGCTTTAGCTGATCCTGCACAAGAAACTGAAAGACTAACTAGACTAGCAATAAATGCAAAACTAAGTGGTGATAACGAACTTGCTTCTAGACTTACAAATAGAAGAGATGTAAAACTTATACAAGCAGAAGTAAATAGAAACGTAGCAACAGGACAATCATTAACAACATCACAAAAAAATGTATTTAGAGAAAAAATATTACAGTCTATGAAAAGCAAACATAAATTTGATGCTACTTTTGATGCAAATGGTACTATGAGATTTGGAGATACAGGTGCAGAAATTGCACAAGAAATTAATTCAAAGGCTGATGTGTTACTTGCACAAGCAGTTGATTTAATGCAAATGGGATATGCTTCAGAATTAGTTATGTCAAAAATAGATCAGTCTATATTTTCAAATCAACCAATTAAATATGACGCAAGTGTTAAAAGAATTTCGTCTAGTGATGATCCTGTAGGTCAAATTAACGAAGATATAATTTTTTCACAAGGACAAAACCTAGTTGATACTAGTATACTTATTCAAGATATAACTAAAGCTATTAATTTTGAAGGTACTTTTATAGACCCTACTACAAATGACCCAATATATAGTGACAGTCAAGTAGAAGATATAAGAAATGTTTTAAGAGGATTAGATGTTACTGATCCTAATAGTATAGCACAAATAATAGATGACCTTGACCAAATGGGAGTGCCACTCGGACATTCGCAGGTTATGATAAACCTTATGACTAAGTAGTATTATGCAAAACTACAATCTCCATGACCCTAAAAAATTAAATAAAGAATTTCTGATAGGCAATAAAAACTTTCTAAATGACGCTAGAGGGTTTCTTATTGAACGATCAGGCTATGAAACTTCAGACTTTAAATCTGACGATGATGTGTATGATGCTTTTATGCAACATTTTCGTAGACAAAATGTAAATGAGTTTACAGCTACAAGAGATTTAATATACGCTCAAACATTAACAGATGATAATGGTCGTGCTAGAATGGGTCGGCTAATGGATACGTTTGACCATATGGATGGTGAATTAGGGTGGAAAGCTGCAGGTGATTATTTAGGTGGTGTATTCACTGCACCTTCTACATATGCAGGTATATTTTCTTTTGGAAGTGCTAAAGTAGGAGCATTGGCGGCACAACAAGGTGTAAAGTTTGGTATACGTCAAGCACTTTCAGGTGCTGCAAGAGGTGCAATACCTGCATTACTTATTGATGCACCTGCAGCCGCAGGAACTATAGCTGCCCAAGAACAGGTACGTAAAGACACAGGTATAAAAGAAAAAGGTGAAGGTATAGATTTTACTAAAGTAGGAACAGGAGCTGCAATATCTGCATTAACTAGTGGTATTGTAGGTGGTGGTATAGGTTCTAGACAAGCATATACAGGCTTTCAATCTGAAAAGATAGTTATGAATACTTTGTTAAAACAGAAAGCAAAAACTGAAGCAGCCCATGTAGAGTCTTTAAAAGTATTTAATAGTAAATCTTTAGTAGGTAAAAAAGCAAAAGAAATAAAAAATAAATTAGCGTTAAAAGAAACAATACCTGAAGCACTTGAAAAAGGTAAAAAATTAAAAGCAAAAATAACAAAACAACAAATAAAACAAACACCTATAGAAAACATTAGTGCAACAATAGATTCTCAAACACTTGACAATATAGCTGCAGCAGGTGCTAAAATATATGACTCTATAAAACCTAGAGTAAAAGAAGTTTTACCTGATGGAACACTAGTTAGATATACTAAAGGCAGTAAAGAAGATTTAAAAGAAAGGTTTTCTTCACGAATTACTAGAGCATTACTAGATCACAAATCTGTATTATCTAGTAAAGCAGAACAAGGTATTGCTGTAAAAAAAGATGCTTCGATTGACATTGCAACAATAGAAAGTATATTAAAAAAACACAATGTTAGTTTAGAGCAATTAGGTCTTATCTATGCAGAAGAAATATCAGAAGCAGGTCGTAAGTTAGGCACACAAAGTAAATTAAAAAGATCAGTATTACAAAAAATAAAAGAAGGAAGTGTACAATATGAACTTCTAAAAGAAATGAACGACATAGATGGTGCATTACAATCATTAGGTGGTGACTTTACAGCTAAAGCAAGAACAAAAGTACAAGATGAAAAAATAGGTCTTGACGTTATGGGTATGGCAGGTAGAGTTATAGATCAGGTAGCTGTAAAAGGTCGTGTTGGTTTAATGACTATACAGGCTGTTACAACTGCTAGAAACACAACAAATGGATATATGCGTAACTATACATATGCTTTAGATAATTTAGGTTCAGGTTTATATAATACAATAGGTGGTAATTTTAAGAAACTAAATTTTTTAAAAGATGCAGATTATAGAGATGAGGGCAGAAGAGCAGTTCGTTTAGGTGTAGCACAATTAAAAACGTCAGCACAAGCAGCCCTTTTGAGAGATTTAGTATTAGGCATGACTAGTGTAGAAACTGCAGCTTTAGAAAAATTATTTAGAAACCCTGCTTTTGGTAAATCAGAACAGGCAAAAGAACTATTTAAAGAAATGGGAGATATAGGAAACCTTACAGGAACAGAAGGTGGACTAACAGCAATAGCTAGAAAATTAAACTTTCTTAACACGATGAGTGATAATATGTTTAAACGTGCTATATTTTCAAGAGAACTAAACAAACTTGTGCAAGTAGCATATCCCGGTAAAAATTTAAAAACAAAGTTAATTGAAGATGGTTTTCAATCTATTGATGACAAGTTAACAGCTAAAGCTATGGAACAGGCTCTAGAATTTACTTATCAAGCAGGTAAGTTTCATAAAAAAGAAGGTTGGTTTAATAAAATATTTGCTAATGGTGTTATAGCTTTTGGTCAAAGTAAACTTGGTAGTTTAGTTGTTCCATTTCCAAGATACCTTATAAATCAACTTAGATTTTCTTATGAACATACTCCTCTTCTAGGAATGGTTAATATAGGTGGTATATTAAATAAATCTACTACAGCAGATCGTGTTGGTAAACAGCTTGGTGGTATTACTACTCTATATGCATTTATGCAAATGAGAGCAAACTTAGGAACAGAAGATACAGGTGCTTTTGAATTTTACTCACCCACAGGTCCAGAAGGTGATAGTCGTTTTAAAGGTGCTATGCGTAATGTGATAGGTTCAACAGGTGGTTATTTTGATTTAAAAGCTACTTTAGGACCTTATGCATTTACTGCTTGGTTTGCTGATTTTCTGTACAGAATGATGCCACATCAAGATGCTACTACATATAAATTTAAAATACCTGCTACAGAAAAAGAATTTGATATTTTTATAAAACAAAATCCAAGAATAGCAAAAGGTATACAAAATAATAGAATAAGAAGAGATTTAGGATATGCTCTTACAGGTGGATTAGGTAGAGCAGGAACAGCATCTGATATTTTAGACATAGGTATAGATAAATTTATTAATGGTACTAGCTTAGCTACTGAGAGAAAAGCAGGAGAGTATTTTTATAAACTACTAGCTAATGCTTTAAATACATACACAGTAGGTGCAGGTGTAATTAAAGATACAGCAGCTATTATTAGCCCTGACTTCAGAAAAGTTCCAAACAACACTGATGTATCAGTATTAGGATACTTTGCAAAACAAGCTACACGAGCCTTTCCACAAATAGCAGATGCTACAGGTGTAGACTCTTTTAAAGGTATAGATAACGATGTAGATGGTATGAATGTTTTTAATACAGGATTTGTATATAAAGGTGTAGGACCTGACAGAAAAGGTTTTTCTGCTACACCTTATAGGTCAACAGGAATAACATATGTTAATCCTCTGTTAAAACAAGCCACAGGATTTTTTGAACAAGAAGAAAAAACATTTGCACAAAAAGAATTTGATAGATTAGGATTTGATTATTTAGAATTAATACCTAGAAGAGTGCAAGACGATACAGAATTAAATAACGATCAAAAACAAGTAATGTCTAATATTATAGAAAGCACGATTACAAATTATATTGCCTATGACACTGGCTATAAAAAAGCTAGTGATATAGTTAAAAGAAGACTTTTAAAAATGGCATTGTCTAGTGCAAAACAAACAGCTAGGCAAATAGTATTAGACCCTAAAGGTGCAGGAAATAGTTATACAGAAATACGTAGAAAAAATAAAGCAGTTTTTTATTCACTGCCACAAGACTTGCAAAAAGAGTTACAAGAACAATATAAAACACAAAATAATGGCGAAGATTTTATTGATATAGAGGATTTTGGTGGAGCATTAGCTATACTAGAACAAATGCCGTCTAAAAGAAGAAAAGCCTTTTTAAGTGATCCAAATTATCAAGATGTA
>TARA_R100001443_G_scaffold16290_2_pt1 | contig 18138 bp, 11 predicted proteins | sample TARA_R100001443 | Tara Oceans TARA_R100001443 (sample SAMEA2622142) | marine metagenome | biome: marine biome (ENVO:00000447); feature: deep chlorophyll maximum layer (ENVO:xxxxxxxx); material: "saline water (ENVO:00002010), including plankton (ENVO:xxxxxxxx)" | depth 50 m
GTGATGAATGACGCAGACTAAGAGCACTACAGAGACGCTATCTGCAAGATTGATCCAGCTTTGCTTGATCACTATGATTTGCGTAAGCAAATTGATCTAGAACCATAGTGGTATTAGTGTGGGGCAGAAGTCACAGCGAACGTTAGCTTATTGATCACAGTGAGGCACAGTGGTATAATATGATGCACAGTGATTTGTAAAAAAATACTAGCAAGATGGCAAAGATGAATTTATCAGAACAACTTGCAATTGTTTTTTTAGGGTGGCCCCACTATTTTGCAAGATGATAATACATACTAAAAGCAATTAAAATCGGCCATAATTTTCTATAAAGCGGGTGCCACAGTTGCCCCAAACTGTGTGACCACCTTGGATCCACCTTGGTTCTATTGTTGTTTGGGATGTCGCATACGACCTTTACGCTTCATATCCGTTACGTTCTGTTGCTGTGTGCCTACCTGTAAGTGCTTGGGATTGACGCAACCACCGTGTCCGTTGTCGCAGGTGTGCAATACAACACTACGTTCTAGTTTGCGTGGCGTAGCCAGTTTGAACAACAACACAGCATAACGGTGGGCTAACCAGTTACGATTGTCGTATCTCAATATGCCGTAACCTGCCGTTGATCTGCAACGTTGCCATATCCAACAACCACGTTTGTTTTTGCGTATCTGTCTTTTAAATATTGCTTGTGTCCAATTTGATATCGTAGGACGATTCTTTCTTTTTGCCATAATGCCTCTCTCTGCATAAATATTTATGTTGCTTCAGTGTCATAGCCTCATTTTGAGAGCCATTGTAGCCATATTAACTGACGCTGTTGCAACACTTTAGACGAGACTGGTCACTGCGGTCAGCGGACACAATTATAACGTTGTAGCAACGTTCCGTGTAGTAGGATCAGTTAAGTCAGAACAGGAGATATCAAATGGCGTATAAAATGAAAATGTATAAAAGTAAAAGTAAATCAACTAAAAGTAAAAGTAAAGGTAAGAAGAAGTCTTACAAATCTAAAAAGAAATACTAATGGCGGACAAGAAGAAACCACTTAACAAGCCAATACGGACTCCAGGCGAAAGCAAGAAGTTCAAAGTGTATGTCCGTAATCCCAAGACAGGCAACGTGAAGACTATACGTTTTGGTGATCCAAATATGACCATCAAGAAGTCAAACCCAGCAAGGCGTAAGTCATTCCGTGCAAGGCACAAGTGTAGCACAGCAAAGAACAAGCTGACTGCACGTTATTGGAGTTGTAAAAACTGGTAATGTCACGTAAAACAAACACTATGTTGATAGCACTATTAGGAACAATATTAATGGGACTATCAACGTGGGCGTTAATAACAATCATAGAACTGCAAACAATGGTGGCTATGCTGACCCAAGAGATGTTAAATTTGGACAAAGTTATTGGGCGTATATACGCACATATGGATAGGTTAGCAAACTAGTGCAAGACGACATTCCTATAGAAAATGAGTATCCAATGACCTTTTCAGAATGGTTAGAAGTGGATATGAATCAAACAATCACTGAACTAAAAGAACAGTTGCACATAATAAAGAAACCTGAACAACGGTTACTCGCACTCTTTAATATGTATCGCAAATACAGGGAGGAATATGATAATGAGTGAAGCTAATACACCAGGCTATAGCAAAAAAGCTGACCCAAAGGATAGATTAGAATATTTAAAAATGGAACAGGACTATCTTGTTTCAAAGATTAAAAAATTTAAAGCTGATACGTATCCAGACAAAGAACAACAAGCGTGGTATATCAAAATATTTACGGACAATTTAAATAGGGTCAAAGCAGAAATTACAGAATTAAGTGCTAAATAAGTATGTTGAAGACGGGATAACCCACTAGTAGGGCCCCAGGTGCAACAGGTTTAGACTATAAGTTTAGAACTGATTGTGCAGTAGAGATAACTTTTTTAAAGCCTTGAACCCACATATCAACAATTCTCAAAAATAATAGTTAATTTAATATTAATCAGTTGTTATTATAACAACAATATATAAGGAGACACTTACTATGGCAGTAGGCGGAACAGTAACAAATGCTTTTACTACTATGTGGTCAGATGATGTGACTCAATTAGCTCAACAAACGGCTTCTAAATTGCAAGGTGCAGTTAGAACTGTTAGAGGAGTTGTTGGTAGTTCATATAAATTTCACACACTAGGTAAAGGTGGTTACATTAAAAACAAAACTAGAAATGCAGACTTAAGAGCAATGTCTGATTCTGGTTCATTCTCAGCACCAGGTGATGGTGCATCATACACAGGTTCGACGGCGGCTCACGCAACTGTGACTGCAACACTTAATAATTTCGTTGCAGGTGAATATATCGAAGATATAGACCAATTAAAAACTAATATTGATTACAGACAATCATATCAATCAGCAATTGCATCTGCTCTAAACAGAGCTTATGACCAAGAACTTATTGATGTTATGGACGCGGCGTCACCGACAGCCGTTACAGCATCATCAGGTTTAGTTTTAGCTAAATTAGTTGAAACTGCTGAAACAATGAACTCTGCTGATATTCCAAACGATGGTAAAAGATTTATGGTAATATCACCAAAAGCATTGACTGATATGTTAAACGTAACAACTTTAGTATCAAGTGACTACGTTGCAACTCAAGGTTTGCAAACAGGTTTCATTCCAAATGTAATGGGCTTTAACCTAATTGTTTCAAACTTATTAACAGTTGCATCAAACGTAAGATCTTGTTACGCATTCCACTCTGACGCGATTGGATGTGCAATTGGTAAGGACATTACTTCAAGATTTGATTATGTCCCTCAAAAAGTTGCTCATTTAGTAACTGCAGAATTCTCACAAGGATGTGCAGTAATTGACGCAAGTGGTTTAGTAGAAGTTAAAGTTACTGAAGCATAATAATTGACTAAAATATAGGGCGGCATTGTCGCCCTATATAAATATAGATATAGTAAGTGGAGATCATATAAGATGGCAATGACTAAAGAAAAAATAGCTTCAATGGCGTTAATTAGACTTGGTGCAGGTCCAATAACTAGTTTTACTGCAAATACTAGAGAGGCACAAGTAGTTTCAAATATGTATGACACGGTAACTACGACTTTGTTTAGTTATGCAAACTGGAATTTTGCAACTACTAAAGTTGCATTAGCACAATTATCACAAACAATTTTAGATAAAAATTATGACTATGTTTATCAACTTCCATCAAGCATTGTAAAAGTATTAGGAATATTTGATGCAAATGGAAATTATGATGAAAACTATAGCGTTGAAGATGATAAAGTATATACAAATTTTGCTGTAGCAAATTTAGTTTATATTAAAGAACAGGATGAAGCAGACTTTCCTGCATACTTTACAGAATGTTTAGTCGCAAAATTGGCATTTGAAATGTCTGAAGCACTTACTGGTATAGGCTCAATACACGAGCGTCTATATAATGAATTCCAAAACAAATTAAGACAAGCAAGAATTAGTGATGGTCAAGAAGAACCAGCTAAAACTATTGTTGGTCCAGGATCATTAATTAGAGCTCATCAAGGAGCATACATAGTAAGAGGCTAAAAAAGTGACATTAAAACAAACACAATTTTTATTTACAAAAGGTGAAGTTGGTCCATATATGGAAGCAAGGGCTGACACAAACATCTATAAGGCTGGATTAAGAACTTGTAAAAACTGGTTAATACTTCCACAAGGTGGAGTAAAAAGAAGACCAGGTTTTGAATTTATTGATGATCATCCAGAAACAACAGGACCAGACGCAGGATTTCATACAAGTTCTAGATTATTATCATTTAACTTTGGTAATGAACAAGAATATGTATTAGTGTTTGAACCAAACAAATTTCACGTATATAAAGATGATTTATATCAAGCAACTGTTACTAATGGTGCAAGTTCAAATGTTTGTCCTTGGGACGCAACAACTATTTCATCATTAAGATTTGCACAATCATTGGACACAATGATTATATGTCACGAAGATTTTAGACCTATTAAAATTGTAAGAGGTGCATCACACACGGCTTGGACTGCAAGAAATTTAGATTTTGATTATGTTCCATTAGCTAATTTTAGTTTTGATAGTGGAATCACTGTAACAGCAGTAGCAAACTATCCAACAGGACACAGTATGGCAGGTGAGCCAAATGTGGCTTTTGGTGCAAATGTTAAACTAGAACTATCAGGCGGAACATATCAATGGACTAACTCAAGTTGGCCAGCTGGACACGTTAATATGCATATCCAATTAAATGGTGGATTAGCAAAAATACATCAAGTTGATTCAACAAGTGTAGCATATTGCACAATTGAAGAAGAACTAGTTAATGCTGACAATGTATTAAATGATGAATGGGACATAGATGCATTTAGTAATTTAAGTTCAACATATGGCGGGGGTTGGCCTAGAAGTGTTACATTCCATCAAAACAGATTAATATTTGGTGGTAGTAGAGATAAACCATCAACAGTATTTGGAAGTCAAAGTGCTTCATATTATAATTTTAAACCAACAACAAAATCAGTTGAATTAGAAAAAATTACAACATCAAGTTCAGGAACATCAAGTATTGAAGTTGAAGAACATATTAAAGGTGCAATAACTGATGATGCTGGATTTAGTTTTACAATGGCTTCAGATGAAATTAGTATAATATATCACTTAATGAGTGTGCAACAATTATACATTTTTGCATCAAGTGGAGAATGGTTAATGGAAGGAAATCCTGTTACACCAATTAATGTATCAATTTCAAAACAAACAAACTATGGTATAATGAATAATCAACACAAGCCAGCGTTAGTTGATACAGAAGCTATGTTTTTATCAAACAACACAGAATTAAGAGCGTTTGCTTACAACTATAACACAGATGGATATCAAGCAAAAAACTACTCACTTATAAGTCACCATATTTTAAGTAATCCATTTGATTTATGTTATATAAGATCATTTGCGGACACAAACTCAAACTATGTATTTGTAGTAAATGGCACAGGTAATTTGGCCTGTATGTCAATCAACGTTGAAAAAGATGTATTAGGTTGGAGCAGAATTGAAACTGAAGGAACATTTAAAGCGTGTGTAGAAGTTGATGAAACTTTATACGTGCTAGTAAAAAGAACAATCAATAGTTCAGATAGAATATATTTGGAAAAAATGAGTAATAGAGAATTCTATGTTGATAGTTATTTGGCAGATGAATCATCTAGTCAAACATCAATAACATTAGATCACTTACCAAGCACAACTGTAAGAGTTATGGCAGATCAAAGTGTGCATTCAAATATAGCACTAAATGGAAGTGGTGTAGGAAGTTTATCAGCAACATATACTAATGTTGCGGCAGGATTGCATTATGATAGTGCAATTGAAACATTACCAGCAACAGTTATAGTTGGACAAACATACTCGCAAAGAGGTGAGTCAATTATTAAAAAACGTGCTGATGTGATATTAAATAACACACAGTCGTTAGTATTTGATACTTACGATGTAGGGTTTGAAACATTTAATTCAACAACTATAAATGCAACACCAACGACATACACAGGAACTAAAGTTGTTTATTTAAATGGAAGTGGTCCAGACATTACTATAACTGCTAATGTCAATGAACCATTGAAAGCAACAATATTGGGTGCTACAATTGAATATAAAGTGCCTGTAACAACTGGAGGAGATTCATAATGCCATTTTTAGCACCAGCGGCGGCGCCAGCATTTTTAGCCTCAGGAGCGGCAGGCGGAGCAAGTTTAGCCACTGCGGCAACAACATCATCATTGTTGGGAACTTTATCAACAATTGGAAGTGTTGTAAGCGTTGTATCCCCATTTATTGCAATGGCTTCAACGTCAGCGTTAGCGGCACAACAAGTTAATCTTGCTAATCAACAAGCCGCACTAACAGAATATGAAATAAAAAATATAGAAGATGCCGCGGCACTACGATCATCTAGAAGAAGAAAACAATTTAGAAAAGCAGTTGGAACACAATTAACACAATTTGGCGTTAGTGGAGTTGATGTTACACAAGGCACACCAGTTGATGTTATGGCGGAAACAGCAAAAGAATTTGCATATGAAGATTTTACAGACGCTTGGGAAACACAAAACAAAGTTTATGCAAACACTATTAGAGCGGCAAACCAAAGAGCTTATGGAAGAACACAAGCTACTGGAACATTATTGGATTATGGTATGAGAACTATGCAACGTGGTTATTTTCCAAAAGGCAGTGAGTTGTCAAGTGCATTTAGTAGTTTGCGAGGAGTATTTAACTAATGGTAAAAATTACAAAATTTGAATCACAAAAACAACCTAGACAATCGTTTAAGGCACCTATACTAGCGGATGCAACAGGTTCGTTATTAAAAACAATTAATAAAGCGGCCAACAATCATTTAGATAAACAAGCCAAAGAAGTTGGTATTAAAGAAGGTGAAAAAGCAATTGCAGAAGGTAAAGATCCAAATGAAATAGTTAAATCACCTGGAACAATATATGGCGATGCATTTAAAGAATCAGCTAGAGTGGCTTACACTAATAAGTCAATATTAAATTATAGAAAACAAGTTGATGAAGCATATTTAAACAATCAAGATAGTATTGAAAGTTTTAATAAAGAAGCAAGAACAATTAGAGATAATATTTCTAAATCAACACCGTCAGAATGGCAAAGTGATATATTAACTAGATATGACAACTATGCACAAGGTAAAAATACTGCTGTTGCACAAAACGTAGTTAATAATAAAATTAAACTTGACGCAGAAGTTAATGATCAATTTTTAGAACAAGGTTATTTAGAAATAGAAAACCTAGCAGAACTAGGTGGTGAAAACTCAGAAGCAGAAATATTAACAATTGTTGATCAAATGGTTGCAACAGTTAAAGCAAACTATGAAAACCCAACACAAATATATGATGCTAAAGATGTAGTTGATTGGGTGCAAAATACTACGTTTGCACTTGTTAAAGGTGATATACTTAATGACTTTGAAAAAGCAAAAACTATTGGTGCTAAAAAAGAACTAATAGAAAAACTTGCATCAGGTGGTTGGGACACTTACTATGCAGATGCTAAAGAACTTATAGAAGGAAAAATTAAAACAGTTATTCCAGAACTTGAAGTTCCAAAAATGATGAAGAATCAACATCTTGCTAATGTAGTAAGTGTGTTAGATAGCAAATACTCATTGGCTGAAAATGATCTAAAAGATCAACAATATATGAAAAAAGATAAAGCCAATGCTAAAATCAATAATGGTGAAACACTTGATGAAGTTGAAATACAATCAATGAAAGACATTGGTATTGATGGTGAAGTAGTTCAAGACTTTGAAAACAAAAGTGCAGTTAATGAACATACTAATATGCTATTAGGTGAAGAAAATTATAAAAAATGGAACTTAGATAAAATTGAAAGTGATCTAGAGTTGTTAGAAATACAACGTGACTTATATGATGAAGGTGCTTCATTAGAAGATGATATAAAATTTTTAGGAACAAATGAAGCAATACTAACATTAGAAAAACAAAAAATTAAATTAGTAAGTGAGCTAGAACTAACTTTAAATGAAAATACTAAAATGGATATATGGAAAATAAATGATATTGAAGTAGCAGATATTATGGCCATAGCTATGTCACTTGAAGGAACTGAAAAACATCATTCAGGTGCAGTATATGGATCAGCATTAGATATTGCAAAAGAACATAAAGCACGTTTGGCTAAAAGATATGGAGCACAATATTTAGATTTGATTCCATTACCATTTGATACATCAGTAGTTAAAAACAATTTACAAAGCAAAGATGTTAATAAAGTTTTAGAAGGTATTAAACAAGTTAAAGCATTTGAGGCTGATATGAGTATATCAATGTTAAATGAATTAGGTATTGAAGCAGATGATCCTATATTTGTTGCATTAGAACTTGAAGGCTTTGATAATGTGTTACAACAAAAGATATTGCAGTCAATTGTTAATGAACCAGCAATAGATAAAACGTTTCCAGGTATTTGGGCACAAGCTAACAAAGATGGAACATTAACAACAGCAATTATGTCACACAGTGATTTCAAAGATAAAAAAACTGGATATATGGATATGGGGACTACTGAAATGAACAGAGCCTTAAATGCATTTGAACTAGTTATTAAAAATGAAATGGTTGAACACAACAAAAGTTTTGAAGAAGCATTTGACGTAGCTAAACAATTATATGACACAGGATTACAAATTGTTACATTTAACAAAGGTGGTGATGAAAAAATATTACGTATTCCAAATAGTGTTGTATTAAGAGAAGATGCTGTAAGTGATTTCCAAGATTTCTTAAATGACTTTGATGAAAACACACTAGCTTGGCAAGTAAAATGTGAAGCTGGATTAACACTTGGACAATGTGAAGATTCATTTAGAAACAATGCAGAACCAAGATTAGAAGGTAGTGTTGGATATTTAATACAAGAAGTTGATAAAGATTATGCAAAAGTTGGAACAGATGGTCCAATGATATTAGTTGGACACGGCGGACAAAGCAACGGTGAATTAACAACTGGACTAACATTTGAACTAGATAAAAACAAAAGAAACAAAGGCTTTGATGAAAGTGCCGCAGGACATCCATATTGGAAAACTGAAGTTACTATTCCATCAGGCATAACTGTTAGAAAAGATGGACAAAATCTTTATGCACACAAAAAAGAATACATTCAAATTGGATCACAATTGATTGTGCAAAATGGTGGTGTTGATGATATAGCAATGGCTATTGCTGAAGGCGGACAAACACAAATATTTACAGGTGATACATTTGGAATAGGCTTTGGTGATAAAAATGAAAATGCTATAGCTATTATGGGTATAGTTCAAAGAGCTATGCAACAAGATGGCGGCTTTACAAATGATGAATTTAAAATGTTAAGTCAATTTGCAGACTTTGATAAACTATTAACTGGCACATTTAAACCTGGTGAAAGAGCTGGTGCTGGTGCTAAAAAGAAAGAAGCTACAGAATTACAAAATTTAGTTAATGCAAAATGGAATGAAATGAAAGAGTCAGGTGGTTACACTGGAAGATTCAATGGTGAAAAACTATCTCCAACTTTGACATTATACTTAATATATAAAGATGCACTCAGTGAAATGGAGGATTAACATATGGCAGTTAGTTCTATATCACGTTGGACTGCAAGAGATCAAGTTCAAGTAGCAAACTATCCAAAATTTAAACAACAAATTGTTGCGGCTGTAAATGCTGAACAACAAGAGCGTGTGATATCTATTGTTAGAGATTCATTGCGTGAAACAACTGATATTGAAAATGTAAGTTGGCTTCCTGAATACTTTGGTGGTGATAGTGAAGAAATACTAATCAATGAAAAAGATTGGAATGAAAGCCACACTAACTACAGAACAACAACAAATGAAAAAGGTGAAACTGTTCCATTAATAGAATGGGAAGAAGGTTTAACAGAACTACAAGCAAAAGTATCAGCTGATAACTTTGATAACATTGGATATTGGGATAACATAGCCGCACGTAGTAGCAAATGGGGACACACAGTTAGATGGGGAACTAGAGTTGGTGCTATGATATTTGGTGATGAAACTAACTATGCAACTTTGGGTGCTGGCCTATTATGGAAAGGTGGTGCTAAAGGTGTTAATCTATTATACAAAGGCGGACAAAAGTTATTAGGAAAATCAGATAGTTTTGCAACAAAATTAAAAAAAGGTAGAAAAGCATTAGCTAAAGCAAAAGCAAAAAAACAAATGCAAGGTTATGAACTAACAAGCAATTTGTTACCTGGAAAAAATAATCCCGTAAAAAGAGCTATGGCCATTGGAACATATTATGGTTTAGGTTATGGTGGATTGTATGCCGCAAACTTAAACAATGCTAGAAGATATAGAGGAATGGACGAAGCTAGTGATATAGAACTATTAGCAATTGCGGCTGGTAGTGCAGTTATTCCTGCTACACTAGTAGGAAGTGTTGCTGGTATAAGCAAAGCACGTAACAAATTGTTTTATTTTATGGCAGACACACAGTCTAAAAATGCAATTAAACTTGCTAAAATGGCTGATGAATGGCAAAATCAAGCTAACAAAAATGTTAAAGAAGCACAAAAAAATAGTGATGAAGTTAAAAAAACATTAACAGAAACAGAATTAAGAAATGAAAAAATTGTTAGAGATGAAATGGATGTTAGTCACGTTGAAGGCGGACATTTAGCAAATGGTGAAAAAGTTGATATAACACCAAACACTTTAATAAAAAATCAAGGAATGAAATTTGATAGAGATGGTAACTGGATTGCAACTGATGGTCCTGTATCTCCAAAAGGAAAATACAACGATGATGGAATACATTTGACAGTTACTAGAACGCCAGGTGCAATGAAAAGAGATCAATTTGAACTTAACATTTGGTTAAGTGATATGGACATATTTAAGTTTATGTTAGGACGTGGTAGCAAATTTATTAAAAACTTTGCAGGTAATTTTGATACAATAAAAATAAATGTTGCTAGACCAGAATTTGATGTAAAGTCAAGATGGGCTAAAACATCAATGCAAAAAGATGGATTTGAAATAACACTTAACTCTAAAGCATTTAAAGATGGAACATTTCAAGATCAAATTAAATCTGTTGAGTCATTAAGTGACAATGAGGTAATGAAACTATCACAGGAACCTTTTGCAAAAGGCACAGAGCGTAAGCCAGGTAGTAAAGATTTAAAAGCATATGATTGGATTGTTGTTGATATTGATGGTAGAAAATATGTAGTGTCGCCAAAAGAAATTGGTGCAAGAGTATTTGACATATCAGGTGAAACACCATTACCAGTTGGATTAAAGTCTGTAAAAGGTAAAATGGCTTTTATGAAAGCAAGATATGGACATTTAAAAAACAAAGATGGAACACCATTAGAGTATGCACCAGAAGATGTGCAAAAAATTACAGACATTGAAAACTATGCACAAGACTTAGATGCAAGAGAAACAATGCCAGAGTTGTTATATCAAAATCAAAAAATAATGAATGAACTAGGACAAATGGATCAAACATTTGCAACTACTAGATTTAAATTTAAAATAGATCCAACAACTGGTGAAATGAAGTTAGATACAAGTGTTGATGAAATACTAACATCAATACTAACAACTGGACAAAAAACTGCAAAAGTAAAATCAAGTTGGGATGAACTTTGGAAACTAATTGGAAACAAAGAAGATGATTGGGAATTGTTGTTATCTACAAAATACAAAAACTTTGACACAGGTGCAAAAAATACAAAATATATTAACGTAGTTGATGGTGAGATTCAAGAAGGATCAATTAGATTATACATTGACAATGGTAGAATTAAAATGAGTATAACTAAAAGAGGAACTGAAATCATTAAAACAAAAAATGATTTGGACATAACAGAACAATGGAACAAGTATGTTAATTTAAAAGATGAACTTGCAACAATTACTAAAATGCAAATGAAGTTAAAAGAATTTAACAAGTGTTTATGGATTAACAGAGGAAATGTATAATGGCGCAAAAATGTAGTATAAAAGTATTTGGAAAACAATTAATTGATGATATGTATAAAAAAACATATCAAGGTGAAACAACGCCATCTAAAACAATTAAACAATTTAGAGAAGAACTAGAACAACAATTTGTTGATACACAGAAAAAGTTTTTAGAAACTAATCCAGATATTATAGATTCATTTGATACTGTAACAGCAAAAGCATTATTTCAAAATGGTCAAAATTTAGACTTGCAAGTATTTCTATATAGAAAGTTTGGTAAAGCTATTGATGAAAATCAAAGTTTTCAAGCATTTCAAAAAGAATTTTTAACTGATGATGTGTTAGCAAATAAAACATTAGAACAATTAACTGGTGAATTAGTTACAGTAAAGATGACTAAAAATGCACTAGTGCGTTTTAAAGGACAATATACTACACAAGTTAAATCAGATACACTTGCAAATCACGTTCATACAATGCTTAACAAATGGAAAAGTGAAGGCTCTAGAAGATGGACAAGTGGATTACCAATGCCAGAATTTTTAAAAAATAAATGGTTAAAAAACAAAGGTAAATTGGATGATCAAGAAATAATGACATACGTATTAAGATCAATGTTAGTTAATTCAAAGTGGGCTGATATGCCACCATTGGAAACATTAGTTGATGTTAATATGTCTAAACTATACTTTCAACCTAGAGTTGTTATTGATCAAATGTGGAGAGATCCAAACTTTCACGGGTTTGATGATCTCAAAAAAAAATATAAAAATTCATTAGATGCATTGAATGATAATACAATTGCAGAACAAATATATGAACTACAAAACAAAGTTGCATTTGATTTTGGACAAGGTAAAGTTGTGCAACTAGTTGATGGTGAATGGAAATTATCAAACAGTATTAAAGAACTTGAGCTAACAAATTTAGCTGGTGACGTTGAAAAAGTTCAAGTGCATCCACTTGCAAAAGAATATGTATTGCAAAAATGGAAAAAGTTTAGTGAAATACTAGATAAAAATGCAAGTATAAGTGGCTCAATGAGCAAGTTTCAGTTTGTTGGAAAACCACAATTAATTGCAAAGTCAGTTGAAGAAGCTGGTATAGAAGCATTTAAAAAAGATATGATGAATGCTATAGATGATCAAACAGTATTAAATTACTTTGGAAAAACATTTGAAGATACAAATGTGTTAGCCATTAAAGCTGAAAAAGAAAAACTAATAGAAAAATTATACAATGATATGATATATCACAAAGATGATTATGCATTTGGTTGGAAAGGTAACAAAGATCTAAAAAGAAATAGAAGATTTATAATATATAAAAATGGACGTGTTAAAAATGAAATACTAGCAAAATATGGTGGTGGTAAAAAAGCACCTAAATTTTTAGCACAAGAACATAATCAATCTAGATCAATTGCAAATGAACAAGCACTAACACAAATGTTTGGTGCAGACGTGCAAGGCTTTTTAGGAACATTTAAACAAGCACTACGTCAATATGATGATATTGGAGCACTTGCAGATACTGATGCAATGGAATGGTTTGAAAAAATTATTGTTGATAAAACACAACCTAGCAAAGAAAACACAACAACAATAGGTAAATTTTTAACAGGATTTAGAAACATTAACTTGGGTAAGTTAGGTATGATATTATTTGATCAAACTATTATGGAACCATTTCAAGCGGCGGCTTTGTTAAACTCAAAAGGTTGGGAAGGCTTTAATGCAAAAGGATTTGAATTTCATCCATTGTTTAAGTCAGTAAATCAATTTAATGATCAAGTAAAAAATGCAAGAGGCAAAACAAAAGAAGAAATGCGTGATATGGCCAAAATGATGGGTATATCAATTGAACAAGAAATTGGAAGTTTGACTGTAAGACATATGGAAAGTTTGGATAGATTAGGTAATCCAAATGGTGTATTTGGTTGGTCTGAAAGATTTGCAAATGGATTTATGAAACATACAGGAATAGCAGAACTATCTGATAGACAGGCTGACAGAGCGTTGGGTGTGTTAAGACATTATGTTAGTTCAATATTGAATGAAGTAAGTGCGGCCAAAAGCAAACTATCAACGTCTAGACAAAGAGCATTTAGTCCTTGGGCTTGGTTAGAAACTAATAAACCACAATTTTTTGCAGAATTAAAAAGACACGGATTTACAACTAAAGAATTTAAACAAACACTTGATGGTTGGGAAAGAGGATTAAACTCTGAAAAAGGTATTGAAGGTATAGTTGATTCAACAGATAAACTAATTGACATCACTGGATTTAACACTATTAAAACAAAAGAAGTATTAGGTGAAACTTCTGATGCTTATGATATGTGGCACAAGTTTTTCCAAAACAATATTGATGAAGCAGGAAGACCTAGACCTGATGAAGAAATAAGAAGCTTAATGACATTTATGGATAAGACACCTGGACAAAAAGATTGGATGATGGGTGTGTATAAAAGTATAATGCAGTTTAAATCATTTCAAATGATTATTGGAACTAAACAATATGGACGTGCATTTCAAAAAGGTGGTATGAGTCAAGTTGCAAGATTGGCGGCACGTATGGCTGTTGCAACATTTATTCCAGCACTAGTAGTTGTGCAGTTAAGAAGAATATCAAGTGGAAAGCAACCATACAGTATGACTGATTCTAAATTATATGAAACAGCATTAACACGTATGCCTATATTAGGAACATTTGCAATTGTTCCACTTATAGAATTATCAGCACAAAATTTAATTAGAGGTGGATTTAATTTAACACTTGATGAAGATAAAGATAAAAAATATAGCACAGGATTTGAATTTGAAAAAGATATGGACAGATATATGGGTGGTATGACAGTATCAGCTATAAGAAGTTTAGTAGGTGATATATTTGGTGCGCCTAGTGTTTATGATAAAAATGGATTTATTGAAGGAACTAAAATTAACATTAATAGAATTGGTGGCCAAACATTAAAAACATTAGCACCATCAATTCCATTTTTAAACATATTTAAAGAAGAATTTTTTGACACGTTACAATATACACTTGACCACGATGGGTGGAAACGTAGAAACAAACGAGCTCTTAAACGTGGTGAAACAGAACAAGATGGATTGTTTATTGGTAATGATGGAATATTGATTGATACTAATCGTCCAAAAAATATAACAGGAGAAGATGCAGAACTAAACAAATGGTTGCCATCAGTAACACAATTATTAGATTAGTATGCAATTAGATAAATATTATGGTAAGGAAAGAGTAAATGGCAGTATCAAGCACAACATCTAGAATATTTTACACGGGTAATAATTCAACAAAAGATTATCCTTTTAATTTTGAAATAATGTCTGTTAATGACATAACAGTTTATAATGACGAAACTTTGCAAACACTTGGAACTAAAGCAGTTGCAACAGCTTCAATATCATCAGGAGCAGTATCAGCCATAGCAGTGGGTTCAGGTGGAACTGGATATACAGTAGCACCAACAGTTACAATATCTGGTGGCGGTGGATCAAGTGCTACAGCAACAGCAACTATTAGTTCTGGCGTAGTAACTGGAATAACAGTTACAGCTGGAGGTTCTGGATATACAACTTCACCAACTGTAACATTTTCAGCGGGTGGAACTGCATATGAAATAAATGATACTACTGATGACACAGCTTCAACAGGCACAGTTTCATATAGAACAGCACCTGGAACAGGTGTTAAAGTTGCAATATTTTCAGATAGAACACCAAGCAGAACTGCAGATTTTAGCAATGGTGGTGCTATTAGTGCCGCAACATTCAACTCAAGTTTTGATAATTTAAACATTGTTGCAAGAGATAATAAAATGGACAATGATATAACATTGAAATTATCACACTATGACACAGCTTCTTTCCACGCTAATGGCGAAGTTAGTGCATCATTAACTATTCCAAACAAAACAGACAGAGCAAACAAAGTATTAAACTTTGATTCAAATGGTGATTTAGAAGTTAATGCCATTATAGCAACTGCATTAAATGGACTAACTGATGTTACAATAGCAAGTCCGCAGGATAATCAAGTATTAAAATATGATTCAGCAGGTGGAAAATTTGGAAATGAAACACAAATAACTACACACGTTACAGAAGGCACAAACTTATACTACACAGTTGCAAGAGCAAACACAGCCATTGATGCCAGAGTAGCAACAACATCTATTAATGCATTAAGTGATGTAGTTAGTAATGGAGCAACAGCAGGACAAATATTATCTTGGAATGCTTCTAGTAGCAGATTTGAACTAGCATCAGCACTAACATCAGTTAATTTTGTAACAAATTTAAATGCAACAGACACAGATCAATTACCAGAAGGATCATCAAACAAGTATTATACAGATGAAAGAGTTGATGACAGAGTAAATGCTTTGGTTGTTGCTGGAACAGGATTAGATAAAGTATATGATGATGGTTCAGGAACATACACATTAAACATTGATAATACAGTTGTAACAGAATCAAGCACAGACACACTTACAAACAAAACACTTACAACACCAGTGATAGCAAGTATTTCAAACACTGGAACACTTACATTACCAACTTCAACAGACACACTTGTTGGAAGAGCAACGACCGATACCCTTACAAACAAAACATTTGACCTTGGTGGAACTGGTAACAGTTTAACTGGGTCATTAGCAGAATTTAACACAGCATTACAAAGTGATAGCTTTGTTTCTTTAACAGGAAGTGAAACACTTACAAACAAAACACTTACTAGTCCAACAATTAATACAAGTATAGTTGGAGGTGGAACAAACGCTGATATATTATTAAAAACTGCACAAACAGGTGCAACAGGTAACTATGGACCAGAAGGAAACTGGAGTTGGGGTGGAGGAGTCCATCACTTTAATAACCCAGTATCAATTGGAAACACAGATACAGCTGACCACGCCTTATTATACAACGGTGGATTACAAATTACAACTACACACGATAACTGGGCAACATTGGCCATTAAACAAAAAAGTGATGGTAATCAATTTTCAAACGTTTGGTTTGTAAAATCAAACTCAGACTCAAGTGATGCCGCATCAGAAGATGATGACTTTTTAGGTGGATTTTATGCATCAGGTTGGAATGGAGCCGCTTATAATCAAACAAGTGCGGCTTGTTATTTTGTAGCTGATGGTGATCACAATGGTTCAAGTCACGATGGTTATGGTAATGCAACAGCTGGTAATATTGGTGGATACTTTAGAATCACGTGTGTGCCAAATGGTGACAGAAGTCATAATACTGTAGCAGAATTTAAAGGTGATATCATACACTTTAATAGTGGTAAGAAAGATATGGACTTTAGAATTGATGGTGACACAAATAATAATTTAGTAAGAGTGGATGCCGCAAATGAAAGAGTTGGAATTTTAGATGATACACCTGATTACACACTTGACGTTGCTGGAACTATTAATGCAGATACGGCTCTTAGAGTGCCAAATAGTGGATTAACAATAGGTGGAACAGCAGTTGGATCAACTGCCGCAGAACTAAACTTACTAGATGGATCAGCAAAATCAACATCATCTATTACACTTGCTGATGATGATGCTATTATTGTTATTGACAATACTACAACAAAACAAATTCCTGTAAGTGATTTAAAAACTTACAATCAAGGATTACCAGGTCCAATATGTTTGGCTACAATTGCTACAACTGGACAAACAATTGCTAACTCAACTGCAACTGTCGTTGCATTTAATAACACACAAACTGACTCACATAGTGGTATGGACACGTCAAGTAACGTTGGTAGATATACTGTGGCGTCAGGACAAAATGGTGTATATATGATTAATGCAATGATTAATATTGCAAGTAATACTGCATATGGAACTGGCGAACAATGGACTTTAAAAATATTAAAAAATGGAAGTATTAATTTTACACAAACAGCACATTATCCAAATACATCTTTAGCAATTACAAAGATGTTAAACTTGGTTGCAACTGATTATGTGGAAATACAATTATCACAATCAACAGGTGGAACATTTACTACTGGTATTGATGCTTCTTGTATATTTGATATAGCCAGAATTTATAAAAGTTAGGAATTAAATTATGAAATATAAAGTATGTAAATGTATTTGTGTATGGTGTGCTATTACTTCACCTTTTAGAAAATTAGGAAAGTGGATTACTAATAGCTATGACAAAAAATAAAGAACAAGACAGATTAACATTAGTAGAAGTCAGCGTTGCAAAACTTGAAACAAAATTAGATATTATTGCTAACAACCATTTAAAACATTTGCAAGATGATTTAACTTCAATTAAAAAAATACTTTGGTGGTTGTTTAGTGGTATAACTGGCGCACTTATAAGTCTTCTTTTTATTTTAATACAATCAATAATTTAATGTCTTTCAGCATTCAAGCAATAAACGTAAATGGAAATCCAATTGCTTTTTTAAATCAAGCAACAATGTCAATACGACAAATGATAACAAACAAATGGGGTCCATCATACTATCCTATGATAAAATTTTTAGTATATAACAATGATGGTAGTGCAGT
>TARA_R100001443_G_scaffold21383_3_pt1 | contig 18134 bp, 25 predicted proteins | sample TARA_R100001443 | Tara Oceans TARA_R100001443 (sample SAMEA2622142) | marine metagenome | biome: marine biome (ENVO:00000447); feature: deep chlorophyll maximum layer (ENVO:xxxxxxxx); material: "saline water (ENVO:00002010), including plankton (ENVO:xxxxxxxx)" | depth 50 m
TAATTAAAGCACCAGGTCGAAAAAAACCATTTAAAAATCCATTTCGTGCAGCAGGTAAATAATATGACAAGACCAATACCACTAAAAACAAGAATTAGACGTTCAGTATCACAAAAGAAAAAATCTAAGGGCGATGACACTACGCCTAGATTTATGTTGGGCAAAGATTCAGAAATGACTTTAGAGAGTTTTAGAGCATTAATGAAAAAATTTAATAAAAACGGAAAATTAAAATAAAAAGGAGAATAACTATGCCAATGGGACCAGGAACTTACGGAAAAAAAGTAGGTAGACCTAAAAAAAAGAATAAAAAGAAAAAGAAAAACAAATGAGTTTATACGAAAACATTAACAGACGTAAAAATTTAGGAATTAGTCGTTCTAAAAATAAATCCACTATATCAGATAAGGCTTATGCTAATATGAAGGCAGGGTTTCCTAAAAAGAAAAAGAAAAAAAAGAAAAAACAAGGTAAATAATAACCTAATGTCAATTACATATAGAGGTGAACGCTTTTCTGGCTACAATAAACCGAAACGTACACCTGGCAAATCTAAAAAGTCTGCTGTTCTTGCTAAAGAAGGCAAAAAAATTCGTTTGGTACGCTTTGGCGACCCCAATATGTCTATTAAAAAAAGCAATCCTGCTAGACGGAAGTCATTTCGTGCTAGACACGGTTGCGATAAAGGTAAAATAAGTAAATTAACTGCAAAATACTGGAGCTGTAAGGCTTGGTAAGGAGAAATTATGGAAAAAGTATATGAAATTATTGATTGGGTAAAGAATTATCAATTATGGGAAACAAAAGACTACATTAAAGCTGGTGTAGTTGTGCTAATTGTCATAGGGATTATTGTATCTTTAGTATAATGGCACAAAGAGGAGGAAAAAGAGCAGGAGCAGGTAGACCAAGAGGTGTCACCGCAGGAACTAAGCACGAAAGATTAGAAAAAATGCTACGTAAGGGTGCTAAAACTCCCCTACAGTATATGCTAAACATTCTAAACGACAAAAAAACATCCCCTGAAAAGAAGATGTGGGCTGCCGAGAAAGCTGCACCATTCGTACATCCTAGATTAGCTTCTGTAGATCAAAAAATTAAAGGTGAAGAGGGAGAACCTGTAGAGATAGAAGTTAAGTGGAAAGAATAAGTTGAAAATTGAAATACCCTACAAACCACGACCATTACAAAAAGAATTACACACACAATTAAAACGATTTAATGTAATTTGTTGTCATCGCAGATTTGGAAAAACCGTTTTTGCAATAAACCACCTTATAAAGACAGCGTTACATAAACCAAATCAACGCTTGGCATACATTGCACCGACTTACCGACAAGGTAAAAACGTAGCTTTTGACTATTTAAAAGAATACACGCAACCCTTAATGAAACTTGGGGGGAGTAGACACGAAACCGAATTAAAGGTAGACCTATGGAATGGTTCACGTTTACAAATATTCGGTGCTGACAACCCAGATGCCCTTAGAGGCTTGGGGTTTGATGGAGTAGTGATGGATGAGTTTGCTTTAATGTCACCTCGTACTTGGACTGAAGTAGTTAGACCTGCAGTTTCTGACAAACTAGGTTATGTTATATTCATTGGTACGCCAATGGGTCATAATCAGTTTTGGGATGTTTACGATCTTGCAAGACGTAGAGGTGGAAACTGGAAAGCAGTTTTATATAGAGCTTCTGAAACAGAAGTTATTGATACTGATGAGCTGGATGAAGCAAGAGCTACAATGCCAGAAGATCAGTACGAACAAGAGTTTGAATGTAGTTTCCAAGCTGCAGTATCTGGTGCTTATTACGGTAAGCAAATACAGAAAGCAGAAAAAGAAAATCGACTTGCAGAAGTAGACTACGATGAAAATATTGACGTGGAAACGTGGTGGGATTTAGGAATAGGTGATTCTACTTCCATTTGGTTTGCACAAAGAGTTGGAGATGAGGTACACCTCATAGATTATTACGAAACGTCTGGAGAATCACTTGCACACTATGCAGGTGTTCTTGAAGATAAAGCATACAACTACGGTAGGCACATTGCACCACACGACATTGTGGCACGTGAATTGGGTACAGGTAAATCAAGATTAGAAGTTGCAAGGGAACTTGGAATTAATTTTGATGTATGTCCTAAATTAGAAATACAACACGGTATTGAGTCTGTTAGAAACACACTCGATAGATGTTGGTTTGACCGTAATCGCTGTAAACTTGGTATTGAATGTTTGCGACAGTACCGTAAAGAGTTTGATGATAAGATGCAGACATTTAAAAATAAACCCTTGCACGATTGGAGTTCACACGGAGCCGATGCGTTTCGTTATGGTTGTGCAATAGACCCTGACACTAAAAGTCAATGGGCTAGAGAAATTAACGTAGATACAAGGTATATAGTTTAGTATGACAAAAGGAAAACCATTAACAGATTCAGAACTTTCTTCAATATTACATTCTGAAATTAGTTCATCATTAGGTTACATAGGTTCAGACGTAACAAGTCAAAGACAAAAATCTTTGGAGTATTATTTTGGTGAACCATTCGGCAACGAACAAGAAGGTAGATCACAAGTTGTTTCAACAGATGTTAGTGATGTTATTGAATCAATTTTACCAACTCTACTTAGAACATTTGCAGCTAGTGATGATGTCGTTAGATGCGATCCTGTGACTGCAGAAGATGAAGAAGTTGCAAGACAAGCTAGTGATTATTTAAACTACGTTTTTAATAAAGACAACGATGGGTTTGTTGCTCTTTACACGCTATTCAAAGATGCCTTAATACAAAAAAATGGTATTGCAAAAATATACTGGGATACATCTGAAAAAAGAGAACAAGAAACTTACGAAAAGTTAAGTGAAGATGAATACATTATGCTTATTGATGAGGATGGTGTAGAAGTTAAAGAACATTCAGAATACGCAGACCAAGATGCCATCACTGCAAAACAAAAAATGATGGAACAAACAGATGACCCAATGTTGATGCAACAAATAGAAGATGCACCAACACCAATGCTACACGATTGTGTTATTACACGCATAGAAACTTATGGTAAAGTTAAAATAGAAACAATACCACCTGAAGAATTTTTAATTGAACGTAGAGCAAAAAGTTTACAAGATGCAAATTTTCTTGCACACCGTACAACAGTCACAAGAACAGAATTAATTGAAGCAGGATTTGATGCAGACATAGTTAGTAGATTACCTAGTGATGTTGCTGACAAATACAATGAAGAAAAAATAGCACGTCATCGTAATTTAGATTATGATTTCGATAGTAATTCAGGTGAAGCATCTACAGATGAAATTACAATATTTGAATGTTACTCACGCATTGACGTTGAAGGTGATGGTATTGCCAAGTTAAGAAAAATAACTATTGCAGGTACTGGTGGTTATGAAATATTAGACAACGAACTATGCGATAGCATACCGTTTGTATCATTAACACCAATTATGGTTCCACACAGATTTTTTGGTAGATCAGTTTCTGAAATGACTGAGGACTTACAACTTATTAAGTCTACAGTGATGAGGCAGTTGTTAGATAATATGTATTTAACAAACAACAACAGAGTTGCAGTAATGGATGGTCAAGTAAATCTTGACGACCTACTCACTAACCGACCAGGTGGTGTAGTAAGAACTAAAGGTTCTCCAGGTCAAGTTATGATGCCAATGCAAACACAAACTATTAATCAACAAGCATTTCCACTCCTTGAATATCTTGACACAGTAAGAGAACAACGTACAGGAATAACAAGATACTCGCAAGGCATGGATGCTGACTCTCTAAACAAAACAGCAACTGGTGTTAATGTAATATTAACCCAAGCTCAAATGAGGGTCGAGTTGATTGCACGTATCTTTGCCGAAACAGGTGTTAAAGATATGTTTACAAAGATATTTGAATTGGTGGTTAAACATCAAGATAAAGAACGTATTATTAAAATTAGAAATACATTCGTACCATTTAGACCAATGGAGTGGCGTAATCGTTGCAACATTTCAATTAACGTAGGTTTAGGTACAGGATCAAGAGATCAACAACTTGCAATCCTAAACAATATTTTACAAACTCAATTAAAAGCATTGGAGTTACAAGGTACTCCTGCTGGTCCAATGGTGAATCTTAGAAACATCTACAACACACTTTCAAAAATTGTAGAAAACGCTGGATTAAAAAATGCTGGTCTGTTCTTTACAGACCCTGATGTAGGTATGCAACAAATGCCTCCACCACAGCCACCACAACCAACAGAGTTTGAGAAAGTATCTCAATTACAAGTTCAAGGTGAGAACTACAGGAAACAAATAGATAGTGAAATTAGAATAAAAGAATTAGAAAAAGGCTATCAAGAAATGATACTGAAGTTTGAAACTAGAATTAAAGAACTTGAGCTACAATACGGAACAAAAATTAATGAAGCTGAAATAAGGCGTGATGCAACACTTGCAAAAGAAGATTTAGTTCAACAAGGCAAGATAAGAGAACAAGCTCAAAAAAGCATTGATAAACAACTTGACCAAGCACAACAAATCATGCAAAACGTAACTAATGGACAAAACCAATCTAAGTAAAGAAGTATCAAGAGGTGAAAAAGCCAAACTACTTCTTGATGAACCGTTGTTTAAAGAAGCGTTTGAACTTTTAAAAACAGAGTACAAAGACGCTTTATTGCAAACAAAACACGATGAAGATGCAGTACGAAAAGTACTATGGCAAGCCTATCACATTACTGACAAAGTGGAAAATCACTTTCGCACCGTAATGGACACAGGCAAACTTGCTGCACAACAAATCCAACAGCTTAAAAAGAATTCGACTTAAATCGAATACACCAACCCATAAGGGAGTGTAACATTTAACAAGGAGGTTGTTATGGCTGATAGCCAATCAACTAATGTTATCGAAGCAGGAAACCTAATCAAAGGTCTGATGACTGGAGATAAGTCTGCCGATACACCAGTAGAAGAAGCACAAGCTGAATCTACACCAGAAGAAACTCAAGAGGTGGATACGCCAATTGAAGAATCTTCACAAATAACCGATGCTCCAATCGAAGAATCATCTTACGAAGAGGGGCAAGAATTATCTGAGTCGACTGATATACAAGAAAACTCTGAGGAGCCTGTTTACACTGTAACCATTGATGGTACAGACTATGAGGTGACCCAAGATGAGTTAATTCAAGGGTATCAACGAAATGCAGATTACACTCGTAAAACACAGGAACTTGCTGCTGAAAAACAACAGTCAAGTGACTTTGTAGAACGATCAAAAAAAGACGTTGAAACTAAACTTGCAAGACTTGACCAACTTAATCAAGCTGCACAATCTCAATTACAACAAGAATATGCACAGATTGACTTTGAAAAACTATACGAAGAAGATCCTGCCGAAGCTGCCAGACTAGAGCATAAAATGCGAAAGAAAAACGAACAGCTACAGCAAGTGCAAAAACAAACTCAAGAGTTACAAACTCAAGAGTTTTCTAAATACTTAGAAGAACAACAGAAACAGTTATCTGTTAAAGTACCAGAGATGAATCATCCTGAAAAAAGTTCCGAGTTTAAAAAACAAATGAGGAATTATCTTTCATCAGTTGGCTTTAACAATCAAGAGATTGATTCTGTTTATGACCACAGATATGTTTTACTTGTTAAAGATGCGATGAATTATCGTAATCTTCAAAAAGCTAAACCAGAAATTAAAAAGAAAGCGGTCAATGCTCCTAAAGTTGTAAGAGGCGGTGTATCAAAATCAAAAGGTCAACAACAAGCGGAAGTTAGACGTCAACAACTCTCAAAGCTACGTAAAACTGGTAAGGTTGCAGATGCAGCTAAACTGTTTCGTAGTTTAGTATAACAAGAAGGAGGCTGTAATGGCACAACCAACTAACTTGTACGATACGTTTGACACCACTGGTATTCGAGAGGATTTAGTAGATGTAATCTATAATGTTTCTCCAGAAGATACCCCAATATTGAGTGCAATACCTCGTACAACCGCAAAATCAACAAAGCACGAATGGCAACTAGATAGCCTTGCTACACCTGCAACTAACGCAGTTATTGAAGGTGATGACGCAACTATTGATGCTATGACTGCAACAACTAGAGCATTTAACTATTGTCAAATTTCTGACAAAGTAATTGCACTTTCTGGTACACAATCTGCTGTAGATGCAGCAGGTAGAGCTGACGAAATGGCTTACCAGATTGCTAAAAAATCAAAAGAACTAAAGAAAGATATGGAGTTCGATATTATCGAGCCGAATGTTCAAGCTGCTGGTTCAGCAACTGCTGCTAGAGAGCTAGGATCTATTCCTACTTGGTTAGCAACTAACGGTGATGCTGGAACAAGTGGTTCACTTTCTACTGGTTCTGGTACTGACTTACCTGGTTCAGGTACAGACAGAGATTTAACTGAAGCAATTCTAAAAACAGTTATTAAAGAAGTTTACGTTTCAGGTGGAGAAATGGATATGTTAGTATGTCCACCATCAGTAAAACAAGTAATATCTGGTTTTAATGCTAATACAACTCGTTTTGGTCCTGCAGGAGATAAAACAGAGTATGCAGCTATTGACGTTTATAGCTCAGACTTTGGTGATCTTCGTATTGTACCAAACAGAGTAATGGCTACTACTGACGCTAAAGATGTATTCATCCTACAGCGTGATATGTTAGCTGCTGCTTACCTAAGAGATTTCCAAATTCAAGATCTTGCCAAAACTGGTGACTCTGAAAAGAAACAACTTTTAGTTGAGTACACATTGGAAGTACGAAATGAAGCCGCACACGGTATCATTTTAGATATTAACCAATAATACTAATTAGTAGGGGAGCTTCGGCTCCCTTACTTTAGAATAATTCTAAGAAGGAAAACAAATGAATAAAGCTCCAACAACATTTAAACCGTCAACTACACAGACAGTAGCTGCAGGTTCAACCTCTGCTGCGTCAAGTGCGTTTGGATCGGAAACTAGAGAAGTAAGAATTGTAACAACTGTAGATGCTTATGTTGAATTTGGTAGTTCACCTACTGCAAGTTCATCATCATTAATTGTACCTGCATTTACTGTAGAATATTTTAGAGTGGCTCCAGCAAGTAAAGTAGCTGTACTAAGAGTAGGTTCTACTACTGGAACATCAAGAGTAACTGAACTTACCCAATAATGAAACCAGCTTTTTTTTCAATACGAAGTCAGGATCGTTACCGTAACCGTAGGACAGATGTGCCTAATGATGCGGTATTACTAGAAGATTTAACTTACCTATTAAAAGAAGGTGGCGATAATATTATTTTAGAACAAGGAGTCGGTGTTTCTTATGAAACAGATACTCCAATTGCAAATTAGTGGCAAAAAAGTGGAAAGCCTATAACGAACACGAAGCTACACACAATGGTACTTCTTTAGGTCGTAACCCCAAAACAAGTTCAATGAATAAAAAAAAGAAACAAGATTTTAAAAAATATCGTGGTCAAGGCAAACGTAGATGATCATAGTAAAGAGCTTTGAAGAACTTTGTAAAATCCTTAAAGAAAAAGAAAAAAGTTCTGAACAACTTAAAAAAAACAACCAAAGAAAAAAACAAACTAAAAAGAGGATAAAAAATGGCTGACAGTAAGATTAGTGATTTGACAGCATTAACAACAACAGCATCAGGTGATTCGTTACCTATTGTAGATGCTAGTGCTAGTGCTACGAAAAAAATCACAGTACAAAATTTATTTAAAGAGATACCTGTAAGTGTAGGGATTAATTTTGATAGTCCTGCATTAAAACTTCATGTAGTAAATGATTTAGCATCAAGCCCATTATATGCAAGTAATCAATGTGCTGTATTTGAAGATGATAATAGACCAGGTATTCAAATGGCTGGTAGTGCTAATAACATAGGATTGATTGACTTTGGAGATAATGCTGCATTTAACTCTGGTGGTATTCATTATAAACACGCATCAGATTCATTTGCTTTTGTTGCTGCTGGTGATGAACAAGTAACTATATCTAATGGTGTACTTGGACCAGTTACAGATTCAGATGTAGACTTAGGTACTTCCTCTTTATACTTTAAGGATGCATACATTGATTCTATAACTACAACTGGTGCATTAAATGGAGCATTAAAAAGATGGACAGTTAAGACTGCTAACTATACAGCAGTAGCTGGAGATAGAGTTCTTGCTGACACATCTGGCGGTGCTTGGACATTAACACTTCCTGCTTCACCTGCAGTCGGAGATGAAATACACATACTTGATTCAACAGCATCATTTGATACTAATAATTTAACAGTTGCAAGAAACAGTTTAAAATTACAAGCAGGTACTGCAGACCTAACACTAACTACAGAAAATACTGGTATTGGTCTTGTATATATGAGTTCAACTTATGGATGGAGAGTTTTAATAGACGCATACGATGTAACTTTAACGGAGTTATAGTATGGAGGATATTTACAATCCTAACCAACAAATTCACATTGATAGGGGTACTAGAAAACTTGTTGTAAGAAGTAGACAAGATACAACCCCTATTTTAGAACAAAATAAAACATTTCGTAATCATATACCTGAAGCACAAACAGGTGATTTACAACGCATAGCACAGATACCTGTGATTGCATTAAAAGTAAAAACCAAAGAAAGATTTGGTCACTCTAACTTTTACAAACTTGATAGTGAACAACAAAAAAACATTATTAGGGAAATGGTAAACAGTAATGAGTATATGTTTTTTAGAACAGGAGATAAGAAATTATAATGGCTTTAGATAATTATGCAAACTTAAAAACTGCAATAGCAAACTTCTTAGCAAGAGATGATCTTACTTCTGAAATAGATGATTTTATAGATTTAACAGAAGCTGACTTTAATCGTAGATTAAGAATAAGACCAATGGAAACAGTAGATGCTTCTTTTTCAATAGACGCAGCTACAGAGGCTTTGCCTACTGGGTTTTTAAAAGTACGAAGTTTTGTTTTAACAAGTCCTAATCCTGATAGAACATTAGTATTAATGACACCGTTTCATCAAGCTGAAACAACAGGCTCAGACAGTTCTGGACAACCAAGAGGCTACTCTATTGAAGGATCAAACTTTAGGTTTAGTCCTGTACCAGATTCTACGTACACTGCTAGATTAAGTTATTACAAAGCATTTGACCCTATAAGTTCATCTACAGCAACTAATCATATTTTAACAAACTATCCTGATATATATTTATTTGGTGCTTTATATTTTGGTTCTACATTTTTACGAGGAATGGACCCACAAACCGTTGCACAATTTAAAGGTCAATATGAAGCTGCATTACAACAAGCAGAAATTGCTGATAGCAAAGATAAATATAATGGTTCGCCTTTAGTACAAAGAACAGGAATTAACATTAACAATTTTGATAACGTAAGATAATGCAAGTACCTTTTGGAGAATGGCTACCAGACCTACCAGATCACGTAAATCCTGGCACTACACAAGCCTTAAATGTATTTCCTGCTGCTAACAGTTATAGACCTTTTCAGAACATAGCTGTTACTTCAAGCAATGCACTAACAGCAAGATGTCAAGGAGCTAGGTCGTTTAAATCTGATGGTGGCGTAGTTAGTATATTTGCTGGTGACGCAACCAAGCTATATAAATTAACATCTAATGCTTTTGTAGATGAAAGTGGTGGCACTACATTTAGTTTCTCAGATAATTTTTATTGGGATTTTATAAGGTTTGGTGAAGTTGTTATAGCATTTAATGGTGATGATGCTCCTCAAGCTTGGACATTAGATTCATCTTCTGACTTTGCTGCATTAGGAGGTTCACCTCCAACATTTAGACACGCTGCAGTTGTAAACAACTTTGTAGTCACAGGGTTTCAACCGTCTGCACAAAACAAAGTACAATGGTCAGCAGTAAATAGTGCAACAAGTTGGACAGCAGGTACTAATCAAGCTGACTCAGAAACATTACCTGAAGGCGGAGTAATTACAGGTGTTACTGGTGGACAGTACGGATTAATATTTCAAGAAAATAGAATTACCCGAATGGATTATCGTGGTGGTAATGTTATTTTTTCTTTTAGGCGTGTTGAAGATAACAGAGGAGCTGTACAAGGCAAAAACGTAATTCAAGTTGGTAATTTAGTTTACTTCTTATCTGAGGATGGTTTTTATGTTACAGATGGTTCTGCTGCAAAACCTATTGGTGCTAACAAAGTAGACCGTTTTTTTTATAATGATTTAAAAACATCTTTACGAGAAAGAGTAAGAGCATCATACGACCACGAAAACAAACTAGTAATGTGGTCTTACCCATCTGCTACAGGTAATAACTCAAGTACGCAAAACGATAAAATATTAATTTACCATATAGCTAGTAATCGTTGGTCAATAGTTGAAATAGACCACGAAGTTATTATAGATTTCTTGTCAGCAGGATATACATTAGAAGAATTAGATGATTACCCTGCATCAGGTACAGACGACATAGATGCTATTACGGTTTCGTTAGATAGTGCTTTGTTCTCTGGTGGATTACGTTCTGTTGGTGTATTTGACACTGACCATAAATTAGGATCCTTTGGTGGCGATACTTTAAAAGCAGAAATAGGTACTGCAGAAACAGAAATATTTCCACAAAGTAGGTCTTTAGTAACTCACGTTAGACCTATTGTAGATACATCATCTGCTACAGGCTCGTTGAGTTTTAGAAACAAAGTAGCTGAAACTGCGTCAACGACAGCAGAAAGTTCAATGCACACCACAGGAACCATACCGTTTCATAAAAGTGCAAGATATTTTAAATTTAACTTACAAGTTCCAGCAGCATCTACGTGGACAGACGCACAAGGAATTGACATAGAAGCAATTAAAGAAGGATATAGATAATGACATTTTTAGAAGAATTACAAGCACAAACTGGTTTGTTAGGAAATCAAATCCGTCAATCTAGTCCATTTGCTACATATACACCTACGTCAGAAAGAACAATACAAGGTGTACCACAAAATTATTTTGATCCAGCAACTAACCAATTTATGATGCCAGAAATGACTGGTATGGGTGGAACTATGACAGGAGTTGGCACAGGAACTGGCACAGCATTTGGAACTTATACACCTGGTGCTTTTGGACAATTTTTTGGAAGCCAAACAGGTACTGGAGGATTAATGGGTACTGGTGCAACAGGAACAACAAGTGCTACAGGTGGTGGTGGAAATGGTAGACCAGATCCAGTAAACCCAACTGCATATAATTTTCCTAACTATACAATGTTTCCTGGATTATTAGGTGTAATCGCAGGATTAACAGATTTACCACAAGGAACTCAATTTCAATATAACGAAGAAACAGGACAATATGAGCCAGAAGCTTTTGTAAACCAACCAGAAGATGCAACTACTTGGAATCCAGAAGCTTCAACCATGACAATGGATCAACAAGGTAATGTAACTTATGGTACTGACCCTTATGGTATAGGTGACTATACAGCAGGTTCAGGAATTACAGGAGATCCAGGACCACTTGGTAGACCTAGTTTCGGAGGTTCCTTAAGTCCAGCAAGTCCTGGAACTGCAGCAGGTTTAGCAAATATTCAAGCAATGGCTGAAGCAGCACAATCAAATCCTCAAGTTTTAGCAGATATTGCTGCAATGACAGGAACTATGCCACAACAAATCACTACACCAACAGCTCCACCATCTATTTTAAGTGGAGGTCAAGGCAATCAAGGTGGAAACTTTGGTGGACCTAGTGGACATGGATCTGGGATGCAAGGAGGACAACACGGTGCTGCTGGTGGTCAAGGTGGACAAAATACAGGAACATCAAGATTCTAATGACTAGCACAAGAAATTTAGAATATGTTTACAACTACCCTGCTTTTACTTTAGAAGGAATGTTGTTATCTACCTATGAATCACAATTAGTATCGGAAGATATAACCAATCAATTAGTACGTTATCACAATACAGAAAATCAAGAGGTTGTATCGTGGTTTCTAGCTTGAATTGTAAACATTGTGAACACGAATGTCACTGCGGAAATAGTGGTCAATGTCCTATAGAAGATTGCGATTGCATTAATTGTGAACACAACGCACTAGACGAATTTTGGAAGAATGTAAAAGATGGCTCACACATATAAAAATAGTAAAATAGATTTAACAACTACCAATGCTACTGCATTAATAACAGTACCATCAGGTTCTACAATAATAGTTAAGTCTATAATTATTTGCGAAGATTCAAACAACGATGACAGTATATCTTTAACAATAGTTAATGATAGCTCTACATTTCAGTTTTTAAAAGACGCAGCAATAAGTGCTAAAGCCACAATACAAGGTATGGGTGGGCATAACTCAACTTTAGTATTAGTCGAAGATGACATATTAAAAGCACAAGCTGCAACTGCTAATAGACTTCACGTCATTACAAGTTACCTGGAGATTACGTGATTGGTGTAGTACAAATACCTAAAACAGATATTAAAACAGTTTGGAACTTGGTAGAAGATTCTATAACTAAAGCTCTTGCTTATTCAGGACATCACTTCAATACGTCTGATGTTAATGATGCGTGTTTAAGTGGTGATAATCAACTTTGGTTAGTATGGGATGACGATGCTGAAGAAAAACTAAAAGGTGTAGTGGTAACTAGAATTATTATAAGACCTAATTCTAAGGTAGCAAACATATTTATTTGCACAGGTAAGCAAAGAAAACTTTGGCAAGACCGATTGCACGATATTGAAAAATGGGCTAAAGATAATAAGTGTACGCACTTTGAAACTTATGCTCGACCAGGATGGTCTAAATTATTAAAACAAAAAGGGTATAAAATGACCCATTATTTACTAGAAAAGAAATTGGAGGAATAAGTATGTCAAGTGGCGGAGGTAATCAAACTACCACTCAAAGAACTGAGCCATACGCACCTGCGGAACCATTTTTGCAGGATATATTAGGCGAAGCTCAAAACATTTATAGAAGTGGTATTGGTAGACAATTTTTTCCAGGCAGTACCGTAGTACCGTTTGCAACACAAACCCAATCTGCATTAGATTTAGGACAAGCTGCAGCATTAGAAGCAGCTGGACCATCGCAACTAATGAACTTAGCAGGAAGCACAATTAGTGATTTTGCTAGTGGTGCTGGACAAAACCAATATTTAGACCAAATAAGATCAGGTATTACATCTGACGTTATGGGTAACATTGCCACACAATTTGGTGGTATGGGAAGAACTGGAACAAGCCCTATGGCACAACAAGCTGCTGCTAGAGGCATCACTCAAGCCTACGCACCAATTGCTGCAGAGCTTAGTCAAGCTGAAAGATCAAGACAATTAGCTGCTGCTGGACAACTATCACCATTACAGCAACAAATGGATGCAAGACGTTTTGGAGGTATTGGACAGTTAAGTGGTATTGGCGGTGCTTACGAAGATTTAGCACGTAGACAATTACAAGATCAAATAGCAAGATTCCAATTTGGACAACAAGCTCCTATGTCTGCACTACAACAATATGCTGGATTAGTTTCACCTATTGGTAGTGGATTTCCTACATCACTTACTAATGCACCAAGCAATAGACCTGGCACTTTAGGTGGAGCATTTGGTGGTGCTGTAGCAGGTTCTGCTTTACCAGCTTCATTTTTAGGCGGTTATGGCACAATGATAGGTGCTGGTTTAGGTGGATTAGGGTTAATATAGGAGATATATATGGCAAACGGAATAAAAGGTTTTTTATCAAATCCAATAGCATCTTATACTGCTGCAAGACAACCAGGTGGATTTTTAGCACCTACAGAAAATTTTGAAGGGTTTTTAACTGACCCCAGAACAAGTATAGGAATACAAATTGCACAAGGCGTGCCTATAGGACAAGCCTTGCTGGGTGGTGCTTTACAGGCAAAAGAAATTGAAGAAGCAATGTTTTCTGAAGCAGATATATTAGATACAAAAAAAGCAATGAATCCAGTAACAGGAGAAATTGTATTTGCAAATGAAGTTCAAATACAAAATCAAGGATTAGTTCCTATACCAGATGATCCAACATCTTATCAAGAATATGTGCGACAAACTGATAACCCTACTACTGAAGGTTATGCTGAATATATGGCTAAAGAATCTGGAACAGCAGAAACGTCTTATAGATCCCCAACTATTGAAGAGCAAAAACTATACGGTATTACGCCTGAAACACACCAAATAAATACTATAACAAACAAAGTAGAAGCTATTACAAAATCAAGTGCTGGTTCAACAGAGAAGTTTGTAGATTTAGATGCTGATGATGTAGCTAAATATTTTGGAGGCAATGAAGAATTAGCAAGACTTTATCAAAAAAATGAAAAAACAGGTAGAATAGTAAAAATTACTGAAACTGCACTAGCTCCAAGAATGTTTGAATCCGCAGAAGAAAAAGCTATTGGCGAAGTAATAGGTGCTGATTTTGCAAACATTGTTGAACGTGCTGATACTGCTTTAGCACAAAACGATGCTTTAGATCAATTAGAGTTTTACCTTACTTCAATAAATCCTGAAGATGTGGGTGGATTAGCAAATTGGAAATTAGAAACTACTAAATTTTTACAAGCAATAGGGTTAGATACTAATTTAACTGAAGATTTACCTTATGCTGAAGCTATAAGTTCTATAGGTGGAGATTTAGTTGTTGCATCTTTAGCAAACTTTAAAGGAGCTATTTCAGATGCTGAAAGAGAATTTTTACAAAGAATTACACCTGGTTTGGGAATGACAACAGAAGGTTCTTTACAACTTATTTATTTAAGAAAAAAAGCTAATAATAGAATGTTAGATTTAGAAACTTTAGCATACGAACATTTAAACGATCCTAAAACTGAGGGTTCACTGTCTGCAAGAAACTCCAAAGGTCAAACTTTTAACCAAGTAAAAAGAGAATACATCAAAGAAAATCCAATTTTTGATGAAACAACAAAAAAAGAAGTAGAAAAACTATCTGGTATGGGAATACAAGGTGCTATTACTCAAAATGGACAATGTATAAAAGGTAGGATGATTATAAGAGTGGGTGAACAACTTATAGATACAGGAGCTTGTTAATGGTAGAGATTGTAACAGACGAAGAAACAATAAAAAAGTTTGAAGCAGAAGAATCAGGTTTAGCAGATTCAAAAGTCGTAACTGATCCTGAAATAATTAAACAATTTGAAGAAATAGAATCTCAAGATGAAGGCGTTTTAAATGCTTTAAAAAATGCTGGTATTGCCACTTATGATTTTTTTGAAGGTAGCAAAAGAACACAATTTCCTGAAGTAAAAGAATTTGGTGGATTTGGAGGAGCTATTCCAGGCAAAGATATGACTGCAGGTCAAGCCACAAAAATTGGTGCAGGATTTTTCTTTACTCCTGTTCAAGAAGAAATGATAAATATAGTTAAAGCACAAATTCCAGACGCACAAATTCTTCAAGATTCTTATGCTAATCCTATGATTGTTATGCCTGATGGCAAAGCATTTTATTTAAACAAACCTGGTGCTTCTACAGCAGATTTTGCAATGCTTTTAAGTCAAATATTACAATATTTACCTGGAGCAAGTTGGGCTACTAAACCTGGTAAGGGTATAATAAAAAAAGTAGTGCAGTCAGGAGCTGCAGGAGGCACAACATCCGTTATACAAGATGTAGCTGCTAAACCTTTTGGTGCTGAAGATACATATTTAGGAAAAGCTGCTATATCAACATTAGTTCCTATGGGGTTTGAAGGAACAATAAGCCCTGCTTTTCGTTTTGTAGCTAAAAAGATTTTTGGTAATCCTAAATTTACAGAATTAATAGATGGAAAAATACAATTAAATGTTAAAGGTAAACAAGCACTAAAAGCTGCAGGTATTGATTTAAATGATGTAAATTCAGCAGAATGGATAGATTCTTTTGCTATAAGTTTATCAAGAGGAATAGATCCTAAAACAGCAGGTAGTATAGCAGGAGCCGAACAATTTGGAATAAGGTTAGCACCAGCACAAGCTGGGGATGATTCAATGGCTTTAGCATACTTTTGGCAGGCAGCACAAGGTAAACATGGCTATCAAGCACAAGAAGTGGTTGAGGGGTATTTAAAGCAACAAGAATTACAAATTGCCGATATAACATCATCATTTCTACATAGAATAGCAATGGGTAATATGAAACTTTCCGATATACAAAAAGAATTTCCTGATTTAGCTGCATCAATTATTAAAAAACACACTCAATCATCACAAAACGTAAGCACTGCTTACAATGCAATTAACAAAGACGGTGTTTTTACAGGTAGCAAATCTAATATTAATTTATTAAATTTAAATATATTAAAATCTATTGATGAAAACGATATGTTAATTAATGGTGTTATTGATAAAGAACTTTACCCTGTTGCACACAAAGCCTATGACATAATTAAAAATTTTACCAACTCTACAACACGTAAAGACATGATAGTTTTTGACAATGTGCCTATTACTTTTACAAACAAAACTTATAGAGATTTTGATAAAGTTTATAAACAATTACAAGCTCTTTATAAAGGTAATTTAAGTAATGCAGATAAAAAAGTATTAACATTAGTTAAAAATGAGTATGATAAGTTTATAGATGATAGTTTAAGCAATCTTTTATTTACCGCAGCAGATGGTACTAATGCAACATCCTTAGAAGTAGTAAAAAATGCTACCAAATTATCTAAAGAACACTTTGATTTATTTGGAACCAGAGTGGGCAAAGATTTTACTACAAGGCAAATACAAAAAATATTAGCTGATCCAGACATAACTCCTGACAATACTCTTAATTTATTGTTTAATTTAAATAGCATTGGTAAAAGAAACCAAAGTTTAGAAATTATTAAAAAATTAAAAAAAATACACGGAGTTAATGACTTTGGGGATGCAGCATTTTCTGCTGATTTTATGGCTTTAAGAGATGGTTTTTTAAAAAAAATGATATTTGATGCTACAAAAAAAACTGGAGCAAAAACAGGATTTGATTCTACAAAATTTGTTACTGATTGGGAAATTATGCTATTAAAGAACCCAAGATTAATAAAAGAATTATTTTCTGCTAACGACATTAAAAAAATTACAGAGTTTACTCAAGCAGTACGCAAAACATTTAAACCATCAGATTTAACAAGTGCAACTGCTGTTGCTGACGGAATAGTTGCAAATGTAAAACAATTTTTAAGAGGTATAGTCGGTGTTGGAGGTTATCAAGTGGGAGCTATACACGGACTATTAGTAACTAGGTCTGCGTTTGATAGTGCTGCTGATTATTATACTAAAAAAGCAGCATTAAAATTGGTAGATTTTGGAGCAGCTAAAGGTAAAACTTTTCCTGCTTTACAAGCTTCTACAACTGGAGCAACAAACATAGATATAGGTGAGGCTGTTGATTCACCTAATTTAGTGGATATTTTACCGTTTCCAGAATTGGTAAGGAAAATACCTAATTTTGCTTATAATCAACAACAACAAAACGAAAGAAAATTTATGGACCCATTGTATATACAAACAATACAAAAAATGGGTTTATTAGACTAATTAACTAGGAGGAAAATAAAATGGCTGGAACAGGCGTAGGAAAATTTAGTTCAACTGCAGGTAGTAATACTGCCAATATGACGGTGAACTTTGCAGAGAATATGGCACCAAGTAATGTCAATAATGCTGCAAGAGAATTAATGGGACATATGAGAGATATGTACGAACAACTCGGAGATGGATATTTTGAGTTTGGAGATGGCGATGGCACATATACTGTCGCAAGGAGTGATGCTGATACCATTACTATCACATCTTCTTCTGATATATCATCCGTATATTTCGCAGGAAGGAAGATTAGAATTACTGATGGTGGTGCTAATGTAGTAGAAGGCACAATTGCCTCTTCTTCACACTCATCTACAACTCAGACTGTAAACCTTACAGGTATCTCTTTGGCTTCTGGTACTCCTACAAAAGTCGAACTTGGTATAGATACTGCTGCATTTGGTGGTCGAGTAATACTCGATGACGATGGCGATACATATATCGAAGCTCCTACGGATGATACTATCGACATTTACGTTGCAGGTGCAAAAGACTTTGTAATTAC
>TARA_R100001443_G_scaffold25355_1_pt1 | contig 18093 bp, 25 predicted proteins | sample TARA_R100001443 | Tara Oceans TARA_R100001443 (sample SAMEA2622142) | marine metagenome | biome: marine biome (ENVO:00000447); feature: deep chlorophyll maximum layer (ENVO:xxxxxxxx); material: "saline water (ENVO:00002010), including plankton (ENVO:xxxxxxxx)" | depth 50 m
GGGAGGGGGGTTTAATATATAATACCCACTTCAACTTATTGCACATTATTTTTCCATATACCGTTGTATCTAAAAAAAGTTATTATATTTGTGATGTTCAAATATATTTTCATATTCTTCCTGAAGGGCTGCTCTAGTTAGTGGCCCTTTTTCTATGGTAGTGTATGGGGCAATATTAAAATTTTTTTTGTATATTAGTATATATACGTATTTTAATAACTAAAAAAAAGAAATTATGCCAAGAGGTAAAGGAACATATGGATCTAAAGTAGGTAGACCATCCGGAAAAAAGAAATTACAGAAAGCTCAAGCTGGAAAGGCAGCAAATGCAGGAAAAATATTAAAGAAAGCTCAACCGGGTATTATAGCAGGAGCAGCTCCAGCTGTAGGTTCAGCATATGATTCGGCTTTAAGAGCATTAGGCTTAGGAAAAGGAAAAGGAGCCGCAGGTGCAGGCGCAGGTGCATTTAAAAAAGCTATAAGTAGCCTAGGAAAAGCAGCACTGCAACAAAAAAAGTTAAATGATGCCAAAAAAAAGGCAGCTATTATGAGTGCTACAGGACAGTTTGACAGTGGTTCAGATAATTTAATGGAGCTGGAAATGTTGGCTGGAAAAACTCTTGATGGTACTATTGTAGATAACTTTGAAGGAAAAAGAGGGATTATAGAAGATTCACCTTCACAAGAAGTTAAAAGAAAGGGTGGTTCAGTAACACATGCTAAGAGTTACAGAAGCTCTAGAAAAAGTAATAGAACTTATTAAACAGATAACTATGGCAAGGTTAAAAAAATACCAAAAAGGTAAAGGTAATTCTCTTGACTTTTGGGGGGCTTTTACGGCTGGACCTAAAGCTGTTTATAGCGCAATTAAGAAAGCTCCTAAAGCTATTGCTGACGATTATACAAAAGCTTATAATTACATTAATAAGGCAATTAAAGACGAATACGGAACTAAAAAAACAACAAGTAATAATAGTAAGGGAGGTAAATTTAATTACCTTCCTAAAAATACTTATATAAGAAATCAAAAAGGAGGTATGGCAATGACAAATAAAGATCTTAATAAGATCCAAGCAGCAAATGAGAATAAAAATGTTATGTTCGGCATAATGAAAGATGCGTATAATAGACGTAAAAAGAAAAGAGGCGGTGCTACAAAAATGGGAATGGGCGGATCTTGTGGTAAAGTAATACTTGGTAAGAATCTAAGATAATGGGATTGTTTAACCCAAAGTGGAGACGTAAGTTAGATGTGCTCACATCATTAGCAACTGTAATCCTGGCATCTGTTTGTTTAGGGTTTTATATATATTGTTTAGTTACTGATCAATATTTACATAGTTGGTATTTAAAGATCGGTGTAGGTATAGCATGTATTGGAGCATTAGGAGGAACTATAGCTCATGAACTAGATTATTATAAAAGAAAAAAAGATTAAAAATGGAATTGTTAATGTTTTTCCTAGCTGGCGTAGCAGAGGCTCATATGGATACATTACAGTTTCATTTTTATAGATCTAGATTTAGTTCATTCAATCACGCTTTTTGGAATCCGGAAATATCTTGGAGAAATAAGTACAAGCTTAATGATCCTAGATACGGAGCTAAGTTTCCAGGTTCTACTACAATATTTGTATTTTTAACGGATGCATGGCATCTAATGAAGTTCTTTAGAAATATCTTTTTATTTGTTGGATTGTTCTTTACATTAGGAGAAAACTATGGAAATCTTGGAGATGCTATTATAATAACTATAGTGTGTAGAGCTGTATATGGTTTAGGTTTCTCTGCATTTATGAACAGATTACTTAGAAATTAAAAATATTTTTTGTATATTAATATTAGTATACTAATTGAGAATTTATAAATTTAAAAAAATGGCACTTAAAAAAATAATTCCTTCTTCCCCAAATGCAAACCTTTTGAAGGGAGAAGATATGACTCCTTTAAAAGTAGGAGATTGGAACAACGATTTAAAAGCACAGATAGCAGCAGAGTTAGCAACAAAAGCTGATTCAGCATCACCTACCTTTACAGGAACAGTTACACTATCAGCTCTAACAGACTTAACACCAACTCTTGAGGTTAAGACTACTAACTTTGCAGCAGAAGCTGGAGTTGAGTATATTGTTAATAAAGATGATGGAGCAGCAATAACTCTACCAGATGCATCAGCAGGCGCAAGAATAACTATCTTACTAGGAGCTAAAGTAACTAGTAATACAACTACTATTACTGCAAATTCAGGAGACTTACTTAAAGGTTATGGAATGCTTAATAGTCATGTAGGCGGAGGAGACGCTATATCTTATTTTGCTCCAGATGGAACTGATGATTTAATTATCACATTAAATGGTACTACAACTGGAGGACTAATCGGTGATAGAATTGAGTTAGTAGGTATTTCTGATACAGAGTGGAGAGTACGTGCAGAATTAGGTCATTCTGGTACTGCAGCAACTCCATTCTCATAATCTAATTAAAAACATTATAAATTTAAAAAAATGGAAAAGTATTTTCAATTTCAGCTAAGACCTGAAGCATCTAGCCCTCCTGTATTTCAACTTGTAAATATGAGTGATGTTAAATTTCTTTGGGTAAAAGATTCTACACACTTATTTTTTATAAGTAACAATATTGATAATTCAGCAGGATTAGTCCTTACAGGATCTTTAGAAAACAGTGCTGAGTATATTAAAGTTTATCTTGAAAGAGAGTGGCAGCAATTAATAAATTCAAATGATAAAATAAGAGTTATACCATCTATATTACCTGTTACTGTACCAGTAGATGGTGGAGATTGTGCACTTAATACTTGGGAGTTATGGGAACTACTACCTACTTTTGGTGAAGGACCTGAAGGATGTGCAACAATATTAGATGTAGCAATTGCAGAAGTTAGTGGAGGAGAAGGTACTATTACTATTGGTTCTCCAATTGCAATAGAAGGTGTTACAGGATTTTTTGCTCAAGCAACAGATACACCATGCGGGACTCAAGATATAGCATTTATTACAGGTGTAGAATGTGGAGATAAAGGAGATGAAGTACCTCTTCCAGGACTTGAAAACTATAGATTTACAGGTACTAAAATAACTTGTACAACTGAAGGAGGAGATGAGGTTAACTATTGCTTAATAGCAAAACCAGTAGCTGGAGAAGCTACCACAGGAACTCCTACAATTACTCTTAGTATACAAGAGGTGTTAAGATAACTTTATAATAAAAAGCTCATAATTAATAATTTAATTGGTTATCAAGGCCCTGGATGTATTTCCGGGGCTTTTTGCATATATAGAAAGTTTTTTGTATATTATAATATATATCATCTGAAAAAATTATAACATGTCTATTGGTAACGTAAAAACAACAGGTAGTAAAGGAAGTAACTGGCCATGGCAATATGCCATGATAAAAACATTAAATAGCATCTCTTCTAGTCTAGGTGCGAGTACAGAGTTTGAATCTAGACTGGTGAGATTAATTGCCTCTCCGTATACATTATACTTAGAGGTAAGAGTTTGGGATGTAGATAGTAATGCTTGGGATGGTACTCCAAAGTATTATGAAGTAGGGAGTAATACTCCTGTAGCTTTAAATCCTGCTGATGTACAATATGCTGATGAAGATAACGCTTTAGTATTAGAAGCAATTAAAACTGCATGTGAAACTACAGCTACTGAAACTACTAGTATTGATACAAGCAATGCTGCTATATTAGCTATGAATACAGATATTCTTGCAAAGAATACTGAAATAGAAGTTGATACCTCTGCTATTGATACATCAACTGCAACTACAGCTGCTAATACTACAGCTATAGAGCTTGATACACGTTCTCTTAATGATACTACGGCACTGCCCTCAATTTCAAGATCTGGTACATCAGGTTTAGTAACAATTGCTGCTTCTATGAAGTCTGTATCTTTTTATAATGCAGGTACTCCAAATGCACATGTTTTAGGAATAGTTCTTAAACCAGGAGAGACTGTAAATTTTGATGCGGGTGGTAATATGAATAAGTTTGCCGCAAGTACTTTTGACTATGATCCAGATCCAGGAGCATTAGGTGGAGGAGATCTTTTGGTGATATATGTAGCATAAGTCATGCCTGTTTCTATTAACACACATAAAAGTCTAGGGGTAGGTGTACATACTCATATTGTACCTCCTTCCACACCTACTCATGATTCTGCTTTAATATTAAAGTACACAACTACAACTCCTTCTGAAAGTATTGAGATAAGATCTCGTACTACCAATAACTATGATGTAGACTGGGGAGATAGTTCTCAAGATACAGGCGTAACTGCAACAACAAAAACTCATACATATGCAGCAGCAGGAACATATACTGTAAAAATTACAGGATCATTTCCTCAACCTTATTTCGGAGACATGTCTGCTGCTAATAGAGCAAAACTTGTTGAAATGTCTAATTGGGGAGATATTCAATATACCTATTTATGGGATACATTTAAGAACTGTTCTAATATGCAATATACTGCTACAGATGCTCCTGATCTTTCAACAGCTCCTGCTAATACATCTAGTATGCTTAGAGGACTTTTTCAAAATTGTGATGGTATAACAGGAGCTGTAGATTTAACAAATTGGACTGATTTAGAATGTGTAGGAAGTTTTGGATTATATCAAATGTTTAGAGGTTGTCATAATATAGATTCTATAAATTTATCAGGATGGACTTTAACTCACGGTGATGATTGCAGAGAAATGTTTTATCAAGTTGGAACAGGAACAACTAATGGATGTACTTTTATATTAGATAATATGACTTGGTCTGACAATAGTAGTTTTCAAGCTAATTGGCAATTAGCTAAGATTAATACTATAAGTTTAGATAATTGGGTATTAGATTCTGTATCATCAGTTGTTTTAACTGCTATATTTAAAGAGTCAACTTGTCCACATGCTACTTTTACAGTAGATTTATCAAGTTGGAGTAATACTTCACGAATATCTAAGATAGCTCAAGCATTTTGGGGTTCTGACATTACTTCTATTAATACTACAGGTTGGGATACAAGTAATATAACAGATATTTCTTTTGCTTTTTATGAAGCCTACGATTTAACAGAAATAGTAGGATTAAGTGGTTGGAAAGGAGATAGTATTACAACTATGAGAGCAGCATTTCAAGATGCTCAAAGATTAAGTTTTGCCACTCATAACTTTGATTCAACTTTATGGGGTGCATCATTAACAAATTTAACAAATCTTCTTAGTACTTTTAGAAACTGTTCACTACTTGTAGGTGGTCCACCAATGAATGTAACAGGTTGGGATACATCTAATGTAACTACTATGGAAAGTACATTTTTTACTACTGTTTTTTCAGGAAGCATTGATGTATCATCTTGGGATTTTTCTTCAGTTACCACTTTAAAAGGTTTTATGAGGTCAAATTCTGGAACAACAAGTGCAACCTTTAGTAATCTTTCTAGCAGTTGTACAACTTTTGATACAATATTTTTTGGGGCAGTTTCTGTTCAAACTGTAATATTTGATAGCTCATGTGATTTAAGTGGTGTAACAACTTGGAGCAACGGGTTTAACCTTGCTGCTTCATTAACAACATTAACTCTTGATGCAAGTGCAAGTATTGCAGGAACAACAAATATGACAGCAGCATTTAATACGGCACCTTTAAGCATAACATCATATGATAACTTTTTAATTAGAGCCGCTGCAACAAATACTAATAGTGTAACATTAGGTGCAAACGCTTCTTCATTTACATGTGCTCCATCTGCAGCAGCTACAGCAGAAGCTACATTATTAGCAGCAGGATGGACTATAACAGATTTAGCTTGTACATAAAACATAAAAAATATGCCAGCACAATTTAACATAAATGAAATAACAATTAATAATCCTAATAGATGGTTCTTTGTAATGAATGGTGAAGGAGAAGCAGGTCTTGTAGTATTTGGTTATGCAGGAGATCAAGGAGCTACAAGAGTTAGAACAGGTCAACCTACTATTAATGCTTTTTTAACTGAAGATGAGTTAGAATCATTTGTAAATGAAGATGTGGGTATTGATGACTATTATAAGCTACAAGCAGAAACTTTAGGTAATAAATTTCAAGGACCTTCAAGTAAGTATACTCCTACTCCACCTGAATAAAAGAAATTAAAAAAAAGAAAAATGAAAATAATAGAACATGCTTCTAACATCCACGAAATTGTAATGGATGGGAAAGAGGCTAAAATTGCTATGCTTAGTGATATACATTGGGATAATCCTAAATGTGATAGAGCATTACTTAAAAAAGATTTAGAATATTGTAAAGCTAACAATATACCAATACTAATAAATGGAGACATGTTTTGTCTCATGCAAGGAAGAGGTGATAATAGAAAGAATAAGTCTGACATAAGACCTGAACATAATAATGCTAAATATTTAGATTCAGTTGTAAATACTGCAGTTAAGTGGTGGGGTCCTTATGCTCATTTAATTGCAGTAATAGGTTACGGTAATCATGAAACAGGAGTTCTTAAATGGCAAGAAACTGATATACTAGCTAGATTTGTAAAACTTTTAAATTATGAAAATAATACAGAAGTTAAAGTAGGTGGTTATGGAGGATGGCTTGTTGTAAACCAAGCTTTATCAAGATTTAGTACTGAAGAGGGATCAGAAGAAAAAGAAAAAGGTGGTAGCAGTAAATCAGCATTAATTAAATACTTTCACGGATCTGGTGGTGGAGGTGTAGTGACTAAAGGTGCACTAAACCTTACTAGAGCTTTAGAAAAGTATGAAGACTTTGATGTATTTACTATGGGTCACATACATGAGAACTCTGCAAGAAATGATGTAAGAGATACTATATTAAGAGGTAGAAGTCAATATAGACATTTACAAAAACAGCTTCACTTAATGGTTACAGGTACGTATAAAGAAGAATATGCTGATGGTTCTAAAGGTTGGCATGTTGAAAGAGGTGCTCCAGTTAAGCCACTAGGCGGTAGAATATTAAAGATAAGCTATAAAAGAAAACGCAATGGTGGAGTTGACCGTTATGACAGAAGGATTGATAGTTCAAAGTTCCCTTTGTAAATTTCTATAAGTTAAATATATTTTGTATATTATAGTATATTTATTTATTTATAAGAATGCGAGATGGAAATTACAAGTATGCAGATAGGTTTTGACGCTTTAGTGTCATTACTTTCAGCTTTAATAGGAGCTTTAACAGTATGGTATAGTCTAAAGAATAAAGTTGCTATCCAGCAAGTAGTCTTAGAAAATCTTAAGCAAGACATGGAAGAGATTAAAGCAACTAAAAAAGAGTCACAAATAACACTGCATAAAAGAATTGACATCTTAAAAGATCAGGTAGAAGAAAACAGATCTAAGAATGAAGCATCTATTTCAGAACTTAAAACTGAAATGGGTCAAATGGAACTTAGAATTATTCAAGCTATACATGCAAGTAAAAAGTAAACATATAATATTTAGTTTACTACTTTTATTAACACTTATTTCTTGTAGTCCAAAAGCAAGATTTACAAGACTAGTAGAAAAACATCCATATCTATTAACTATAGATAGTGTAGAAGTAGTAGATACTGTAAGACTTACTGTAGAAAAGGTAGAACATGATACAGTATTCTCTCAACATTTCTGGACTGAGATTAGAAAAGATACTTTAGTTATAGAAAAGGAAAGACTAAGAATTGAAATATATCATGATACTATTCATGATTCTGTTTATATCAGTGGTAAATGTGATACTGTAACAGTAGAAAAGATTATAGAAAGAAAAATACCTGTAAAGTATTATGAAAAAACTCCTAAGTGGAAACAACTTATAAATAAAGGAATATATCTATCTTTAATATTGTTGATCTTATATGGCATATATAGATTATGCAAATTCTTAAAAACTAAATTATGAAAATTTTCTTTAAACAATTATTAAGTGATGAGTCAGGAAATTACTCATCTAAGAGATTATCCGGATTAATATGTATATTTGCTCTTGTAGCGTGTTTAATAGCTAATACGTTTAGTCCTGAAGAGATCAGACCAGCTGAGTATCTAGTAGATGCTGTAGCTTTATTTGCATTTGGTGCATTAGGTCTTACATCAATGGATAAATTTAGTAAAACAAAAAAATGATGTTAATCAAACAAGGAAGTAAAGGATCTCTTGTAGAAGATATACAAGAGTATCTAGGTATTAGTGCTGATGGGATCTTTGGACCCAAAACAAAAGAAGCAGTAATAAAGTTTCAAAAAGAAAATAATCTTTGGGGAGACGGTATAGTAGGACCTAAGACTATGAATGCAATGGGTATACTAGATACTGATCAAAAAGAAAGAAAGATTATAGAAGGTAACTTAGTTATAAATAAACATTATTTATCTCCTGATGAATATTTTGGAGGAGATAGAAGTAAACAGTGGATATTCTTACATCATACTGCAGGATGGAATAATCCTTATAATACAGTAGATCACTGGAACAATGATAGAAGAGGTAGAGTAGCTACAGAATTTGTTATTGGTGGACAGAATATTAAGAACAATGATTCTAAATATGATGGAGAAATAGTTCAGTGTATGCCTGAAGGAGGATACGGATGGCACTTAGGTACTGGTAACTCAGTAATGCATAGACATTCTGTGGGTATAGAAGTTTGTAACTTTGGATATATACGTAATGGAAGAACATATGCGGGTACTATACCGCATGAGAATCAGGTAGTTACACTAAAAGATAAGTTTAGAGGTTTTAAAGAGTGGCATAAATACTCTGATGAGCAACTAAGATCTTTAAGAAACTTAATTCTATACATAGCTAATAGAGATAGTATAGATCCTAGAAAGGGCTTAGTAGATTTAATAAAAGAAAAAGGCGCAGAAGCTTTTGATATATGTAGTGTATCTATGTGTACAGAAACTAAAGGATTATGGAATCATACAAATTGTAGAAAAGGTAAGTTTGATATGGCTCCTCAACAAGAATTAATTGATATGTTATTAAGTCTATAGTTATGAAGATAAGAAATGGTTGGAATGCAAGAAATAAACAATGGGATAAAGTTATTATAAAACTTAGAATCTCATCTCTAGATATATTTGCAATTGAAATAGATCTTTCCCGTGAGTTTTATTTAATCACATTATTAAACTTTACGCTAAAAAATAGATAGTGTAATTATGTGTGTTATAAAGTCTCTTCAGCAATGGGGAGACTTTTTTATGTTTAAATATTTGATGTTTAAACTTTAAATGTATATATTTGTTTAAATTCAAATTATATATTATGATGACAGCAGAACCAACAGAACAAGAAATGGAGCAAATGTCTCCAGAAGATCTAGCAAAAAAGAAAAAAGAAATGCTAGAGTTTTATACTGAATCATTACCTTATTTAGAAGCTCAACATAAGTATGAAGAAATTCTTATGAGAATAGATGAAGTTAGATTTAAAAGATCTCAAATTCAAATGCAATTTGCAATGATGATGAATCCACCTGAAGAAACAGAAGAAGAATCTCAAACAAAACCTCAGCCTAAAAAAAGAACACTTAAGAAAAAGTAATGGCTGTTGTAAATCAGGTACAAAAACGTGTAGTGATGTCTAAAAAAGATATCATTAAATATCAGATATTAACTCACTGTTATATAAATAAAATAATGGTGAGTAATTCTGAACTAGAATGTTTGACATTATTAAGTGAATCAGGACCTATTGAACTTACTGATTTTTGTTATGATGCAGCTGAGGAATATAAAATATTTAAATCACAACAAACAGTAAGGAACTGTATTAATAAATGTGCAAAGAATAGATTAGTAAAAAAAGATAGAAAAAATAAAAAGATTATTAGCTTAAATAAAAAGTTAAAAATACAAACAGATGGAAGTATTTTATTAGATTATAAGTTTTTAGCAAAATGATTCCTAAAAAGTATAAAGATATTTATAAAGATTTATCTGAAGATTTAGACTTAAAAGAAAAATATATAGCTGACTGTGTTGAATTTTATTATATAAACTTAAGGTCTTGTTTAACAGATTTAGAATATTTAAATATTAATTGCCCAGGTTTAGGTCATTTTTATATTAAAAATAATACAGTAAAAAAAGATATAGTTAGATTTAAAAAGATAATAGAAAATCATAAAACATATACTTTAAGAAGTTATCAATATCATAAACAAATAAAAGGACTTATAGTAAAACTTGAAGAAATAAAGAAAAAGAAAGAACAAGAGGATTTAAATAAAAAAAGTTTTAATAAAAAAAGAAATGTTAAATCTAAAAGAAATATGGAAAAATAGAAAAAAGATTTTAGAAGGAATTAAAAACTCTGTAATAAGAGATGAGTTTGTAGAAACTATTGCAAAAGAAAGATGGGCTATTTGTAAACCTTGTAAATCTAATGGAGATAACTGCGCTGTTCCAGGGACAGGACCTTGTTGTGGAGAATGTGGCTGCTCTTTAGGTTTTAAAATGAGATCTTTATCTAGTGACTGCCCTTTAGATAAATGGAAAGCAATAATGACACAAGAAGAAGAAGATAAACTAAATGAATTATGAGTATAATATTTAATGCTGAAGATCATAGTTATAAAAGCATAGATGCTGAAGAAAAGATTAATTGGATTAGTGTAACTACTCTTATATCTAAATTTAAAAATCCTTTTAATGCAGAAAAAGTAGCTATTAAAGTTTCTAAAAAAAAGAATTCAAAGTGGTTTGGTCTTAAACCTAAAAAGATTCAAGAAATATGGAACAATGAATCTATACGTGCAATGACTTTAGGAACTTTTTACCATGATCAAAGAGAAAAAGACATTTGCAGTTTGAGCTCTATAGAAAGAGAAGGTTTTACTATTCCTGTATTTGCTCCTAAAGGAGAAGAAGAAGGAATTAAAATTGCACCAAGTCAAAAATTAGATCCGGGAATATATCCTGAACATATGGTATATTTAAAATCTGCAGGTGTTTGTGGACAAGCAGACTTAGTAGAAGTAGTTGATGGAAAAGTAAATATCATAGATTACAAAACAAATAAAGAAATAAAAACAAAATCATTTAAAAATTGGGAAGGTAAATCAGAAAGAATGGTTGCACCATTATCTCATTTAGATGATTGTAATTTTAATCATTATGCCTTACAACTCAGTATTTATATGTATATTATAATAAAGCATAACCCTAAACTTAAACCAGGAAAAATACATATACATCACGTTAAATTTGAAGAAGAGGGTAAAGATGACTATGGCTATCCTATAACTAAATATACTCTAGAAGGAGATCCTGTTATAAAAGAAATAATACAAATGCCTATTGATTATTTAAAAGATGAAGTAATAAGTATAGTTCATTGGTTATATGATAATAGATCAAAAATTAAAAAATGATTGTAAGACTATTTGATGTAGAAAATAATACTGTAGTACCTACAGAACATTGTTATACACTAAAGACATTAAAAAAAATAATGGATGATTATCCTGATGATTATTTAAAGATATATCAGTATATCTTTTATATGACATACCCTAATCCAGAAGAGAATCCATTTTTTCATACTCCAGAAAGAGATAAAGAAGAACTAATACTTCAAGAAATAGAAGCAGAGTTTTCTACAGAAGATGGTGCTGTTAGACATGCTTTAGCTTTTTGTGAAGAAATGTATACTACACCTACATCAAGAGCTTATAAAGGAATTAAATCCATGCTAGATAAGTTAGCAAGATATATGGAAACCGTTCCTATTGAGCACGGTAGAGATGGTAATATAAATTCACTAGTTAATGCAGCTGCAAAATTTGAATCAATAAGATCATCTTTTAAAGGAGCATACAAAGATTTACAAGAAGAACAGCAAAGTCAAGTCCGTGGTGGACAAGGTCTTGCATATGACAGTTAAGATATGGCACACATAGAACACAATTTTTTTCCAATGAAAGTATTCTTAAGAAATGAATACTTATACCAAGACAAGAAAGGTCATGGTGAATTTACTGAAGGCGTAATTATATCTGTTAGGTGTATGCCTGGACAGGTAGCATTATTTCAAGTACTTCTTGATAATGGAGTTCTTAGAGATAAACTTCCCTCACATGCACTGTTGACTGAACCTAAAACACCTACTCCTGATTTACCTTTTGATTATTTACAGATATGGAATTGTTTTTCTTATAATTTTACTTTAGTTCAACTATCTTATCTATATGACACTCCTGTATCAGTTTATATGAAAGATAAAAAGTGGTATGATGGTGTATACTATGCTACAATTAACTGGGGTAGCAATGATTCTAATTGTGATTTAACATTATCTGAAGATCCAATGGAACATAAAAGTCATCATATTATATTACTTGATAATGGACAAATTGCATTACAGCCAAATAATAGAATTAGATGGACTGAACCTAGTTTTGTAACAAAACCTTTTCCGGCAAAACCTGATTATCTAGTATGTAAAGATTATTATAATGCTGAAGGATATGAGAAGTGGCACACTGAAGATTCAGATAGAATGTTTTATGATAATACAGATGTAGAATGAAACAAGAGTTTGATCCAGAATTGTTTAATTTGCTATGCAAAAAGTATAAGGATACTTTAAAAGCTAGAGAGAAACATGATCAAATAAAAAATAGTATAATGAATAAACAAATAAAACTAAGAGGTGTATTACTTTGTATTGGAGTTACAGTAGTTCTTACTTTATTGTTTACAATTTTATTAATAAAAAAGGAACCTGTAAAAGTAGAAAAGAATACTGTATCCTTAAAAGAGTATAAGCTTTTAGAAGAAGAGGTTGAAATAATTAGAAAAGATGCGGGAGATATACAATATGATTTATACCTTACAGAAAAAGAAAACAGAAGACTTCTTGAAGAAAATAAAGTACTTGGATCATTACTTGGAGAAATAGAAAATACAGAGTGTGGTTCTAAATTATTAAAGAAGTTTTGGGACCAACAAGGATATGAGTGAAATATATGAAGATATACCTACATGGGAAGATGGAGAAATAACTTTAACTTCTTTTAAATCTAGAGATGAATTTGGAGAATATCTCATCAGTTTATTTAAATTACCAGGTCAATATAACTTTGATAAAACATCAGAAGAATTTATTAAAGAGGGTGTAAAGTTTACTCAAGAGAATGTATACTGTAATTCACCTTTTAGATCAAAAGACTTTATTAGATATTGGGATGGTGAAAAGGCTAAATGTAGAAAAGGTCTAATTGTAAAATCTGGAGATAGTAGTTGGTACATTACAAGAGACTATTATATGTTTCTTAATTTCCTTCCTATATTTGATAAAGAAACACAAAAGTTTGGATTTCCTAAATTAAGAGATGCGCAGTATCATATGGCTTTATATGAAATGCTAGCAGAGATATATTATAGACATTGTGCAATATTAAAGAAAAGACAGTTTGGATCTTCTTACTTTCATATGGCTAAACTTATAAATCAGCTTTGGTTTGAAGAAGGTATTACTTTAAAAATAGGAGCTGCTTTAAAAGATTATATAAATGAAAAAGGATCTTGGAAGTTTTTAAATGAGTATGCGGGATTTTTAAATGAACATACAGCTTGGTATAGACCTATGAATCCTGAAAAGGTTATGATGTGGCAGCAAAAGATTGAAGTAAGAAAAGGAGGTAGAAAAACTCAAGTAGGCTTAAAAGGTACTATACAAGGAATGTCTTTTGAAAAAGATGCTACAACCGGAGTAGGGGGACCAGTTAAGTTCTTCTTTCATGAAGAGGCAGGAATTGCTCCTAAGATGAACACTACATATGAATATCTAAGACCTGCAATGAGAGCAGGACTAGTTACAACTGGTGTGTTTATAGCAGCAGGTTCAGTAGGAGACTTAGATCAATGTGAACCATTAAAGGATATGATACTTAATCCTGAAATGAATGATATTTATTCTGTACAAACTAATCTTATAGATAAAAAGAATACAGAAGGAAGATCCGGATTATTTATTCCCGAGCAATGGTCTATGCCACCATTTATAGATGAGTATGGTAACTCTCAAGTTGAAGAGGCGTTAGAAGCTTTAAATGACCAATTTGAAAAATGGAAAAAAGAACTTAGTCCTGAACAATATCAGTTAAGAATATCTCAGCATCCTAGAAATATAGAAGAAGCTTTTGCTTACAGAAAAGAATCATTGTTTCCTCCTAATTTAGTAGCAGCTCAGTTAAAAAGAATAGAAGAAAAAGAATATGCTTATGAACTATTAGATTTAACCCGTGATGAAAAGTTTAAAATAAAAGCTAAAGAAACTAATAAACAACCAATAAAAGAATTTCCTATATCTAAAAGATCAGAGAATAAAGAAGGAGCGCTGGTAGTATGGGAAAGACCAGTAAAGGATCCTAAGTTTGGAACTTACTATGCTTCTATTGACCCTGTCTCAGCTGGTAAGACTACAACATCAGAGTCTCTCTGTTCTATTTATGTTATGAAAGCTCCTGTAGAAGTAACTAAATTAAATGATGCGGAACATGAAAGTTATATAGAACCAGATAAAATTGTAGCAGCATGGTGTGGTAGATTTAATGATTTAAAAAAGACGCATCAAAAACTTGAGATGATAATAGAATGGTACAATGCCTGGACAGTAATAGAGAATAATATATCTTTATTTATTCAGTATATGATATCACAAAGAAAGCAAAAGTATTTAGTCCCAAAGAATCAAATTTTATTTTTAAAAGAGTTAGGTTCTAATACTAATGTATACCAAGAATATGGATGGAGAAATACAGGTAATCTGTTTAAAGGACATTTGCTTAATTATTCTATTGAATACTTAAGAGAAGAGTTAGATGTTGAAACTAAAACAGATGGCACAATAGTAAAAACTAAATATGGAGTAGAAAGAATTCCAGACCCAATGCTTTTAAGAGAAATGAGAGAATATCAACCAGGAGTCAATGTTGACCGTTTAATAGCATTCACAGCTCTTATAGCTTTTATGACAATACAAAGTTCTAATAGGGGTTATAATAAAAGAACTATCACAGATGACGTTAATAAAAACTTGCAAAAGTCAGATAATTTGTTTAAATTAAAACATAGTCCTTTTCGTAATATGGGGAGAGGAAGAATGATTAATGGCAAGGTTTTTAAGAAGTCAGCTTTTAAAAATTTAAAATAATAATATGCAGGTCCTCAACGCAATGCAGCTCAAAAATGGAGCTAAAGCAGAACATAATAGAATAGGAAATATAACACAACCTCTTCAGTTTTTATCATCTAAAGATAAAGATGGAGAATGGGCCGCATGGAACATTGACTGGTTAGAGTGGAATGGACTAAAACAAATCAAAAGAAATGCAAGAAGATTTTCTAAAAATTATAAACTTGCAAAAGGTATTATAGATAAAACAGATTATATTGTTGAAGAAGACAATGAGTATGCTGATATTATAGATATGCTTACTAAAGAAGATACTACAGCATTAGAGTTAAAGTTTTATCCTATTATTCCCAATGTAGTAAATGTACTTGTTGCAGAATTTGCAAAGAGAGCAACTAAACTTACTTATAGAGCTGTAGATGATGTTTCATATAATGAAATGCTAGAACAAAAAAGACAAGCTGTTGAAGAAGTTCTAATGAAAGATGCACAAGTTAAAATTGGAACAGCTTTATTAGAGCAAGGATTAGATCCTAATGCTCCAGAAGCTCAAGAACAACTTGCTCCAGATGCTCTTAAAAAATTACCAGAAATTGAAACATTCTTTAAAAAAGATTATAGGTCTATGGTAGAACAGTGGGCTTCTCATCAACATGAAGTAGATGTTGAAAGATTTAAGTTAGATGAACTTGAAGAAAGAGGTTTCCGTGACATGTTAATTACAGATAGAGAATTTTGGCATATGAAGATGATGGAGGATGACTATGAGGTAGAGCTATGGAATCCTGTTGTTACATTTTATCATAAATCTCCTGATGTTAGATATATATCTCAAGGTAACTGGGTAGGTAAAATTGATATGATGACCGGTGCTGATGTAATTGATAAGTATGGTTATCTTATGTCAGAAAAACAATTAGAAACACTAGAAGCTGTTTATCCTATGAAAGCAGTAGGATATAATATGGGAGGTTATCAGAATGATGGAACTTTTTATGACGCAACTAAATCTTATGAATCTAACGTAAATATGCCATCTTTAGCTTGGAGATCTTTAGCATCTTCTGAAGCAATGTATGGAGATGATGTTATTGATAAGTTACTTTTGCAAGGACAAGAATATTATGTAGATGGAACAAATGATTTATTAAGAGTTAGCACTGTTTATTGGAAGTCACAAAGAAAAGTGGGTCATCTTACTAAAGTAAAAGAAAATGGTGAAGTTATAAATGAAATTATTACTGAAGCATATAAAGTTATAGATAAACCTCAGTATGATACTAGACTGTTTAAAAATAAAACTAAAGATAATCTTATATACGGTGAGCATATAGATTGGATATGGATCAATGAGGTATGGGGTGGTATTAAAATTGGCCCAAACATTCCTAGTTATTGGGGTATGAATAATCCTGAAGGAATAAATCCTCTTTATATAGGAATAGATAAAAAAGAAATAGGTCCTCTTAAGTTTCAGTTTAAAGGCGATTCTTCATTGTATGGTTGTAAACTTCCTGTAGAAGGTGCTGTATTTTCAGATAGAAATACAAAATCTACTGCATTAATAGATTTAATGAAACCTTACCAAATAGGATATAATATTGTAAATAATCAAATAGCTGATATACTTGTTGATGAATTAGGTACTATAATAATGTTAGATCAAAATACTCTACCTAGACATTCATTAGGAGAAGATTGGGGTAAAGGTAATTTAGCTAAAGCTTATGTGGCTATGAAAGATTTTGGAATGTTACCTTTAGATACTTCTATTACAAATACAGAAAATGCATTAAATTTTCAGCATTTCCAAAAACTTGATTTAGATCAGACTAATAGGCTTATGTCTAGAATTCAATTAGGTAATCACTTTAAACAACAAGCTTATGATGTTGTAGGAGTTAATCCTCAAAGAATGGGACAACAGATAGCTCAGTCTACAGCAACAGGAGTAGAGCAAGCTGTAAGTGCATCATATGCTCAAACAGAAGTATTCTTTATGCAACACTGTGATTATCTTATGCCAAGAGTTCATCAAATGAGAACTGACTTAGCTCAGTATTATCAATCTACTAAACCATCTTCAAGATTAACTTATATTACTACAGCTGCTGAAAAAGTCAATTTTGAAATTAATGGTACTGATTTATTAATGAGAGATTTAAATATCTTCTCAACTACTACTGCTAATCATAGAGCTGTTTTAGAACAACTTAAACAAATGGCTATGACTAATAATACTACAGGAGCTAGTATTTATGATCTTGGTAAAATTGTTCAATCTGATTCTATTGCTGAACTAAATAGTGTACTTAAATCTACAGAGCAAAAACAAGAAGAGCAAAAACAAGCTGAGATGCAACAACAGCAACAAATGCAACAACAGCAGATTCAAGCTAAATCTGAAGAAGAAAAACTTAAGAGAGAGTATGAAGAAGGTAGAGATGAGAAAGATAGACAAAAAGATATTCTTATTGCAGAAATTAAAGCAGCTGGTTATGGATCAATGTCTGATATAAATCAGAATCAAATGAGTGACTATAGAGATGCCATGTCTGATATTAAAAAAACAGAACAATATAGAACTCAAACTCAAATAGCAAGAGAAAAAGAAAACACTAAACAAGTTCAGAATAATGAAAAGAATTCTATAGAAAGAGAAAAGCTACAAGTTCAAAGAGATGTAGCAGAGACTCAGTTGCAAATTGCTAGAGAGAATAAGAATAAATACGATAAAGGCAAATCCGGAAAAGAAAAAGAGTAATGGAATTCTTTGATATACTTACACAATACGGAGTACTTGGTGTTTGGGTAGTATATGCTATTACAAGAGAAAGATGGTTACTCAGAAAGATTGAGGAGATATCAGCCAGATCAACTAAAGAACGTGAGATATGGCATAAAGAACGTGAACAGT
>TARA_R100001443_G_scaffold87641_1_pt1 | contig 18054 bp, 4 predicted proteins | sample TARA_R100001443 | Tara Oceans TARA_R100001443 (sample SAMEA2622142) | marine metagenome | biome: marine biome (ENVO:00000447); feature: deep chlorophyll maximum layer (ENVO:xxxxxxxx); material: "saline water (ENVO:00002010), including plankton (ENVO:xxxxxxxx)" | depth 50 m
AGTAATTTTTTAACTCTATCTTTTTCGTATTTTAAAGCTTTAATTTCCTCTTTAGATAAACCTAAACTATCTAATTTAGCCACTTGTTCATCTTTGTTTAATGCCTTATACTTAGCTTGATCTTCTTCTTTTTTATTTACTTTTATTTTTCCACCACTATTTTTATATATTATTAAATCTATTTTTTCTTTTTCTGTTTTAGCTTTTTTAATAGTGTATTCTCCGTAACCTAAACCTTTTAACATTTTAATTTGCTGAGCTGAATCTAATTTTTTTAAAGTATCATAATCAGTAGATCCTTTAGCATTTATATAAGCTTGTTTTTTCCTTGCTACTTTATTAGCTTCTTTTTGAACTTTCTTTTCTTCTTCTGTTAATGGTTTTTCTTTAGGTTTTAATTGCCATTCTGACCATCCACCTAACATTGCTATTCTTTGCCACATAGCATTGTCTTCATTAAGAGCACCTTCTATATTATTCATTTTATTATAAACTCTATCTAAAGGAACGTTAGTAACAGCAGTTATTACTTTAGCAAAAGCTTCATAAGCAGGGTTATCTATTGCAAAGCCTTTACTAAATATTTCATCTCTACGTTTCTTACTGTCAAAGTGCCATGCAGCTTGTTTTAATTTAGATATTTTAGAAGCTATAGGTGGAGAAAATTGCATTAACTTCCACACCGCATCTACATATTCTGGTCTAGTTCTACCTGATCTTTCATATATATCTAACAAAAAGTTTTTACCAACTGATACAGCTTGACCGCCTATTCCTAAACCTCTAAGTAATGAATCTAACATTCCGTTAGCTGTACCCATGTATTTCTTTTCTTTATCATAATCTTCTTCATCGTCTCCAAAACCTAAAGCAAATACTGCTTGTTGCATAGCGTTGAATATAACATTTTGTACAAAGCCATAATATATTATTTTACTAATATGGGTTTTTGCATCACCTCTGCCAGCTGCTAAGTCTTGTATAGCCCTTTTCTGTAATCTAGCATATTGCATGGGAGTGTTAGCAAAAGCTAATAATAACCTACCTAATGGACTTGCTTGTTGTTGAGATATCTTACTTGGATTAGAAGACTGTTGAGATTCTTCTGCAATTTGTCTCCACTCTGTTAATGCTTGTGATTCAGCATCTGTCTTACTTAATCCTTGTTTAATTAAGTTATTAATTCTATTTCTATACCAAGTAGCACCACCAGAAGCTATAGCAAAACTATCTGCATATTGAGTAGGTAAATAACCTTTTTGAAGTAAATAATTTAAACCAGCTTTAGCTTTATTTTTACTTGTTGCTGCTGCGTCTGCAATCTCTGATTCTGATATATTAAGCTTTAAACCATTACGTCTATCTTTTAAGTAATCAGAGTTCATTAAAGTAACAAAGTCTTTCCAGTATTGTGGTTGATTAGCAAAAGCTTTACCAGCCATAAGTGGATTATTAAAACTCCAGTTAACAAAGTTTATAGAAGATATAGTTTGAAGTATAGCAGATCTAGTATTGAAAAACATCACAGCTCCTACAGAACCATTTACATAATCTAAAATTCTATTGGTAAGTCTGTTTCCATACTCTAATCTGTTTTTACCAGACTTCATTCTTGTTAATATATTTTCTAATGCTTCTCTATATTTACTACCATATAAAGCTTCTAACTTATTTAAATTCTTTTCAGAAAATATTACATCGGCATTATCTTTCCATGTTTGTAAATACTTAGCTCTTTTTTCTGTGTTAATTAAATTAATTAAATCTGTAGTAATAGTTCCTACTAACCAGTTTTGATCTGGTTTAACATATCCATCACCTTTAGTTAACATCAATATTTGATCAGCAAAAGTTTTTAAACTAGCATCATTTTCTACTATTTCATTTAACTCTTTTAAATCAGTTTTAGAAAGGCCAGGAACTTCAAATCCCATTTGAGTAAACAAATGTACTCTTACAGCTTGCTCATTAGTAAAACCACTTTTATTTTTCTTACGTAGTTTTTTAGGTACATTTAAAGATTTTTTTAATTGAGCAAAATCTTGCATTAAGTTTAATCTTGCTGCAGATAAATTTTCCATTGCTCTAGCGTATGGATCTAATAGATTTTCTTTATACCAAGCCATTTGAGCATCACCTTCTTTACCTTTACTCAGTGTAGGGTATATTAATCCTAAAAAGTCTTCAGCTGAGTGAGGTATAAAGAATTTAAACTTACCTTTACTAGCACCTATAGTTTTAGCTTTAGCTGCAGAATATTCTTTATAAAATTCTACTCCTTTAGTTTTTTCTAGTATTTTATTAAAATCAGTATCTAACTTTTTACTAAATTTAATTTTAGCTTGTTGAACTTTAGACTTAACATCAATAACGCTTAAAGCATCTTGTACAGCTTTAACATTTTGATAAGCATCATCAGCAAAATAAAAGTCATTATAACCTTCAGCTGCTTTATCTACTATCCAGTTAGCTTTAGCTTCACCAGCAGAATCACCTAGTCCAATTATATTTTCTTTTTTAAACTCTAAACCTTCAGCTTTTAAAAAGTCGTAAATAGCTTGTTGTGCTAGTGGTGATCTAGCTGTTAATACAAATAAATCTTCATTACCTCTAGCGTCTTTAATCTTTTGAGCTATATCAAATAATGGGCCACGACCACCATCAGTCACTTTGTTAAAGTCAGAAAAATCAAACTCATAACCTTGCTGTTGTAGATCTTCACCTCTATTAGCAAACTCTTCAGCATTTAAAGTTCCAGACTTACCATCTGGTGATGTGTAGACAACTAAGTTTTTACTAGTAGCTAATGTATCATCAAAGTCAAATACTCTTATTTTCTTAACTGGTTGATCTAGTTTATTAGCATTATTAAGAGCGGCGTCAAGACTAGCAGCTTTACTTAATAAAGTTTGCATGTCCATCTTCTTACTAGCTTTCATTACGCCAGATCCTTTCACTTCAACTTCAGTAGCTTTATTAGCATCGTGCTGTGTTTTAGCTAAACTAGGTTGTCCATTATTTGGAAACTTAGTATAAGTAGCTAATCTATCTTTAGCGGCTTTTAAATCTGTTTGTCCTAAAACAACTTGTTGCACTAATTGATTTTGTAAATCTATTACACCTGGAAATGTTTCTACAGTTTCTGCTACACCTAATCCAAATTCATCAACAATACTTTTACCTGTTTGAATGTTAATAATATCATTTAAGTTAATACCAGCAGCAGCCAATCTAATAATAGGATTATCCATTATACTAGTACCTTCAGGTAACATAGAATCTAAACCAGCTACATCTAACTTGTGATCATCAAATTTAGATAATTGAGTTTGATAAAAGTTTAATCTAACAAAAGGAAAAACTTCATTTACTTTACCATTGTCAACTGCCCAAAGTAAACTTGCACCAATTACTGAAGCAGGAGGATTATGTTCTTCTCTAGCTTTTTCACCTTCTCGTTGTTGCTTTTTACTTCCTTCAGGGGCATATTCAAAATTCCTTGATCTATATTTCCAGGGAGCTGTAATTTTTATTAAACCACTAGTTGCTTGGTAACTTTGAGTAAGAATTAAATTTGCAACATCAATAGGCATGCCATTAGCTTTTGCTTCTTGAAGTTGAAGAACTACAGATTCTAATTCATCCATATTCTTTTTAAATTGTTCTTCGTTTTGTTCGTAAAAAGCTTTATTTATACCTTTAGCTTTAAACTTTCCAGGAATAGTAACTCTTTTACTATTAGGTGTTTTACCACCAGCTAGTTGTAATATTGTTTGATATTTAGGATCTTTATCACCCCAAAATAATCTACCGGGTTTTGCTACATAATCATCATTCTCTAATATACCTTCTCTGTATTTTGTAGTATCTACTTTTAATTTTCCGTCCTCTATTCTAACATTGTCTCCAAGAACAACATATTCTCCGTTTGTTCTTTTTACATATTTTTTAATATCTTTAATGCCTGCTTTATTCGCGTCACCAAAATTATTAAACTTTTTAGTATCATTACCGTACCAAGTTTGTTTTCCACCACTAGCCATTTTACCAGCTTCTAAAACTAACTGATCAAAATAACCATTAGCTGCAGCTTCTTCTATTTTAGTAATTAACTCAGGTCTAGTTTTTTCATTAATAGGTTTACCTTGTATTTTAAGATATTTTTCTACCTGATTTTTGTTTTTCATCCTAGATAAAAGCTGTAGTGCAGAAACATCAGATGTAGTAAGCTTTTTCTGAAACATTACTTTAGACTTACCTTCAGCAATTTCTTTAGGCGCATCCTGTGTGGTTTCTCTTATAGCTTGATTAGTAAGTAACTTACCTGTTTGATCTACTAAAGCTTTAATTCGAGAACTAGTGTTTCTATCAGATACATTAGGTTGGCCAGCTGGTGTAATACCAAACACTTCTAAAAATTCACTAATTTTTATATTAGGTTTTTTATTTTGAGTAGCTAGTCCAGCTTTGCTACCTGTCTCAGCAGCTTTAACTCTACGACCTTTAGTATAAAAAGCATCTAGTAGTACTTTTTGTACACCAGTAGCTTTACCACCTACAGTTGTACCTTCTGGCAGCATAGCTAATAATATGTCTGCATTTTTTCTAATAAATGCTTGGGCATTTTTAACATCTGCTTTACTTAAGTTACCTGTTTTAGGAGCAATACCAAACATACGTTGTGTATCATTTGGAGTTAAATCTTTTAATGTTTTATAAGTCTTACCCTCTAGCTCAGGTTTCATTTTCTTAACCTTCTCTGATATCTTTACAGCATCATCACCTAATCTTTCCGCTAATTTAATACCTTCTCTTACAGGTTTAGTTTCTATAGATGTATCTTCATCAACAGCTTGTTTTTCAACAAATTGTTTTACACCTTCTTGCTCTGCACTAACTGTTGCTGTTTTAGCTCTTAATTTTTTAGCGCCAGTACCAGTTTTAAAACCAAGTTTATCTCCTATGTAGCCAGCAATAGGATGAGTAGCGTCCATTTGTAAGCTAGGGTCCATAGCTAAAATATGATTCATTAAAGGAATAAATGTAGCAGAAACAACCTCATCAGGATCTGTATTACCAGCTTTAATAGCTATTGCTTTTATATCTGGCACATTCATCATTATTAACTCACCAATCTCTTCAGACCCTTGAATATTCTCTCTCCATTGTTCTTTAGATACTGGATTACCATCTTTATCTAATGCTAGTTTTTCAAATATTTCTCTTGATCTTTTATTTCTTTTATCTTGTCTTTTCTTTTTGTTAGCAGGAGTTTCATCTTTAATGTCTAAAGGAACACTTTTCATTACTTTAGAAGCGGCTATAGATTGCTCTTCAAAATTTTGTTCTCCTTCAGGTGTTAATTCAATAACTTCATCACCTTCAAAAACTGTGTTAAGATCAGTTTGCTCCTTAGGTTCTACTTGTATTTCTTCTTCTACAGCAACTGGAGTAGTTTTTTCTTCTATAGCGGTTGGAGTTTCTACTTCTTCTGTTATATCAAATTCAAATTCCACATCACCAGCTAAAAATTTCTTTTGAAACCTACTTAACTTACCTTTCTCCATATTTTCAACTACATCCTCTAATACTTGTACAATGTTATCTTTATTGACTACAGTATTAGTTCTAGCGTTTCTAAACATTCTATTAGTAAACTGTGCTAAGCTATTAAATATTTTATCATTTTGCCCTGTCTCACCTTCAAAACCACCTAATGTTTCATGTGGAGTAGATTTATATTGAGTAAAATAAGCTATTGTTTCTTCTGCAACATCTCTTGGTGAATAATTTTCATCTGACGCATAGTTTTCTGCTATATGTTCTTCTAACAAAGCTGCTAATTCTGGATTACGAGCTTTCATCTCTGCCATAACTACATCTGCAATCTGTTGAGTAATTTGTTCGTTATTTTGTTTTCTTAAAGCATTTTTCCATAAAAAATGAGTAGTTTCATGCACTTTAGTTTCAGAACCTGTACCTTCTTCTAACAACAATACTCCTGTTCCATTAGCTTGAATAACAAAAGCTCCATTAGTATGAAAGTTTCCGTCTTCGTCTACTATTTGGTCTTCACTTATACCTAACTCTTTTAAAACTTCTTCTTTATTTTCTTGGTTAATTGTTATTACATTACTTAATCTAGTTGCTTCGTCTGAAAACGGCTCAAGAGCTGTTTGAATTTCTTCTTCAGATAAACCTTCATTTTCTAATTTTTCTTTAACCGCTTGTTTAGTAGCTTCAGGATCATTAGCGTAAACTCCATCAACAACTAATTTAGCTTTATTTATAGCTTTATCAATTGATATATTTATATCTTCAGTTTTTTGATTTTTATAATTTGTAGATATATTTTCTAATTGAGTTTCAAAATCTTTTATTTGATTTTCTATTATTTTAACAGCACTAGGATTAGTAGTATTAGTAATTTTTTGTTTTAATTTATCAATAGCAGAAAGTATAGACATTTGATCTCTTTGAGCTTGGCCATTTAAGCTTTTATCAACATTTGATGCCATGTTATATACTTTATCAACTTTAGCTTTTTCTTCTTTTAACTCTTGATCATTTATTAAATTTTGTTGATGAAGTGTTTCAAGTACATTTATAGAGTTATTATAGTCTGTTTCATTAGACAATGTTTCAATTTCTTGTTCCCAAAACCTATTTAATTGATTTCTTTCTCTTCTATTATATTTTAATTCTGTTTTTGTAAATGGATCTACATATTTTACATTATCAACAAACTTAACTTTAGCAGCATTAAAACTACCACCAGCTACACCTGCTAAAAAACTTACATTAGCTGTTTCACCCCATTGATCCCAAAAATCATTAGAAAATAAATCTGGTGCATCAAATTCTACATCAGTTATATTTTCAAAAATATTATCAATACTTATATCTGCTAAAAACTCTAGTTCTTCTTGAAATGCTTCTTCAACTCCCATTCCTATCCGCTTCGAACCACCACGCATATACTTATAGGCTACTTCTCCTAATTCTTTTCTTACTTTTATTTGAATATCTCTTGCGGTTACTTTTCCTGTAGTTTTACTTAAAACTTTATTAACAACATTATTGACTATTTTTTCTGAATATTGACCTCCTCCTTGAATAATTCTGCTTGTTAAATAAGCAAATCCACTTGAAGCAACAGCTTTAGTATAAGCGTATAGTTTTTGTGTAGCAGGAGTAAACTTAGCATTAAATTCATTTTCTGCTTGAGCTCTTGATTGTCCTTCAGGTCTATTATTAATATAAGTATTTTTTCTTTCAATGTTAGCAGATGTAACCTCGCTTAAAGTATTTAAAAAATAACCACCGGTCATGCCAGAAAGTGGAGAACCCATTGACGTTCCAACCATTTGAACTAAAGAGTTTATAGTGGCTCCAACAGTGCTCTCATTCCAGTTTTTATAATATATTTCATCCATTGATCCAGCTTGAAATATATTAGCAACTGCATCTACTTCAGATTTTATTGAATTTAAACTAGAATCAATTTGCTTACTTTGAATATTGTATTTACTTTTGTTACCTGTAGCTTGATATTCTATCCAATTAATAAATCTAGCAACTTCAGATAAAGCTACTATTCTACCAGAGTTAACTTTCCCAAGAGTTTCTCCAAATTTATTAGTTACCGCTGCAACCCAACTTCCTTCACCTTCTGCAATTTCAACAATTTTTTCTCTTGATTTTTTAATTTTTTGACTACTTAAAGCTAAAACATCACTACTAGCGGCATATGTTTCTATATTTTCAAGATAATTTCCAATCTCCACTTGTATATTTCCTAACTCCTGTTGTAAATCTTGTGTTTCTCTAAATTTGTTTTTATAATTTTGATAATTATCATTATAAGAATTTAATAGTGCAGTTTCTTTTGCTTCTTCTTTTTTTATTTCGTTTTGAATAGATTCACTTATGTTTAACTGCGCATTATAAGACTTATACAAAGGATCATCTAATGATAATGGAATAGGAGATTTAGAAATTTTAGAAGTTGTTGAAGAAATAGCTAATTGGTTTGTTGATAAATCTTTATTTAATAATGATATTTTATTTCTTATTTCAACAACTTTTAACTCACTTTTTTCAAATTGTTTTTTTAAGTTATCTCCATCATTTTCAAGCTCTTTAATTAAATTTTTATATTCTTTAAAATTATTATTATATTCTCTCTGCTGATCTTTAACTTTATTTTGTTCATCTTTTATTGATTGATGAATTTCGTTTTGTTCTTCTTCAAAATTATAAGCATTTTTACTATCTATGTTATAAGGTAAATTACCTATCTCTTTTAAAAATAAAGAATTAAAATCTTCACTAGAGTCATCTATCCACTTCATCGCTTCAACAAAGTCTTCAGATTTAGCTTTTATACCTATTTCTATTAAACCTAAATTACCTCCAGATAAGTCTAATTCATGAGCGAGATTATATTTTTCTGATTTTAATAGTTCTTTAATCGCATTATTTTTAAAATAATCATTATTAGTTTCTTTATTTTGAGAACCTGGAAGTTTATCTAAAAACTTATTAAATATTTTTGCTCCTTCTATAACAACCTCAGTAGCTGTTTCCCCTATTTTTTGACTTAAAATTATTTTATCTAATTCTTCTTCATTTTCTGCGATTCCATTTTTAATAGCTGTTTGAACTAAATCAATATCTCCATTTTCTTTATATACTCCATTTTTTAATATTAACATGTTATTTTTCCCTGTTTCTATAGCAGAAATGTTATAAGGTAAAAATGTATTATTAATATTTCTAACTGCTTTGTCAGCTGTTATAGAACTTAATCGACGATCATTAAGTTTTGTTTCGGTATAGTTAGTTTTAATAACTTTTCCATCTGTAGCTACATCTTTAAAAATATCAATTGGTAAGACAGAGTATTTTTCTTTTAATTTATTAGCAGCATCAGCTCGAGAAGACGCTTCTACTTTATATTCTTTTCCTTTATGTATAACTGAATATTCTTTTGTAGAAATTTCTTTAATACCAGTTTTTGAGCCTCCTAACATAGCATAACCAGAAGGTGCTTCTTTAACAGTTCCTAAAGACTGTTGATAAAGAGCAAAATTCTGCATAGCAACTACTTCTTGTTTAACAGCTTCATTAGCATTATCATTCAAATCAACTGCCTTTGCTTCTTTAATAGTTTTTAATTCTTTTAATCTATTTAATTCATCTTCTTGCGCTGGAGTACGATTAACATTGGTTTCTAAAATATTTATTTGATCATTAGTTTGGTCAATTTCACTTTCTATTGTTTGAAGTTGTTGATCAAGTTTTTTTACTTCTTTTGCTTGATAAACAGGATTTGCTATTATAGGATCAGGTTGAACTATTCCTACGTTAGGAATTAGTCCTGGCACTTTGTACCCTCCAATTGGTTCTCCAAAAGCATCTCGTTTTGTTTCATCCCACTCGCTTAAAATACCAGATTGGATTAAATCTCCAAAATACTTTTCTTTCTCTTGAGTGTTTAATTTTTCTTCACTTTGATAAGATGAATATGCATTAGATTTAATATTATGTAAAAAACTTTTATTAGCTGGAAAATAGTTTATATGTTCTTTTCCTGAAACGTCTACACTTTTAACTCCATACCAATCATTTACTCTTTCTGTGACTAATCCTTCCCCACCTTCTTCATCAAGAATAAACTCTTGATATTTTTCTTTATCCATTAACTCAGGAAAATCTCCAGTTTTTAATTTAAATAATCCTGTAATAGCACTTTGCCCGCCAGGAATTTTTACTGTTTCATTTGCTTTAAGATAAATTAATTCTTGCATTCTTTGAAAATACTCAGGTTGAAGAATAGGAGCCACATTCATACCTTTAATCGTTTCTTCGCTAAGAGTTTTCTCTTTTATTATTGATATGCCACTTGTTTGAGGTATTTCTTGAGTATAAGTGGGATCTACCATAAGTTTACCTGCTGCTACTGGAATAGTGATTTCACCATCTTGATAATCATCTTCATTTGTAGCTATGTCATAAACTGCAGTTTTATAACCTGGTAATTTTACTTCAATTTTAGTGTTTTCTTCAAGTCCTTCTTTTTCTTCTTTCTTTTCTTCTCTTTTTTTCTTTCTTTTGTCTTTTTTACTAAGCTCTTCGCTTTCAATGTTACTAGCTATTTCATCAGCTTGAACAACTAAATTTTGTAACGAATATTTTGTAGCCACAGGGTCAGATATATCAAGTTTATTGTCTTGTGCTCCAAATAAATCAATCTTAACTTCCTCAATATCTTTTACATCATAATGATTAGACATGCTGTTAATGTATTTACCTAATTTTACATCATCTTGCATGTCAACTTTAAAAGTCTCAAAGTCTGGCATATCATAATGCTTTTCTCCACTTTGGTAAAACTTTGTTAGATTTTCTATATTCATTAAGAATTATTTAATTGTATTAATAAGGTCTTGCTAAAACTATTTTGCCTGTTTCTTCTGTAAATCCTCCCTTTGCATATTCTCCACCTTTTTTAAAAGCCACAAGATTAGCTAGTCCTATAATAGCGGCTTCGTCTTGAAGTTTTTGTAACATATTATAATCGTCTTCAGTAAAACCTGGTTTACCATCTTGATCTAATGTGTTAAGAGTAGCGTTGCTGAATTGTTCTTTTAAGTTTTCTAAACCTTGTGCAGGATCTGGATTATGAAGAGTGTTCCATGATATTTTTTTCATAGGTATAAATTTAGTATCGTCTGGTACTAAATCTAAACCTACTAACTGATCCCAGTTTTTATTAAAACCTGAGCTTATTGTTTTTTCAAACCAAGGCCTATGCTCATCTAAAACTGTTTTAGCTATATTTTTTACGTAATCTTTAGTAGTAGTAGTAGTAGTCTCTGTTGTTTTATCTCCACCTTCTGTTTCAGTTTTTGTACTTTTATATATAGTTTTAGTTGGTTGTAAACCCCATGTACTAAAAAACTCTTTATCCCATTTTTTATAAACTGCTCCATCTAACAGCTCATTATCAGATACAGATTGTTCTGACAATGTTCCACCTGTTTGAGTAAAAGCTTGTACATCACTAAATATATTTCTTGTATATTGCGTATCATCTTCACCTATTACTATTACTTCAGGACCATTATTTCCACCTGTTTTTATTTCAACTCCTTTAGTTTGATTACTTAATAAAGCTGTTTCAAAACCAATTAGTTCATCATTATTTAAAGCATCAGTTGATAAACTATATAACATAGTTCCATTTTCTAAAGAAGATGCGTGTTTAGTATATGCTTCTCCATTTTGTTCAGTTAATACACTCCATTTTGCTATAGCATCTAAATTAGCTTTACCTTGTGCTTCAGCTACTTTAAACTTTTCCCTATCTTCATCTGTAGCACCTGGTCGTTGAGCTCTAAATTTAGCATTGCCAATTAGTTCTGCTTGTTCTCTTACATACTTATTTAATGCTGTATTTAATTGGCTATCCGTAGAAGTAGTTTGTTTATTATAAGTTTTAACAAGATCTTCGGTAGTTTTGTTAGCGTTTAAAATAGCTTGTTTACTTCTTGCTCTACGTTTTTCTTGAATGTTACCAACAGTTTTAGTTATATCACTTACCGCGCTAGTATACATAGAAGTAATATCTCCTCCTTTTAAATTTACTTGTCTTTGACTCATTTTATATCTTTTTATGTTAATGCTCCACCGTCAGAAACTGCTCCTAAAACTGCTGATGCTGATCCTGATATTCCAGCCATCAAAGCTGCTTGACTAGCGTCTTCCATTTGCATTTGTCTAGATCTTGCAAAATCAGACTCTGCATAAGCTCTATCTAACTCAAATTGAGTTCTTTGATCTCTTCTACCAAACGCTGCTATTTCTTCACCTATAGCAGCTTGTTCTATATTAATAAGTTGTTGTTGCATAGCTGCTTCTCCTTGTGCTCTTAACTGATTATTTTGAGCTTCTTGCCCTTCAATACTAGCTGATATACCTCTTTTAGATTGAGCTGCAGCTTGTGCTAAAGCAGTTGCACCACCAGCGCTTGCTCCCGTAGCCATCATGGCATCTAAAGTATTAGCTAATGCAATGTCTGTTTGTTCAGCTTGCATTTCCGCTGCTTGAGTAGCAACACTAAGGTTAGCGTATGGATTAGATACCATAGATTTCATATCTCTAATTTCATCAGATTTATCTATAACCTCTTCTCGACTTTTTAAAATATTATCAACTCTTCCTTGAGCTAATTGTACTTCACTTGTCATTTCATTAGCTCGATGTTTAGCTATTCCACTTTGAATAGCTCCCATGACAAAAGGGGCGGCAATAGTTGCTAGTAACATAATTTTTTATTTTAATTATTAATTTTAAGATGGTATTGAAAAAGTGGTACCTAAAGACCACAACTCTTTTCTACCTCCAACATTTGTTGTAGTATCTGTAATTACACTTACAACTCCTACAAATCCTTTTATTCCGCTAATTTGGTTAGAAAAAATTACTTCTCCTGCTCGAGCTGTACTATTATTAATTAAATTAGCGACATATAAATTTTCTTTTCTATTAAAACCAGCTCTATAAGGTATACCGTTTTGAGTATAGTATCCACCATCATAACTAAGAACTGAAGCAGAAGTATCACGATACGAAGTGGTATAAATTTTAGGAGATGTTTCAGGAAAATTTAAATTAAATTCATTTAAATCACTAACAAAAGACGATATTTCCCATCCGTTACTACCTTCATAATTAATAGTTTGAAAATTCTTTTTCATAGATGGATTACCATTAAATATAAAGTTTATACTTGATCTTTCTTGAACTCCATAGTAATTAGCATATTTAGTGCCCGCGTGATGCTCATATATACTATTACCGAACATAGAGTAGTATTTACCATTTATACTGCCAATAAAACTAGGTTTATAGTCAAAAAATGACACCCAACCTCTTGTTGACTCATCATAACTTATTGTAGTATAATTATCAAAATCTTCAACAAAAGAAGGAGTTGGTTGTAAAGATAAAGTATATGCTCTATTATAATTATCCCAACCTCCAACTATTTTTGATTTATAAAAATAAGAAATAAAACCAGATGGTTGGGGTAATCCGCCGCCTGATTCTGTTATACTAATAGCTTTATCTAACGTTATTGTAACTCTATTAGTAACAAGAGGATCGTCAACTATATTTATTATTTTTGCTCCAGTATCTTCTATTAATGAACCATTAATTCTTTCTAAAATAGCTCCAACAAATATATTGCAGGTCGTAAAGCTACTAGAAATATCAATAGTAAAAGTTGAAACTGGAACAGTAAATTCTTCAGCAACAAAAACCCAACCGACAGATCTTTTTTGATAACCTAAAGGCATTAAAGACAATTCATCTCTAAAAAAATCTTTCATACCATATTCTGATATTTCTGTTAATCCATCCATAGATAATCTCATTACACTACCTACATTTGGATCAACAAAATATTTTCTATTACCCCAAAAAGCAAATGATTCTGGATTTTTTCCAATTCCAAATTTACCAGCATATGGAATTATTTGTCCTATAACTACACCAGGAGGCAAGGTTTGAGTACCTCCTTCATTAGTGTAAGTAACGTCTTTGTCTATTAAAGCTTGGCTAACTTTACTTTCTTGAAATATTAGCAAGTTACTATCATTAGCATGAAGCTTTTGTATACTACCATTATGAGGATCTAAAGATCTTGTAATTTGTTCGCCAATTGAAAATACATTAGTATCATTTACTCCAGTTCTAGAATTAAAAACACCTGAATATATTAACGAAGCTTGTCTAGGATTTTGTTCAATTTCTTCTTCATTTAAGTAAGCTCTAACGCCTAAAGATACAGATGTGTTATTAAATCCTCCTTTTATCCTAGATTCCTCTATAAACCAATTATTAGTAGGTGCAGGAGGTCCTATATATGTAGACCCAGGAAATGTAGGATAGCTTATTGGATTCCAAGGTAAACCAGGCCATACTGGTTCAGGCACTCCATTAGCATTTTCTACTTTTTTAACCCAAAATGAATTGTAATAATTAACTTCTATTGTTGCAGACATATTAACTTGTTTGTGTTATTCTAATAGGATATATAGTTTCTCCTCCAGCTCCATCTTTTAAAGCAAACTCATAATCAATTATATAAGGATTAGAACCAATAACTGGTACAGAAGGTAAAGCTCTTAAATCTTCTTTTCCATCTGATTGAACTACTCCATTTATATAGTATCCATAATCTTGAGGACCAGGATTTGGAGGTGGATTAACAATACCAATATAAGGTCCATTTTTAAAAATAATATCATTACCAAAGCGAAGAATATCGCTTACACTGCTAGTAGGAGGATTAGCTACTGATGGATATATAATAGTATTAGGTTGAGGGCTACTAACTGAAAATTTTTGACCAGAAATATATGTAGCTTTTTTAATTTCCCATGTAAGCTCTTCTGTGTCTAAGTTTGAAGAAGCAGATCCATTAGTGCAATTCGTTAATGATTTAACTATTGGTTGATCCTGAGTGTTAGCAAATGTTATTTCCGTAACTGCGTCAGCCCAAGTTGGAGGTATGTTATCACATACGCCTTGAAAACTAGTTGTAAGAGTTGTTCCTCCAGTGGAAATTTCAACGTTAAAAGTAAAAGTTAATGCAGCTGTATCTGATCCGCAATAAAATAAAGCATTAGTGTTTATTGTAAAAGTTCCGTTTCCTACAGTATTTAATGCAAAATCATTACTTCTATCATTTTGATTTCCATCAATTACGCTTAATAAAGTAGCTGTTGCGTTTACATCAGTTATAGGTACATTAGCAGCGGTTTTAGGTTGGAATGTGTTAGTTACAACACTACCAACAACCATTCCTTCATTTTGACTATAAACTACATTCGTTATACCAGAAGGCACATCGGCAGAACCTGTCGCTATAGAATTATTTAACGTAGACACTAACCCACTAGTAGAAGTTTCCCAAAATATATTTAAATTTGAAAATACAGGTTCAGTTTCAGCAACCGCTAATTGGTTAGTAAAAGTATTTCCTATTCTAGTTCCTAGTGATGCTGACGTATTAAGAACACCGATATAAGGATTATTTGAAGAGTTGTAAAATACGTTGGGTGGACTAATAGTAAACATATCAGTAGCGGCATACGTTACAGTTTCACTAAGTCTCATTTCAGACGCAGCTGCACCAGTTGAGTAAAAACCTACTACATATACACCGTCTTTAGATTCTAATCCATTAACTACTGCTCCACTTGAATCTACGGCAGTAACTAAATCTCCTACTTTTATTACTTGTTCAGCTTCTTGATTTTCATCTAAAGGACCAAATGGTATAACCGAAGTAGTTATTCCACCGGCTGTTGGTTTTAATTGTACTGATTCAGGTCTAGAAAAACCTAAATCAGACATAGTTCCTATTTGTATAACATTATCTCCAGGTAAATCCGGATAATACTGTTTATTATTATTATCTACATTATTAACTCTAAATAATAAAACTTCACTAGCGTTAAAAACGTTTTGAGTTGGACCTACATTTTCTAAATCTTTTGGAACTTTATTTACATTATCTGATAATAAACTTATATTAGCTCTAGTAGTAGAATTAGTAGTTGATGTTTCTAATACACCGTTTAAAACACTGGGTAAATATAAGTTATAATATTCTTGTTCCTGTTGTTTAACAACAACTTTGTATGAATACCAACCTGTTATATTAGGTTGTGTTGTAGGTGAATATACAAAAGTAGCGTCAGTAGTACCCCCACTTATGGTGATGACGTCACCATTAGAATAACCACTACCGGTATTGTTAATAGTAACTTGAGTTAAATAACCTGCCCCACAATTACAATTTACAATATCAACAGTTAAACCAGTTCCTACGCCAGTCGTGGTGGTAGCAACATTTGTTGCACTAGCATATCCTCCTCCAGGAAACAAATTAGAAACTGGATTAGCGTTTATATCAATATATAAACCTGGATAACCTTTCACATTAGATATAGAAGGAATTGTACTGTTAAATTGAAGAAACAAAGAATCACCTGGCCAAGTAGTTGTAGAAGAAATCATTGTTTCATCAAAGCCATCAGGTTTAATAGCGTTATAAATAGTAGATCCAGAAAACGAAACTCCTCCATCTATATTTATTTTGTCATCTAATGCAGATAATATTACATCAGATTGCCTACCATACCTGTCAGACAAAACTATACCTACTTGATATGTTCTATTTTGCTTTAAAGTATGATTTTGATATTCTTTTTGAAATGGTTCTTCAGTAGTATTAGTTTTATCTCCTATTCCTACTTGATAATCTAAGAATTGAAGTGAGCTGTGTTTGTTATTAAAATTACCATACACAACTCTGTTGCCTACAATCTCTTGGGCTCTAGCTCTAAATGGAACAATATCACTCACTCTAGTTATTTCAGAAGATCTAAGAGTTTTATAAGGAGCTCTAGACTGATAATTGTATATAAGTTTATTAGTAGTATTTAATGTGAATTCATCACGACCTATTTCATCTAATACTTTTATACTTTGTTCATTAGATTCTTTATATAATATTTCAATAGAAGAAATATGCATATTATCATATATTAAATTATAACTCGCTAGAGGACAAGGTATAATTAAATCTATATCATTTATTTTATTTTCAAAAAATGTTAATTCAGATGTATCTAAGGCTTTATTTTCATCATTAAGTAACACATAACCATCTTGTGCCGGGACAAAGCACTCTTGAGTGAATGGAGCTATTAAAGAATATTCATTATCTATAAACTTAAACCTATAACTAAATCTTACAAATTTATCTTTCAAGTATTCACAGTCTCCTGGCCAAGTAGAATCATAATCTGGATTAGGTGCTGAAAAAGTTAAGTCAACACCTGTTACCCAAGAGCTAGGAGGGGTATCTACAGCTCCTCCACTTGAAGCAGGGTATTGCATGTTAAAAGAATTAGCACTTAATATATTAGCTACTAGTCCGTAACTATCTTCTGGAAAGTCAGGCGCTGTTACTTTCCAGCCAGCAATTGGTGTATAGCCAAAGTTATCGTCTAATACTATAGTAGTACCAGCTGAAGCGGCATCAATTTTTCCAACCACGGTATAAGGAAGAAATTCACTACATTTATCTTTCATAGTAGACTCTTGCGTAACTACTAACGTAATTGTAGCATTACCAGTTCTAGGCGCTATTGTTAATACATCTCCATTTGAATATCCTACTCCTTCATTAGCTATTTCTAATGTAGATATACCACCATCAGCAGTTTTAGCTGTAACATTTACTGTAAGACCAAACCCTGTTCCTCCTGTTGTAGGCAAACCGTTTGCTACTACATAAGAATTTGGATTAGCAGGATCACCACTTCCGCCGTTAGTAGTTAAAGTAAAACTAGTTACATAATCATTAATCAATGAGATAGATTCATATGGGTAATACTTAGCAACAGATATTTGATCTTCATTTGTATAAAAAGTTGGTGTAGGCGAACTTGTAGTATTAGCTTGATTTATATTTATTTTTCTTGGTTGATTCCTATCATCTGTCCAAAATAATAGTGATTCAACAACATTTACACCTAGTATTGGATGGGTTAATGAAAAGTTTAAAAAGTTACCTTCAACTAATTTTACCGCATTGTTGTTTTGAAAATTGTAAGACCATATTTCACAAATAGATGCAGAGGGCGCGTGAAAACTTAATTTATCACTAGATGTATCTATAAAATCTGTAAGAAAAACATATACAACATGATTTAATTCATCTAAAAAATAACCGTTTATTTTAACTCTACAGTCACTTGTATGTGAAAAATCAGTTATTAACACGTTACCTAAAGCTGTTTCTAAAGAACCTACTCCATCTCCTTCTGAGGCGCTTATATTAACATTTACCGCTTCTCTATACTCTCCATTAGGCACTAATCTATCATCTAAGTCTCTATTCATTTTAGACTTAATAAAAGTATTTTTAATTTCTGGCATAATTAGTGTTTAATCCATTTAGATTTA
>TARA_R100001443_G_scaffold27617_3_pt1 | contig 17750 bp, 24 predicted proteins | sample TARA_R100001443 | Tara Oceans TARA_R100001443 (sample SAMEA2622142) | marine metagenome | biome: marine biome (ENVO:00000447); feature: deep chlorophyll maximum layer (ENVO:xxxxxxxx); material: "saline water (ENVO:00002010), including plankton (ENVO:xxxxxxxx)" | depth 50 m
AAGTAAGATTAATTATGTCAGACGACCAGATCCGAATCAAGGTGGGGTAGATAAATTTTTCTTTGGTACAGATTATATAACTGAAGATGCCAATGATAGAGCAGCACAAAGAAATGCAGATAATATAAATCAAGTAATAGTAAAATCTAAAGAAGTTAATAAAGTTAATGCAGAAACTATAAAGCAATTAGAGAGTATTACGGATCAATATGATATTCAATTAAGAGGTATTGAAAGACGTAAAAATGAAGAGAAAAAAACTGGTAGAAATACAAAACATACTTTTAGATCTACTAAAAAAGTAACTACTGAATTAAGAACACAAGTTAATTTATATAGAGATATTAATAAGATTATCAGGGAACAAGCTAATATATTAAATACTATTGCTCAAGTTGAACAAGATCAAAAAGTGAGTTTAATAGATGAGAATATAGAAAATGAGTTTAATATACAAATGGATAACGCCAAAGAGTTAGGACAATTCAAACTAGATAATTTAAGAAAACTAGTAGAAGAGAGAAGAAAGTTAGAGATAGAAGGAGTTGAGAGAGATAGCAGAAAAGAACGTATAAGAATAAAAACAGATTTCAATCAAAAATATCAAGATCTTAGAGATAATTTAAAAAGAGAGAGAGATGAGTTATTAAAACAAGAAGGAGTAGGTAAAAAAGAGAGAATAAAAATAAATGATGATTACAGAACTAAGATGAAACTTTTAGGCGAAAAAATGAAAGTAGATAAAGAAATGACTGATGATAAATTAGTTTTATTAGAAAAGCAAAAAGTTCAAAAAATAAATGAGATTAATAAAACAGCAAATGGTGAACTTAAAAATATGGATGAAGAGTTAACTGATTCTAAAAAAGAACACGATAAACAAGAAGAGGATGATGAGAAACAAAAACAAGATGATAAATTAAAAAAAGAGAAAGAAGCTGCTGATCACAGAAAACAAATAGCTAGTATGTTAACTGATTTTCTTATAAAGCAAAGTAATGAAAGAATAGCTTTAATAGATAAAGAAATAGCTGCAGCTAATAAACAAGCTGATCATCTTAGAACATTGGCTCAAAATGGTAACATAGAGGCTAAAGAAAGTTTAGCAGAACAAAATAGACTAATTGCTGAGGCAAATATAAGAAAAGAGCAAGAGTTAAAAAGACAGCAAAGAATAAAACTAGCTGAGAGTGTTTACTCTACATACAATCAAAAAGTTGGTGAAGGTGTTAAGAATCCATTAGCTGATACTATTAGAGATACTACTATGTTACAAGCCTTTATAAATAGTTTACCTACTTTTGCTGATGGTATTGAAGATACAGGTAATAATGGTAGAGGTTTAGATGGTAAAGGTGGTTTCTTATCTATATTACACCCTAATGAGAGAGTAGTACCTAAAGAAGAGAATAAGTTAATAGGTGATCTATCTAATAAAGATTTAGCTAGAGTAGTAAATGAATATAACACAGGTAAATTAATTGGTGAAGGTGCTACACAATTAGGAGTAGGATTTCAATCACAATTAATAGTTAAACATCTTATAAAAGTACAAAATGCTATAGAAAATAGACCTGAAACAAATATAGAACTAGAAAAAATAGTAGATGGTGCTTTAACTATAGCAAAACAAACTAAAAAAGGTAATAGTATTACTTATAATAGATATAAAATAAGATGAAACACTTACTAAATGGAGTAGAAATTGCACCTAGAAATATAAATGATATAGGAGTAGTATCTAATTTTGGTGATTTACCTAATGAATTAGAGTTAAATGTAGATAAATTAGTACTACCAAGAGAGGCTTATAACATTATAGAAAATCACGTTAATACTCTAGGAGTTTTTGAAGGTATTCCTTATGAGATTATTATGAATAGTGGTATAAATTTACAATATTATGTAGATTTAACAGAAGAAACTTTATATAGACAGCACGAAATTGAAGTAAAAATTAAGAGAAGAAATGCAAAGGATAGTTTTTTTGATAGAGCTGATGGATCTAGTTTTGAGTGGCTTAATAAAAGTGGTGCTAACTTTAATCTAAGATCTATTCCTTATGTAATTATACAAGATAATCAAGAAGAGTTATTTTTTAATCTAGCTATATCTACTTTTATACTTACTAAGGAGTTAATATATGCAGCTGATCAAGTAGTACAAGCTATAACCGAGATAATAAGTGCTACTGTGCCTGATGTTGGTATAACAGGCCCAACTGTACAAACTGGTGATATAATTAATATGTCTTTAAAGATAGCAGCTAGAATAATTTATTTTATTGCTGTAGTTATAGCAGTTATTAAACTAGGACAAGATTTATTAGGTTTATTATTTCCTAAAGTAAGATACTTAAAAGGATGCACTGTGAAAGAACTAATAGAAAAAAGTTGTAGTTTTCTTGGTTATAATGTTCAATCTCAATTATTAAATGATATTGAGAATTATACTATTTTGCCTGTGCCATTAATGGCTAATAAAAATCAAAAATGGTATGAGAGTTTAGTAGATGATCTTAATAGTGATTTTAATAAAGGATATCCAACTGCTCAAGATACTGTAGCTACTTTAGGATCACTTATAAGATCTATAGAAATTATGTTTAATGCAAAAACTAGAGTTTATGATGGTGTAGTTTATATAGAGAGACGTGATTTTTGGCAAAATTTATCACAAAATATTATAAATCCAGCTCTTAATATTCAAAGTGATAGAGATGAGGTTTATAAATATAATACAGAAGATATTTGGAAGAGGTACTACATACACTATCAAGTAGATTTTAGTGATACTCATACTACTGATGATTTTGATAGTACAGATGCTGAGTTTAGTTGTGAGCCAGTAAATGTAGTAAATCAAGATTTAGTAAGTATAAAAGGATTAAATGATGTTAATATTAATTTCGCATTAGGTAAAAGAAAAGATAAACTAAATTTTTTAGAACAAGCTGGGGCAGATGTTCTATCCAATATAGATTTAGTAGTTAGTGTTTTTGGTGGTAACTCTAGTGTATCTTCTTTAATTACTAATAGAATAGGTGTGCTACAAATATCTCAGCAATTTTTTAGTGTTACTAAGATGCTTTATACTTTTGATGATGGTAAACAACCACAAAACTATAAAGATTACATTAGAGCCTCTTATTTGTGGGACAAATATCACTATATAAATCAAATATTTTTAAATAATTATAGAATAAAAGAAAATGCTAGAGTAAGATTAACTGATCAAGATTTTGTAAATTTACTAACTAATAACTATGCTCAAGTTGGTAATCAAATAGTAGAGATACTAAAAATAGAATATATTGATAGTAAAAGCTATTCATTAATATCTTATAGATATTTTGATAATTATGCTCAAGGTAAGGTAAATACATTAATAATTAATAGTTAAAAATGGATAATAATTTTAAAGATTTAGTAGGATCAATACAAAAAAACATAGATCTAATATTAAAAAAAAATAATGAATTAATGAGTAAGTTACCTATAGAAGATCAATCTAAAGTAACTCATATATCTAAAGATATAAATACAGCTATACAAGCTGCTAGAGATGGAGATGTAGAAAAAATAACTAAATTAAGTTCAAAGTATGCCAGTTACAATAATATCAAGTAGTTATCAAGATAATTTTGGTAGTCCTGCTATTACTCAATATAGAAGTAATGTAGGTGATTTAACTACACTAACTCAAGTAATACATAGTAATATTAGAAAATCTAGTACTAGTTCTCCTTTATTATTAGATGTTTCAAATAATCAAATTTATAGTACTAGTGGTAGTTGGCTAGAAGAGGGTTTTATAGTTGGTGATACTATAGATGTTACTATATATGATGCTAGTGGTAGTGTAGTTAATTCTTACTCTACTAGTGTGCTTTATGTAGATCAAAGTATATTAGAACTAGCTACAGTTACTCACTTCTATGATAGTTCTAGTGGTGAAACTATGTTAATAGAAGTTAGTGGTAGAAATAGAGGAGATCTTATAGTATCTTTTAATCAAGTTCAAAACTCTAATAATGGAACTACTTACTCTTTAATAGATGGTGAGGCTACTAGAATTACATTTCCTAATTTACATTCTTTATTAGTAGGAAGTTTACAAAACGGTAATCTAGTAGGTAATCAAAGTGGTCAATTTTTAAATAGAGTAACTATTGAAAGAGATAGTGATGTAGGTAATACTAGAGTATATACTTTGGTGTTTAACTTTTTAAATAGTGGTATATATGATCAAACGTGGTTTAGTTCATCAGATTGCTTAAAAAACTATATTAATTATGAGTGGGACACTAGTGATAGTAATCCTCAATATACTACTAATGTAGTTTGTAATGAGAAAGGTAACACAGGTTTTTTAAATGAGGCTTATAATGTAGGAGTAGTAGATACTGTTTTAGTTTCTACAAATTTTACTCAATTAGATTACTCTACTACTACTAGTAATTTACAGGTAGTAATTGATGGTGTTACTAGTGATATTTCTATGGGTGCTTGTTATACTAGTGTAGATGATACTTATTATAAGAATAAAGTAGAGTCTGCTAGTGTTATGAGTATGATCACTTATACTCAATTAGCTAGTGGTACTTTATCTAGTATGGCTAATACTAGTGGTGCTAGTTATAATATAATAGTTAATAGTGTTAATACTGTAGGATCACAAACCACTATAAATTTTGATTTTCAACCTAATGCAGCATTTTCTACTTTTATGGATAATAGATCTTTAGGTGATAGAAAATTTTATATTTGGGTAAAGGGTGGATCTAGAAATATAATAGTATTAGCTGAGCAATTATATAAGGCTGAAATTACTGGACAAGTAATACCATTAGCTTTAGATGAGTTTAAAGATCATAATGATAATGTAGTTATAGGTGATGCTGATACTCCTGCTAGATTTGATACAGAAGATGATGTAAGTTATACAGCTAGATTTTTACTTACTAAAAAACAATTATACTCTACTTTTAAAGTAAGAGTAATGGCTTATAATAATGTTACTAGTGAAGAGTTTAATCTTCAAGAGAGTTTATTTAGTTTTGCCTCTATACCTTATGATAGTGTTAATGGTATTTATTCTATAGATGAATCTCAAACAATAGTAACTACTCTACCTACTACAAGTAATAAAAGAGTAGCTACTTTTAAAAGAATACAAGGTATGGACACTGTTTTGAGTTATGGTGTAGAGATTTATTATCCTTTTTTATGTAGATGGGAATATTGGTTAAACTTATTGATCTCTACTTTTACTAGTTCTTTCTATCCTAATCAGAATAAAAATTGGCAACAATACTCAGCTGCCACTAATTGGGCTGTAAAAATTAGATTAGAGTTAGTGGATTATCCTTTTGGTACTATGGACTTTTATGATAGACCATTTACTATAACAGACTATGATTATGATGCTAATGTAGATAGTGGTATAGCTTTATATAGAGATTCTACTAGTAGCTATGTTAGTATTATACCTCAAGGTGAGATAATGACTATTTATAGTGTGCATAAGAATTTGAGTGGTAATTGGGCTGATGTTTGGGGTGCTATAACTGTTGAGCCTTTTGAATCTGCACCTAGATCAATCTCTTCTAGTGTAATAGATTATGATAATAATTTAAGTAATCCTTTAACACCTGTTTCAGGCACAAAAATAGCTATAGATTTATCTCAACCTGATTGGGCTGTATTAAGTTGTAAATTTGATACTAATAAACTAGATGTAAGTAATGGAGTTAAAATAACTTCTAAAATTAAAGGTGATACAGTTGCGGCTTGGTCTAATGCTTATTCTGTTTCTTTTGATGGAATTAGTCAGTATGTAGAGAGTGCATCTACTTTTCACGTTTTGAATAGTGGTATGACAGCTACTTGGAGCATTTGGATTAAAGCTACAGATCAACTATCTCATAGATTTATTTATATGAATCCAAGTAATGTAGGGTTACAAGATAGTCAATTTATGTTATGGCTAAGACCTGCTGGATCTTATGCTTATAGTCTTGATTTTAGTATGGATAATGCCTCTTATTTTTGTAGAGCAAATGCTGGAGTAATTACTAATGGTCAATGGCATAATGTAGTAGTAGTAGTAGATTTAAATCAAACTTGGAAAGCTAAAATTTATGTAGATGGTGTAGATGAAACGTGGGGACAAAATATGGGTACATCACCAACAAGTATACCTTTAGGAAGTGGTAAGTTAGCATTAGGTAAAAATCAACAAGGCTATTTAAATACTTGGGAAGGTAATTTAGATGAATTTGCAATTTTTAACACAGCATTCTCTTCTAGTGATGTAAGTAATATTCTTTGGAATAGTGGCAATCCTCAAGATCTATCTAGTAGTTCTCCAGTTCTCTATTGGCGTTGTGGAGATAATGATGGTGGTAGTGGTACTACTATAACTGATCAAGGTAGTGGTAGTGGTGGTATGGGTAATAATGGTACACTAATTAATAGTGGATCTTTTCAAACTGATGTACCTTAAAAATTAAAAAAAAATGTTAAGAGAATTTAAAGAAGATACTTATATAATAATTCACAAAAGTGATTTAAGTAGTGTAGATTTTGATCAAATAAAACAAAATAGTGTATATACTTGTAGATACTCTTTAGATGATACTAAAGTTATTTTATCATATAAAGATACTCCTAACTTTATTTCAATAGGTAGATTAAAACCAATTAAGTATTTAACTTGGGATCAAGCTGTAGTAGAAATGGATTTAGATTCTTGGAGTCAAAATCCTATAGATGATGAATAAAATTTATAAAAATTAAGTAATAAGAAGAGTAAATAGATTAAAAAATCTTATTTTATTCTTAATTTTGTGTAAAACAATAAAAAAAATGGGTTACGTTGAAAATAGTGGTATTGCAATCACTTTAAAAAAAGCAAATATATCTACTTCTTTTGATGTAAGAAGTGTACAATATAATAGAGAAAATGAATTAGTTTCTGCATCTTTATTTGTTACTTATGTAGAAAATACTTTTTATACTCAATCTGGAAGTTTACCAAGTTCAGAAGAATACGAAAATATGCTAACTTCAATTCCACCAAATTTTGATGGGGAGGGTTACTTGCCACCATCAGAGTGGACTGAGGAACAACAAGGGGCTGTTTTAGTTAAGTATGATTCTTGGGTAACAGCACAACCAGCAGAATATTCATCTATTGGTGGTGATGCTAATCCTTATGCTACTATAGTTTTGCCTTATGAGGAATTTACAACCACAGATGCTTATCCTAATGGTCCTGTAGAGCCAAGTGGTTCAGTTACTACTCTTGTTTCTCAAGAAACTAAAACTTGTAAAGTTGATGTTTTGGCTGAAGAGGGTGCTATGGAATATGAAGATGCAATAGATACCGAATTGACCAGACTACTTTAATAAGTGCCTGAGGAAAGAATATATAGAAAGTTTGACAGCATTTTGTTGCCTACTATACATTGTGTAGAAGAGGATAGAGGTTTTGTTAGGTGTTGTACTCCTGAGTTAGTTTTAGCTAGTTCTTTAGATGTAGCTAGTTGGAAAAATGATAAAACTTCTGCTTGGATTAAACTAAGTGATGTAAGTGATACTATTACTTTTACTTTAAAAAAAGATGGTATAGCTACTACTTATACTCCTACTACACAAAGTATAGTTAGAGAAACTTATGGTAAATTTACTACTATTGATTGGAGAAGTGTTTTAGCTAGTGATGGTATTGGTTGCTATACTTTAGAGTTAGATTACTCTATAAGTGGTTTAATAGGCTCTCTTACTTGGGGTACTTATAAATTAAAAGAATACTCTACTACTACTAGTGAAAATACTTGTAGAGTAAGAGCATTTTTTAACTCTTACCAAGAGATAGAGCAAATAGATTTTAGTGATACTAATGTAGAGAGTACTTTTAGATTTTTTGGTTTCATTGGTAATAGACAACCTAATATGGAGATAGATAATTTAATCTATCAAAATAGAGAGATGAAAAAAGTTATAAGAGAAAATCTTAATGATTATGAAATATTAAGTGATCCTATTTGTAAAGAGTTTACCTCTAAATTAGTTGATCTTTATCTATTGAGTGAAAATGATCTATATATAAGTGATTATAATGCTCATAATCACGATTATTGCATAAGAGATAAAAATGTAATAGTAAAAGAATCTCCAGAAATACAATATTTTGAGTATGCCAGAGATGCTGTAGTAACTTGTAAAGTAGAAGATAAATTTAAAGATAAAAGAAGTTATTTTAAATAATAATTTGTAAATTTATATGGATAATTTCAATAATTATACTGATGTATTTGCTGCTTTAGTGGGTGTGATGGGTGCATTATTAAAAGGATTAAAATCAAAAATGAGTTTAAAACAAACTTTTCTAGGTATGTTAGTAGGTGGTATTTTAGCCTATTGTACTATTGGTATTATAGATGAGTTTTTACCTGATTTATCACAAAGAGCAACTGTTTTAGTTAGTTTTGCTGTGGGGTGGGTAGCAAATGAGTTAACTGATATTCTAGATAAATTTGTTAAAGATGCTTATGATATTTTTATAGCTTACATAAGAAGTTTTTTTAAAGGTAAAAAATGAGAATACTATTTTTTTATGTTTTATGTTTAATTTTTATAAGTTGCTCACCTATTTATAGACATCAAAAATTAGTAGAAAAATATCCATTTGTACATACTCAAGATAGTGTAACTTTAGTAGATACTTTAATTTTAAAAGTGCCTGAGGTTAGGCACGATACAGTTTTTAGTAAGCATTTTTGGACTGAGATTAGAAAAGATACTTTAATTATTCAAAAAGAAAGATTATCTATAAAAATTTATCACGATACTATAAAAGATAGTGTTTTTTTACAAGGTAAATGTGATACAATTTATAGAGAGAAAATAGTAACTAAAAAAATACCTATTAAATATTATGCTAAAAGAAGTGATCTTTTAAAATGGATTGTTATTTGTGGTGTTTTAGGGTTATTATTTTTAGCTATTTGTAGAGCCATAAAAAAAGAAAAAAATGAAAATAAATCTAGTTAAATTTTTTAAAGGATTATTAACTCTATTATTATCTATTTTAATAGCTATTCCTTTATTTTGTATTAGTGTAGTATTTACTCCTATTTTTGAATTAGTTACTTTAAAATGGCAAAGAGGCTTAGATACTCTAGGTGGTTATATGAGTAATATATCTATAGTAGTAAGTAAACTAATTAACGTGGCTTGCTGTTCATCTTTAAACACTTTTTTTATAAATAATAAAGGGTATTTATTTGGTGATGTAGATGATACTTTAATATTTGTGTTTGCTAAAAACTATCAAAAACATACTCTATCTTTTTTAGGTAGAGTTTTTTGTTTTATCTTTAGATTAATTAGTAAAAGTTGTTTATCTAATGCCTTAGATCTTAAATTAATTCACGATCAAGATAGTTTAATGAGATTAGGTGATGATGATTATATAATTAAAGATAAAGAAGATGAGTAAATATTTATATTTATTAGATCCTGGACACGGAGGTCTAATAGATGGAGTTTATCAAACAAGAGGCAAAAGATCTCCTAAGTTTGAAGATGGTACTATACTATATGAAGGAGTTAATAATAGAGATAATGTTAATAGATTAATTTTAGAGTTAAAAGCTAATGATATAGAGTGTATAGATCTAGTAGATAGTAATGAAGATATATCTTTAGGAGAAAGAGTAAGAAAAGCTAACAAAATAAATAAAGATAGAAAATGTATCTATTTATCAATGCATTCTAATGCTAGTGGTAGTGGTGGTAATTGGGGTAAGGCTAGAGGTAATGGTGTTTACATCTATCCCAAGTGTAGCAAGACTACTAGAAATTTAGCTAAAAAATTAGATTACTCTATACCTAAATATTTTGGTGATTTAACTAAACATAGAGGTATTAGAGAGAGAGATTTTTATGTTTTAAGAAAGACAAATATGCCAGCAGTTTTATTGGAGATGGGTTTTCACGATCATAAAGAAGAGAGTGCTATAATGCTTACTCATATATGGAAAACTTTATTAGTAGATTCTATTGTAGAGGCTATAAAAATATTTGATAATGAAAACTAAAAGAATATCTAGAAACATTGTTAGAATAGATATAGAAGGTGTTAAAAACTTTAAACTAGCAATATTATCAGATCTTCATTGGGATAATCCTCATTGTAATAGAGAGTTATTAAAAGATCATTTAGATTATTGTGTTGAGCATAATATTCCTGTATTTTTAAACGGAGACACTTTCTGCCTAATGCAGGGCCGTGGAGATCGTCGGTCCAATAAAAGTGATATAAGACCTGAGCATAATAATGCTAGATATTTAGATAGTGTAGTAGAAACAGCTGTGGATTGGTTTTCTCCATATAAAGAAATACTAAAAATAGTTGGATATGGCAACCACGAAACCAGCATAATAAAATGGCAAGAAAGTGATGTATTAAGTAGGTTTGTAGATCTATTTAATTATAAAAATAAAAGTAATTTAATTTGTGGTGGTTATAGTGGATGGATATGGATATTAAATAGAACTAGAGGAAGTAGTATAGTTAGTACTAAAATTAAGTATCACCACGGCGCTGGTGGTGGAGGAATCATCACAAAGGGTGCTTTAGGCTTGAGTAGAGCCTTAATGTACTATGATCAAATGGATTGCTATACTACAGGTCATATACACGAAAACTGGTCAAGAAATGATGTAAAAGAGGTTTTGGTTACTAATAGAAATCCTAGAGTAGAAAAAAGAGAAGTTCACTTAGCTATTACTGGTACTTATAAAGATGAGTATGATGATGGCTATATGGGTTTTCATATAGAAAAAGGTAGAAATCCTAGAGTAATTGGTGGGCGTATATTGAATATACAATACAAAAGAATTAGATCTAATGGTAGTGAAATAACAAATAAATTAGTAACTAGTACTAGATTCCCATTATAATTTTGTATTTTTGTACTTCATAACTTTTAAACTACTCGATAAAAAGAGTAGATTTTCTTTGTTTATCTAATAATGTTCAAGCTAGGGTAGTATTAATTTACTACCCTTTTTTAATTTTTTTTTATAAAATACTTGTATATAAAATAAATTTGTATATCTTTGTATTGAACATTAAAAATTAATAGTTATGAAATATGTAAAAAATGATGGTGGGAGATCAAACTACTTCCCAAGTAAACTCAAAAAAGATCAAGCTGGTGATTGCTGTATAAGAGCAATAGCAATAGGATTAGATCTAGACTATATGGAAGTATGGCAAGGTTTATTTAAAACAGGTTTAGAAAGTGGTTATATGCCTAATAGTTGGAGAGTTGTAGAGACTTATTTAAAAACTAAAGGTTGGATAAAACAAAAGCCATTTAGAAAATCAAATAATAGAAAGTATCAATTAGGTAGATTACCTGTAGAAAAAAATAAAACTTATTTAGTGTGTACTAGTGGCCATTTAACTTGTGTAGTAGATGGTGTAGTTAATGATACTTGGGATTGTAGAGAGTGGTGTGCTAATAGTTATTATATAAAAGGTTAAATCTAATGGGGGTGGAAACGCCCCCTTTAAAACTTTAAGTTATGAAAAGAATAAACTTTACAAAAACACAAAGAGAGTATTTATCTGATCAAATAGATATAGTTTTAGATACTCATTATGATGATTATGATAATGGTTTGTTATGTAAAGAGGTAAGTGATTTTTTAGAGTATCCTTATACAATAGCAATTAAAGAAAAAAATCTAGATACATTAAAAACAAAACTAGAAGATCTTAATGGTAGTGATTATAGTGAGATTGAAATAAAACTATTATTAGATAGAATAGATCTAACTCAAATGGCTTTAGATGATGATAATGAGTGTAGAGGTTTTAAAACTTCTTTAACACTTGCACAAAAGAAATTAGAAAATTAATTTTATAAATAGAATGAAGTTAGAAAAGATTAGTAGTAGTATTTATTTTTGGAATAAAGAGAAAGATCAAACTAGAAGATATGGATATATTTTTAAAAGAAAAGGTAGATACATATTAAAGAGTATTAATAAAAGTAGTGATGGTGTTAGATCTATTTATCTAGAAGATACTAAGAACTATAAAACATTAAAAGAGTGTAAAGATTATATAAATAAAATTTTATGAGAGTTATAGCAAATTACAAAATTATAGATAGTCATCAATCTAAGAGAAAGTGGTCTAACACTTTTAAAAAGAATTATAAATATGATGCTTTTGAACTTTATGATAGTTTAGTTAAAAGACAATATGATCTATCTAGATATAGTCAATGTAAAGGAAGTGTAGAACTATATGTAGATGATAAATTAATTAAGGTAAATAAATTTAATTCAATAATAAAATGAAAAGTATAAAAGAGTATGTAAAAGAGTATCCTAATGATAAAGATCTAGGTGCTAAGATTAGAGAAAATGTAGAAGATCTAAGTAAGGTTGCTATAGATATAGTTTTAGATCAAGATACAATAAAAGAGATCAATGAAGTTAATAAAGATTTTTTAAAATTGAACATAGATAAAAATTTACTTTCTACTTCTTATGGTGATGATTTCAAAGTACAATTATATTTAAAAAGATAGTTATGATGTTAGATAAATATTTATAAGAAAATGAAATATATAGAAAGAAAAAACAAAATAATAAATGATAGATATACAGAGTATGTATATGAATCATTTGATATACAAAACAAAGATGAAACATCTGTAAAAATTCCAATTAATTTTAGTGAGTGCAAAAAAATTGAGTGGAATATTGGTGTAATATATGGTGGCTCAGGAACTGGTAAGACAACTTTATTAAAAGAGTTTGGAAATCTTACTAATTGTTATTTTGATAAACATAAACCATTAATATCAAATTTTGATTGGTTAGAGCCAAAAGATGCTACATTTTTATTATCAGCTATGGGACTAGCATCTGTACCCACTTGGTTAAGACCTTATGATCTTTTAAGTAATGGAGAGCAATATAGAGCATCTTTGGCATATAAAGTTGGTAAAGCCTCTAATAATGATGTTATATTAATAGATGAGTATACCTCTGTAGTGGATAGAGATGTGGCAAAAGCTATGAGTAATGCCTTACAAAAATATATTAGAAATAACAAAAAAAGGATAATACTTGCATCTTGCCACTTTGATATTATGGAATGGTTACAACCAGACTGGACTTATTCACCACTTAAAGGGCGTCTTGAGATAGCGTCGTGTCGAAGGCACAGACCAAAAATTGAACTACAGATATTTCGATCAAGATATGAAACTTGGAATATATTCAAGCAGCATCATTATTTAAGCCAAGAATTAAATAAAGCAGCTAAATGTTTTATAGTTTTATTCAATGATAAGCCTGTAGCATTTATGGCTATATTACCTATGCCTAGTGGAACTATACAAAATGCTTTTAGAGTTAGTAGATTAGTAGTGTTACCTGATTTTCAAGGTTTAGGTATAGGTATTAAATTGTTAAATACTTTTGGATCAATGTATAAGAAAGATAATAAAACACTTTATATAAAAACATCTAATCCATCATTATTTAAAGGTATGATCAGAAATAAAAAATATTGGTTTTTAACTAATGAAAATAATAATATTGATCAAATAAAAAAAACAAATAAAAAACTATTAGATGATGGAAAAGATAATGGTTTAAAATTAAGAAAAGAAAGCATCACTAAGAGTTATAAGTATATAGGTGAACAGTTTAAAGATGATATAAGTGTTTTAACTTTTAATGCTGATGCCTATAAAGAAGTGGCACAAAATCAAATTAGTTTATTTTAATGTATTTTTTTTATTATCTAACTATCTAATAATTAAGCATTTATAAAAAAGTTTAAAAAAAAGATCAAAATATTTATACTAAACACTTGTATATATAAATTTAATTTGTATATTTGTATTGAACATTTAACAAAACAAAAATTTAAAGTTATGAAAAAAGTAAGAATATCTAGAGCAGAAAGAAAGCAAAATGATGCTAAATTTTTAAATGATTTATATAACTCATTTTCAAATCTAACAAAAGAAGAGCAAATTTTAAGAAGAGCTGATTTATTAATTAATCCTATTTTATGTACTTATGGTATCGGTAGTGATTCTTATAGAGTTTGTGTTAGTGATTTTCAAAGAAATGGTAAAACTATAATAATTCAAGATATTGATAAAAACAATAATATTAAAGGTAATATAGTTAAAAAATTCACTTGGTCTACAAAATTAAATAATATGGAAGAGTATCCATCTTATAGAGCAAGTAAAGGAAGTTATGGATATTTAACTTTTGGAATTTGTGAAGATTATAGAGATAGATCATTTTAATAAATAATTAGGGGAGTGTAAAAACTCCCCTTTAATAATTTAAGTTATGAACAAAGAAACAAATTATAGAAAAGAGTTAATAGATTTTTTAGATGAGAAAGGTTTTTTAAAAACTCTAACACAATTAGATCTAGATAGATTAAATACTAAAATAGATAGAATCATTATATCTACTAAATTAAATCAAATAGAAGAGTGTAAACAAATTATAAATAAATAAAGTTATGAGCAAAGAAAAAAAATTAACCAAGTTGTTTAAAAAAATAGTTTTAGGTGATAGATTAAAAGAAGATAATTTTTTATATACAAAAGATGAAGAGAAAAAAATTAAAGATCTTGTAGATAATGCATTAAAATGGGATCACTTTAATCTTGAACTTTATACTAAAATAATTAATTTTAGAAATTCATAAAAATGAGCATTAGAAAAAAATTAAAAATAGAGATCTCTTTTGTAGATAACTATAAAAATACTAAAAGATCAATTTTATTAGATATTTTAAGTAAGATAAGCGAAGATATATTAGATGATCATTTAATATATAATAAGGATCAAATAAAATCTAGTGAATACTATAATAGTGTTTATGAGTTTAAACTAGAGGATTGTGAAAAGCCTTATAGAGAAGAGTTAATAAATGGTAAATGGTGTTGTATTTATAGATCTAAAATAAATTTAATATGAGCATATTTGAACAAATGAAAAACAAAAAAGATAGGATAGAAAAACTATTAGAGTGTAATCCTAAATTAAGAGATTGTGATTATAAATTAATAGCTACTTATATGTATCACGAAGTAGGCAAAGATAAACTTTTAAATATGAGTGGTTTTGATCTACTTACAATGCTTAGTAAAGGTGAACTAACTAACACTGAAACTATAAGAAGAGTAAGAGCAAAAATACAAGAAGATAGAAAAGATCTTAGAGGTGATAGTTATAAAAAACGTGGTGAAGATGGTGATGATATTAGTAATAGAATAGAAAGAGAGTTATGAAAGGAAAAAAAAGTTTTTTATTATACGCTGATCTTATACATACTTTTGAAGATTTAAGTGATGAAGAGGCTGGTAAATTAATTAAGATAATTTTAGATTATGTTAATGATAAAGATCCTAAGCCTAAAGATAAATTATTAAAAATAATCTTTACTCCTATTAAACTTCAATTAAAAAGAGATCTAGAACAATGGCAAAACAAACTAGAGGCTAGAAGAGAGGCAGGTCGTAAAGGTGGATTAGCAAAATCTAGCAAAACTAAGCAAAGTGTAGCAAAAATGCCTGATAATGTAAATGTAAATGTAAATGTAAATGATAATGTAATAGATTATAATAATCTCTTAATTTATTTTAATAAAACATTTAAAAAGAAGTGTAGAGTATTCCCTTTAGCCATTAAAAATAAATATAAAACAAGATTAAAAGATGGATATACTATAGAGGATATAAAAAAAGCTATGTTACAAGCCAGTAAAGATAGTTTTCATCAAGATCATAAATTTAAATATTGTACTCTAGAATATTTTACAAATACAAAAACTTTAGATAGGTTTGTTAATGAAGTAGATCAAAGTAAAAAATCTAAATATATTCCTACTATATGAAAATTCTTAGTAAAATCTATGGTATTATTTTAGTATCAAATAAAGAAGATTCTATAAGATTATTTAATAATATTGAGTATGATTGGAATAATACTATCTTTTTTCAAGATCTTTATAAGGCTATAGATCACTTAATAAAAGAAAATGAAGAGATTAATATAGTTACTTTATCTTATGCTTTTAAAACTCTTAAAGTATATTCTAGAGATTATATAAATAGAATTAGTAAGTTATCTAGTGATTTACCTAGTGAGGCTTTTTTAACTACTAATCAAGCCTTATCTAGTTTAAAATATTCTCAAGATGTAAAGAAGGCTAGAGTAGTTAGTGAGAAAATATTAAAACTTGTAGAGAGTGATAATTATACTAATGATTCATTACTAGATATTTTAAGTGATGCTACTAAAAATATAAGTGTAAAAAAAAATGGTAATGTAAATAATGTTGATACTATATTTAAAATTATAGAAAAACATAACAATATTAAAAATGGTATATCTAATGGTTTAGATCTTAATTTTAAAAACTTACAAAGAGTTATAAGTTTAGAAGATGTAGATATGTGTGTAGTGGGTGCCAGACCAGCTATGGGTAAGACTGCATTTGCAGTAGAAGTAGCTTGTAGATTAGCAAAGAATAATAAAAGAGTAGCTTTATTTAGTTTAGAGATGAGTGCGGTGCAAATGATGAGAAGAGTAGTAGGTAATCTTAGTGGTATTGATACAAATAAAATTAAGTATGGTGAGTGTAGTGAGAGTGAGTTAGAATTAATATATAAAGTACAAAATCTAGAATACTTAAACAATATTAAAATATTTGAGGGATCTCACAATATTAGACAAATCTCTCAAAGTTTAAATGATATGAAATTAAATAATGGGTGTGATCTTTTTATAGTAGATTATCTTCAAAAAGTTTTACCTAGTAGATCTAACTCTTCTAGATATGAACAAGTAACAAGTGTATCAAATGGTATAAAGTATATTTCTCAAAATATGAAGATCCCTAGTTTATGTTTGGCTCAATTAAATAGAGATAATGCTAAGAGTGGTAAGTTACCTAGTTTGCCAGATCTTAGAGAAAGTGGTGAGATAGAGCAAGATGCATCTATAGTAGCTTTTTTACATAGACCAGAATATTATGGTGAAGATGAAACTAGTTTAGGTTATGATAGTAAAGATGTTTGTGAGTTTTTAGTAGCTAAAAATAGAGAAGGTATTATAGATAGATTTGAGTTTAAAGTAGATCTTAAAACATCACAATTTAAAGAAATAGATAGAGATTTTAAAGTGTTAGAAGATGCACCATTTTAAGAAGTGTAAAGTATGTGATAAAGAATTTAAGTCATTTAAAACTACACAAAAAGTTTGCTCTACTAATTGTGCTATAGTTTATAGTAAAGAGAAGAGAAAAAAAAAAGAGTTAAGAGAATGGAATAAAAAAAAGAAGATCTTAAAAGAAAAATTAGAAACTATATCTAGTTTAGCTAATAAAACTCAAAAAGTATTTAATAGATATATAAGATTAAGAGATGAGGGTAAACCTTGTATAAGTTGTAAAACTCCTTATAAAAAAAGTTTTCAGGCAGGTCATTACTTTTCTAGTGGTGGTAATTGGTCTACTAGATTTAATGAGAATAATTGCTTTAATCAATGTATTAGATGCAATATGTATTTAAGTGGTAATCTAAGAGAGTACTCTATAAACATATTAGATAGAATAAGTGAACAAGATCTAGAAGATCTAGAGAAAGAGAGCAAAAAAACCATAAAATATACTAA
>TARA_R100001443_G_scaffold31024_1_pt1 | contig 17744 bp, 14 predicted proteins | sample TARA_R100001443 | Tara Oceans TARA_R100001443 (sample SAMEA2622142) | marine metagenome | biome: marine biome (ENVO:00000447); feature: deep chlorophyll maximum layer (ENVO:xxxxxxxx); material: "saline water (ENVO:00002010), including plankton (ENVO:xxxxxxxx)" | depth 50 m
GTCGATGGGCGACGAAGAACAACCATAACAGTATAGTCAGCCTGCCTATCTGACGAAATAGCAGGGTCCCAACCGATGAAGTATTGGTCATCATCATCTCCTGTTGCTCTATCCATCAAAGATAGAGTGTTATCTTTCGCTAACTGTAAAACAGTAGATGGGAACAAACTGGACATATCGTCCATGGGTTCACACAGATACTCACGAGTAAATGCGATAGCAGGCATATCCTTGCGTCGAGAGTCAAGAGCCTCTAAGTCCCAACGCTCAGGCCATAGGGCTTTACCTGTTCCATCAATAGCAGGATAAGTCTCAACAAGATATCCATCACGTCTTTCTAATTCTGTATACAAGTCAGTAGGAGTAAAGGGTGTTCCTACAATGCAGAGTTGTGCTGTATGGTGGAGAGTAGGAGTAAGAACTTCATAGAACCAAGACGCAACACGTTGCAACTCAGTATCTGTTGTGCCCCACAAAATATCATCACACAGAATAATATCAGGGTGAATACCACGAACAGCCCCACCAACTGACTTTGCACTGATACGTGAACCGTTAGTAAATCCAAAGAATGTCTTCGACCAAGAGTCATGAGCCTTGAGTTTGTTAAACATAGGAACGCCACTAATGAGGTCATTTAGATTTCTCATGTGGTGTATCGACTGGTGTAGACTGTGACTGAAAATAACAGCCTCTGTTTTCTCAGTAAACAATGTCTTCCAAAGAACATACCCAAGAAAGAGTGTAGATTTACCATGGTCACGAGCCGCTTTTACACAATATCGATTATGTGATGCTAAGTTCTCATACCATCGTCGATGATGGTCTGCTAATTGAAAGCCTAAGATTTGCTCAAAGAAGAACTTGAAGTCTCGCTTGCACATTTCCCAATCGATATCGTCAATAACATCCTGAGAAAGGTCCACTCAGAACCACCTCACTGATGGGTCTTCCTGAATAAAAGCGCATCCCAAGCAAGGTCCATAGGTGAATCGTAACTCAAATTGAGTTTTTGTGGATTCATTGGGTCAGCATTAGGGTCTACAAACTCCATATCAGCAGGTGGTCCACCACCAACGGGTTGTTTAGGAGCAAAAGTTCCTGTAAAATCAGGACCAAAATATCTTCTCATCATTTCTTGATTGGCTTCGTTTTCATATCCTTCTTGCAATCTTCGAGCCATTGTATCTGTAAGACCTTTATCACCTAATTGTAGTGGTAGTGAAAAGTCTCCCTCCTCAGTAATGGGATTGCCAGAAGCATCCCTAAATCTACCAACTAAAGACCCAAGTGATTTTCCTGACCCACCGTAACCTTTGAGGCCGCCTAACCCCGCCATCATTTGTTGATATTCAGACAATTCCTCACCCTCAGGCGCAGTCATGGTTGCTGGTGGAGCCTTTGGTTCAGGCATTGAAGGTGTTGTTGCACCGCCCTCCTGTCTTCTCTGTATCTCCTTAAGTTGCTCATTAAGTTCATCTTGTTGCTGTTGTAATTCATCATCAACAGGGTCTTGTCCAGCAACTTCCGTAGATTTAGGTGCAACCTTCACTGTTTTAGCGTCTTTCTTTGCGCGAATCTCTTTACCTGCCTCTGGGTCAGCAGCAGTTGGAGCAGTTTTTGGTTTTGCAGCAGGTTCTGGTTTTGCAGCAGGTGTTGGGTCTGGAGCAGATGCTGGTGTTGGTGGTGGTGTTGGGTCTGGAGCAGGTGCTGGGTCTGGAGCAGGTGTTGGTGCTACATCTGTAGGAACCTCTGGAGCAGGTGCTGCTGGTGGTGCTGCTTCCTGAGCAGGAGCAGCAGGAGCATCATCTTTCTCAGGCTTACCAAACTCACTAACGTCAACTCCTAAGTTTCGTGCGATATCTGCTAAATATTTTCTTTGCGCTTCTTCGTCCTGTCCTGCCATAGCGCCAGTAAAAGCCTCCGTTGCGCGACTACCTCTTCTTTCGTTAAGGAATTGTTTGCCTTGTTCTCCCATTCTACCTAGTCTTGCTTTTGCTCTTTCCATCATACTAGCAGGTATCTTGGGTGCTCCTTCTCCAAAGTCATAGTAAGCAGAGGGGCCTTTTTCTCCGGGTGCTGCTCTTGTAGGCTCCATACCTTGTTGTTGAGCAAAACTCCTTACTTGTGCTCGTTCGCTAGGACGAAGCACAGGTATTGAAAATTGTTGTTGAGTTCGGGTTGGTTGCATTGAAGCACCGCCGGGAGCCGTATACACACCGGGCATTTCTCCGGGCCTTTGTTCTCCATGACGACCCATTCGTGTTGTTTGGATTCCTCCTCCTTCGGCTGGCACATTAGTAAAAGAGCCTGCTTGCTGCTTCAACAAAACGTCGTCACCATCGAAGCCAACAAAGCCTGCTTTGAGCAAAAACATAACAGTTGCATCTTCTTCTCCATGCGCTATACAAGCCACACCATATTCGTATTCAGACATGATGTAGGTCATCGCGATGCCACCTTAACTGCTCTTACGACATCATATGGAATACTAAGGGCTTTCGCAAGAGTCTCCCAATTACCAACTCCATGTTGTATAGCAAGAATATCTTGTTGTGAAAGATTGTGGTTCTGCGCAAGACCACCTATATCATCAGACTTAGTAAAGATACCATCCATCTCTGCCTCTGCTATTTGTAACCGTTCCATGATATCAAAAAGAGAGTCGCTTGAAGTCATTACAGGCACATTTACACCTAATGGGGCACGACCATATGTAGGAGCAACTCCCACCATAGGTCTTGTTGGAGGTAATCCTATTTTCGGTGGAGTAGGTCTTACAATATCTTGAATCGGCATAGAGCCTGCTCCTTCTACAGGTGCATAACCACCATAATTAACGTGAGCAGGCATTACTGGAGTTCTAGGTGTATCATCTATAGGAATCATATCAGCGGTTGTATCGTATGTTGCATCTTTATGTGCTTCTGGCTCTTGTCCATCATGATACAAATCTCTAGAATGATTATACAACAGTGATGCGTTTCTATTGCTGCTTACGTTTACTGGTTTGTAATCTTTCAATCGGTCTTTCGACAATTGAAGAATAGCCATTGTTCGACTTAACGCTCTGAACTGACTACTATTCATATTTGTTTGATGGTCTTGGACATATTGTTGTTGTAAACCTTTTATATCAGCCTCATCAACTCCTGATTGCATTAATCTATCTTGTAGACTAAGCATTAACTTTCTAAGAGGCGCCTCTTTTCCTTGACTTCCTTTAGTGTATGAGTCATACGGACGAAATAGACCTGATGCAGGTGTGCGAGCCAATTGTTGTGCTTCTGTTTCGTCTAGTCCTAATCTTGTTCGGAAAGTATCAACTAACCTACCAGATGTTCTTCCTTGTTGTGTGTCGAATGTTCTGTAAGCATTCTCAGGAAGTGCAGCCAAAACGTGATTAAGAGACAAAGGAACAGATTCACGCTCACCTGTGTTTCTAACTGCTTGCGAAAAAGGCTCTTCCCGTCGGTCTTTACCTTTTGGATTACTTGTATGTCTACGATGGTTGGAATCGCCATCCGTTGTAATCATGAAATGTTGTGGCTCCATGTGAAGTTGATTACCTGCACCGTAAGAAGATTGAACTCCTACCGCATCTAGTAATTTTTTCAAATACTTTTTGAATGGGAGAGGTGCACTTTCTGGAAATCTTCCCTTGGTAGGATGAGCACCCATATTGTGATACAAGGTAATTAGTCTTCCATCACTATCACGAGTAGGTATCTCATCGTCACTGTGTTTACCTGCTCCAATCCAATTCCCATAATTATTTTGAGACCACTCAGGATGTAATTTACCATTTTCATCAAAAGGTATGGGAACTGAATGTTTAGCATCTCTGTGGTTTGCGTTGAATTGTCGAGCAGCCTCGTTAAACAAATCCTTTGCTACCTTCAACGCTTTAGACAAATCAGTGCCGGGAAACCTCTTCATGATATCAAAAGCCACCTTGTGAGCAGCCCCCTCCATCGGCCATTTACCCATTATGTTCCTAATCGGAGCGCCTGTTTTAGGATGGAGATGGAAATGTGAGTGAGTTTCAGCATAAGGATTTCCTTCATCAGCGAACCTTACCAAGTGTTTGATACCTGTTTCAGGGTCAACCCACTCTACCCCTTCACCCTTAATGATGAGCGTCATTACTGATGCCCCCTACGAGGTGCGAGTAAACCGATGGGGTGAGCACCCCACATCGTGGGGTCGTCATCAGGGTCAGCCTCTGTAGCACCCGTAGGATGAGAAGTCTGACGAGGATGTGCGTTGGGACTAGGTCCTTCTGCATCTCCTTTCTGATTGTAAAACGATTTATGGAACTCATCACTCTTAGCGATTCTTTTCAATCTACCCAGAAGAGAGCGTATCTCTGCTATGTCCGCGTGTGTAAAAGACCCTCTCCTCGATGTATCTTTCAAACTAGAAAGAACGCCAGATGCAAGTGCTCGTAACCCCTTCCCTTTTGCTAACGTAGGTGATTTTGTTTTACCACCGGGAACCTTTGGTTGTTTAGGTTTTCCAAGTTTCTTTGGGCCTTTTGTCGCTGTATCTTTTGGAAGAGGAGGCATGTCTCTTTGGATTTTAATTTCTGGTGGTTTACCAGTTTGGAAGGGTATTGTAGGAACAACGTCAGCCATAGGTTGTTCTCTTTTAACTGCTGAATAAACAGACCTTGCTTCTTTTTCTCTTGGGTCTGCTCCATAAGTAAGACTTCTTGTTTGTCTTGCTGGTGTTTCAAGTCGTGGACCAACAGCGCCTTCTGTTCGTCCTACCAACTGTCTTTTCGCTTGAGGAATGTTAGTTGCTTGTGTAATTCTACGAGCAAAAACATTGAGTCCGCCACCTGTGCTTCTTAATTTTTTGTGAGGTTTAGGCGCTCCACTACGAAGAGTTTCTGTTGTAGTTCCCAATCTTCTTTTGGTGCGCTCTGCCTTTCGACCTCTTTCTCTTGAACGAACACGCTCAAGAGTTTCTGTAGGACTTGTTTTATCTTTGGCTTTTCTAAATGTGTTATTCCATGCTATGTCGATGGGCTCTCCCATCTGTATTGGTGCGTCTAACCCACCACCGGGTGGGAACGCAGCAGACATACCCGGAGGCCCTGTTTGCGCAGCCTGCTCTCCAACCTGTGCTTGTGAGTCAAATTTTTCTTCCTTTGGCTCTTTCTGGTGAATCTTAACTTTAATGTGACGAAGACCTGCTAACTTTTTTTGGCGCTCTTTCTTTTCTTTGATTTCTTTCTGCTCAGATTTGTCTTGTTCACGAGGGTCACCGTTAGCATGGGTCCGGTCCTGTTCAATGAACTCAGGTGCCTCACGAGGGTTGAACTTCAACCCAGAAGTAGACCCACGATTTCCTTCACCCGCCATTACATCATCTCCAAATGTGACTCCATGGTCTTACGAATACGCTCAGAAATGTTATAGTAAAACACACCGATATCAGATGGTGTATCGAATGCACTAGCAAGCCTTTCCATCAAACTATCAAATGAGTCAAGCATATCCCAGAAACGTCTTCGCTCTTCAAATGCCTCAGGGCCATCCTCATCAAACACACGGTGCATTTGTGATTCTAAATCTTTGATGGTGCCGCGAAGACTATGATATTGAGTGTAAATAGTCGGGGCCATCACACCAATGAGTTCATGCCATCGGTCAAACACGATACGAGTAAGCATAAAAAAATCAGGTAATTCTTCTTCATACAGAGGACCACGCTCACGAAGTAGTTCCGACTTACTAAGGTCTACACACATGAGTTCATGCATAGGAACAAAAACAAACGGGCGCACCATTTTACTCCTCCATCAACTTAGACCGTATCCTTGCCCAGACCTCGGGAGACTCCTTCGCTAATTCAACTTTCAGGATATTCACTGTATCTGCTTGTATGTTTTGTTGAGTATCACCCATACTTCGGTCTTGAATTTTCATCATTAAGTTCAGCGACTCTCTTACCTCTTTGTGGAGTGTTGTAATATTACGAACATACTGCGGGTCATGACGGTCTGCATCATCAAGAATTAGGTTTAACTCACCGTTAATTCTCTCAATATTACTCCGAAGTGTTTGCATTTCTTTACCTGCTTCAATAGCAATAATAGGTGCTGCACTTTTTTGAACGAGTGGTTTGAGATGATGTTTGAGATGATGATACACTGTAGTTTCAGAGCACCCTATTTCTTCTGCGATTTGCTCAGTAGTCATACCTCCATTGAAGTATGCCTCTTCAAACTTTGAGCGAAGATGATGAGTGCAAACAACACATTCACTGTTTGAACCCATGTGAAAGTCACCCATGTGGTTTCTAAAATGACGGTCAGTTGTTCCTTCTCTCCATCCCATATCTCGGTCAAGTTGTTTTGGAATGATGACTCCATCCCTCAATCCTTGTTCTAATTGGTCCCTATCGGGATGGTTGCACAACTTACAAGATGACCGAGTAATGCGACCGCTCACAACCATGGGAGGAGGGCAACGCTCAAAGAGCCTTCGCCTTAAGACGTGATATGCGTAGACTCGGTAGAGTGCCTGTTACAGTTGATACTGCCAAGGACCTTGCGAAAGCAATGAGAGACATCGCCAAACGTGATAATGTAAGCGAAGATGAGCAGGAGCGAAGACAAAAAATCTGCTCAGAATGTCCGCACTACACAGGCTCAAGATGCGAATTATGTGGTTGTTTTATGGGGTTCAAAACAAGACTGCGCAGTAGCACATGTCCTATCAATAAATGGTCAAGCGCTCTTGGAAAGGCTACGATAGACGATGCCCACCAAAGAAAAGGACACGAAGAGTGACCCCATCATCCACGTTAGTTGTTGGGCCGTCATACTTTGAGCACCAAACGCAAGAATAAGAAACGAACCTAAGACAAGGCTGAATACTTGAACCATAATCATATCAACAACAACAGAGTGACGAGTATCAGACATATCACTAACTGCTATGCTAAAAGAACTAATTGGCCCCATTACCATATTACATCATTCTCCCAGTGCCAAGTGCATTACCCATCATTTTACCACTAAGACTAGCCATTCTGTCCATCAAACCTTCATTTGCCATAGCAGCACTCAAAGCACCTTGCATCATATTATTCTGAACTAAATTTGCAATTTGTTGTTGTTTCATTGTGCTCTCTTGAACAGATGTCGAAGCAGAATTTTGCAACTGTTGCATGTTCATGGTGATTGAATCTTGAGATGGAACAGAACTCATACCGCTCAAATCAAAAACCATATCCCCCTCTTTGTTTTCTGTTATCTTAGCATTATTCAGTATATCATGAACAGTAAATGCGACTATATTTGAAATAAGACCTGCAAAGGATTGCAAGTTTTGACCGGGAGTGTTAGTAGGACCTGCCATCCATCTATCGATTGGAACACTGGTTTGAATCAAAGCAGAAATTAATTCCATTTCAGAAGGAGGCGCTACTGCTTGTGGTTGTTGGTAACCCATACCCATACCTGCACCCATACCTGCACCCATACCTGCACCCATACCCATACCCATACCGGGGTTTTGTGTTTGCGCATAAGCAGTGGGTTGACCATATGGTTGCTGACCACCAAGAGCCAACATACCATTTTGTTGAACAGGTTGTTGTTGATTACGATTCCACCATGCCATAATTAAGCCTCCTTGGGTGCATCAGGCAACTCCATCGGAGGAGGCGAAGCCTCACTCAGCAATGAACTTAGCGTTGTTTGAGGGGGTTGAGGAGTATCTTCTGCCATAATTGCATCAAGAATAGGCATGTTCATACCATTCAGGAACTGACCTTCATGAAAAATAATCATAGTAGTAGAATTTTTACCTGTTACTTTATTCTTCAAATGAACAATAGGAATGTTATCTTGTTTAAGCATTCGGAAGAATTCTCTATATTTTTGTAATTGTTGAGGTGTATTGTCTTGTCTCATACCCATAGTAGCAGCAACAGGCACTGTAACTGTTGATACACCTTTGCGCAGTTTTGCTTTGAGTGTGCCACTCGTAGCCTCCTTTTCCATCTCTTCGGCTTTTTCCCACTTACAAAGTAAATGATACAAGTGAAGATGTTCTGGGCAGTAAGTGCCTCGCATTTTACGTCCTGTGGTTACACCTTCACGAGCAATGAACGCTTCCGGCTCACCTGTTACAGAATTGTGAAAGTATAACTCCCACAGACTTTTACCTGTGTCTTCATCTTTTATTTCATCGTATAGATTTCCTGCTGTGCGAACAAGATGGTCTATATCACATCCGTCAATAACACAATGAGTGGTGCTTTTTTCATATCGATACTTACCACCAAATATTCTGATTGGAGAAAATATTGACCTCTTAGTTGGTCGAAGAAGACGATACGCTTGTTTGATATCTTTACGTCGAGCCTTGCGAGGGTCTGGATGACGACTTGGATAGAAATTTACCTTTGGTATTTCGACTTGGTGCATTACACCAAGTTCGGCTAACTGACCCTGTGTGTTTGCTAACCCCATTAAATCGTGCAGTTGCACATGCGAGCCTGCTGCCATTTGTCTAAGTTCGTTTGTCGTGTATTGCGCTAAGGGCTGTTGGGTGCCACCCATTTTGTTCATTACCATTTTAACATCTCCATTAGAGACCTTTCTACGTTCCAACCTATTCTTGTTGCCATCATATTTACACGGCAAGGAATACCCGCTTTTTGTAATCTAACCATAGCAGGTCTGTAAGCATCAAATATATTATGCTCACGTAATCTTTGTGATTGCCATAATATGTTAGCCTTGTCGTCCCACCAAATATCAGCCTTGTTAGCGATTACCCAGATGTTTTTTGGTGCGTATTTACGTCCACGTAAACGTGTGCGCAAACTTCTATACCTCCATCGTTTGTCGATAAGAGCATCTACAAGAAACTCAAAACCACCTACTGCATCAATGTAGCCTTTACCGCCCGGTGTTAGAACACGGTCGTCAGTCATAAAAACTACACACTCCACTTGCCTATCTACCATGTCGTCAATCCATAAGTTCCAGAATCGTTGTTGTCCGCCCACATCAGCAGACTGGACAACCCGACGTTCTCCCTCCCACCTAAGACGCTTTTTGGTTCCGCGAGGTAAAACATGACCTCCCCCGAGGAGTCTTTTTGGATGTAAGGTCCTGTTCTCCACATCTTCCATTTCCCCCGGTGTCGTCATGTATCTATCGAGTGTTGTCTTCCCAACCATGGTAGGTCCATAAACACCTATACGTCGCGGTTTTAGAAAATGATATAGTTCCTTCCCATAGATGATGGCACCCATCATCACCGAACCACCCATGGTTAGTGCACTCATTCACAGACCCACCCAACCCCAGACTTTGTTTTTACAATAAACAACTGTAGCATCCCATATACTGATGTCTGCTTGCCCTTCAAAAAACGAAGTAGCAAGAACTCCAATACCAACAAGAATAACTGTGCGCACCCAAGAATACCCACGATAGTAATATTCGTCGAGTGTGTTTTGCGTATGCAACTTTCTAAGTGTCGCTTCTGTTGCATCGTCACCCGGCGTTTTGAAAAGCCACCCCAGAGGTCATTCCTCCTTCTTTGTAAACTTACCATCTGTTCCTCTAGGTCCAGAGCCTCTCTTTGATGTTTTACCTAAATTGATTGATTCTGTTGGTTGAGCAGAATGTTGTGGTATAGAAGTAGCCTCATGTGCTCTTCGCAACATTTCTTCTTGTAACATCATGTATTGCACAACTTCTGGGTCTTGCTCTAATGTTTTCAATTGATGGTCGAATTGTATCGCTTGTTTTCTCATTTCAACATCCATCTGTCTTTGAGCAAATTCCATTTGTTGGTTTTGCATCTGCATTTTTTGTTTACGTTGCATGCGAGCAAGACGTGCGTTTGACTCAAGTGACTCTTGAGCAAGTAGTTTGTAGAAAAAGAACCCCATACCTTGCAATGTAAACGTAGCCATAGCGTATGTTAATGCGTTTGTGTATACTGAATCTTCCTTCAACCATAACCCTGCGTCAAACACAGCAATTACTGCTCCAACCCATACCGCCACGAAGGAAATTAACCCCACCGTTTGGATAACATCTGCGTTCTCTCTATCCTGCACCATGATGCTTGCGAAGTCCTTCCACTTCATGAACCCTACGGCGTTGACCACTTTCTCAAGATTATTCTTTTATTATCATACAATATAATATAATTATTTTATGATAAAAATCAAAGAATATCGATAAGATGATTCATGCGTGACTTATACAACATAGCATCAATAACCGCCTTTAGAACTCCACCATCAGGGTTTAGCGCATCGAATTGATTTCCAAGATGCTCTTCAAATTGTGCTTGTTCGTTTGGAGCCATATCAGCGTGTCGTATGGGGTCAGGAGAGCCTGTCCATTGTGTAGTGCCTTGCCATGTTGCTGGATTATGCATGAAAGGATTTTGCGTGTTGACCTTATCAATACCTTCCATAACGTATCCGCGTCGTTGGTTTTCTCTGCTCGGACTTCTTTTGTAAACATCTATTTCGTGACGATTACTCGAAAGTTCCTCGTCCCACCCCGGATGATATTCTCTAATTAATGCAAGAACACGCTCTGTTTCTTCCTCTTCTTCTTCCTCACTAAGATGGCCTTCCATTAGTGCATTGAGGTGATTATGCCAGAAATAATTTGGGAAATAAATTGCTTCTTCTTGCTCAACTTGATTTTGGGCTGCTGCTAAATCAAACGCTACTTGACCAAGATTGTTTGGTTTGAAATCGTATGTTATTTGTTGGTCTCCTTTAGGGCCGTATTTAGGAGACATAAACTGACCTCCGTGTTGGAATACATCTAACATTCCTCTCCAAAAATCTTCATATTCTGGACCCAAAAACGCTTCTGGTCTTTTACCAAATCTTACTTTGTTTTCGGGTTTCAACACTTCTTTTCCATCTATAATATCGTATGCTGTTTTTCTCGCTTGCTCGCCCAAATCAGACTTAACAGCCTGAGATATATCTGGATGAAGAACGGGTATTTGCTGTATGTTAGGCGGTGCATCAGGATTCTCGGGGTCTATGATTTCAGTTTGCATCATGTTGAATATAGCATTCTCAGGACCAGCAGAAAGTCCGGGGTCGTGTGGGTTACCTTCATCATACGAGGCTACTATATCTTGCAACCTCTGTAGCATGTTGTCTATATTGTTCTTTTTACCCTCTAATTTATCTAAAAGTCTCAAAGAGCGGGCAGGCTCACGACCAGTATACCCCCAACCTGCTCCTGTTCTACTGCCTACTTTGTGACCGTCTTTCAAAGATTTAAGGCGCTCATCCTGATTAAACTTCTCATCATCAATGTAACCATCTAAACCTCCGGGTTGTAATTGATGTTCGTAACGAGTGTAGTTGTTTTGCAAATGTTCTCTGTGGTCTTTCCTTTGTTCACGACCGTAACCATAGTTAGGGAAACGAGACATCATTGCAGGGTCTCTATCATTTTCATCTTGCACTCGTCTGCGTGCTTCAAGTATGCGCGGATGTGTGTTAAACTCAGGATGGACAGGGCTGTTAATACCCTCTTGGATTCTTATAGAGCGTATTTCATTTTGTAATTTCTCATCTTCACTCATTGCTTGTAGTCTTTTTACTTTTTCTAGTTCTTGTTCTAACTCCTCTTGTTGTTGATATTCTTGGTCTTCTTTGTTGTGCTCAGAAATCTGACTCATCTCTTGTCCAAACTCTGCAATTCTCTTTTTCTTCTCACTATGTGCTAACTGACTTGCTGTGTTATTTCTAATCATTCTCTCTAGAATGTTTATTTTGCTTTGGTCTGCTTGAATATCAAGATTTTGCATATCGTCTAGGTTTCTTCGTTCTGGAGATAGAGTAACAGTGTTATGTCTATCCCCTCCTGTGCCATCGCATCCACCACAAACACCTAGTCCGTTACATGCGTAACATTCGTGTTCCAAAAGACTATGAGTTCCCATTGCTGCGTTGTTAATGTCTTCGTTAGTAGGTTTCTTACCGCTACTTTCTAAGATTTTTGTAATCGCATTAACTCTGGCTCTGGTCAAGTTAGTTGGGTCATCTGCATCTAAGTGGTCACGAGAACCGTGAGGTTTAATGTGTTCACGGAAGTTTTGTTGTTTTTCAGCAATAGTATCGCCGGGTATAATGCGGTTGATATCTTGTGCAGACAATGTTCCATACCCATGGCATACTGCGCATTTACTAGGACCACCAGCCGGATTGTGTGGGTCTGCTTCTCTATAATTTGAGTGAGCGGCTCTTCTTGCTTTCCATGTTTCAAGGTGATGACGGCGTTGTTTGTATTCGTTTCTTATCGCTCTAAAGAGGTCTCGTCGATTACCACCATTTGATGCTCTTCCTGCGAAAAGTCCAGAGAAATTATCTTCGCCATGTCTTTTACCTTCATATGGTAAAGCCTCTGGTCTACCTGTTAGTTCTCTAAACACTTGAGTTACATACTTTTCTTCATCTTCGGGGGAAATTATTTCTCCAGTTTGCGGGTCTGTTAATGGTATCAAATTACCTTCGTGATACCCTTTTGTAAAAACTTCATCAAACTTTCTTTGTTCTTCGGGAGGTCTCGCACCTACTACGTTTTGTTGCATGTGCATGTAAAAAGAGTTGATTGGAAAGTGCTCATTGGGCCATAAAGAGCCAGCGCCTGTAATTGGAGGCATGCGCAGATTCACCTGTGCTTGCAGATGGGCTTTTTCAATATCTTCTGATAATTTTTGCATTGCATACTTCATTTCTGATGGTTTAGGCTCACTATGTTTCTTTTGGAAATCTAGTTTGATTTTTTCTTTTCTTTTGTCGAACTCTTCGGCAGTCAGTTGCCCTTCATCAAACGCTTTAGTAATACTTTCAAGTGATTTCAATAACTTTTTTTTCCTTCGTTTAGTTACACCGGGATGTGGATACATACCTAAGACATTATTTAGTTTATCAGGTCTAATACGCAGTTCTTGTGTTTCAGGGTCTGTTTCTAACAGACCTTCTAAACGCTGAACGTGCGCAAAATCCTCATCTCTAGGAGGCTCGACAAGTCCCTCATTAACCATCATAGAATAAATAGCCTGCTCTATTTTACCGTGTGGTAATCTCATTGACGGTCGAGTTTGACCTTGTTGGAACATTTCTGCCTCATCAAGTAGATTACCCATTTCAAACGCCATTTGGTCTTCGTTCTTGTCTTCTTCATGCGCTAATCTCATGTAATCCATTAGAATATCTTCATTGCTTTCATCTTCATGTAAATGGTCTATGTTAGAAAGTTGACTTTGATATTGTTCAAGAAGAACATTTTGGTCTTGTCCTTGTGGACATCTTGTCCGACCAGAATCCAATACTTCTCCAATTGTATGAACATTTACACTAGGGTCTTTTTCGTGAGCATGAACACATGCTGAACAAAGCATATCTCTAGGATTTATATTTTTGAGATATTTAGCCATAGGAGCAAATGTGCTTGGTAATCCCTCAGGTTTATCTTCATCACTTATTTCACCAGCATCTCTTCTTCTTTGCAAACCTACATTATATGCAGCAAAAGCCGCAGTTGCCTCATCGCCCACTTTAGCATCATGTTGTTGCATGAGTCGTTTTATTGATGGATTAACTGAATCAAATGCACGCATTGCTTCTTTTATGTTGTTTACAGTTTCAGTTAAATCTGTAATTCTTCGTTTAGATTGATTTAATTTGCCTGATTTAATGCTACCATCCTCTAACTCTGTGTCTTCTGCACTTTCAATTCTTCCTCTTATAGTTGTTAATTCAATAGCCAAAGATGGGTTATCTGCTACTTTAGCAGACAACTCTTTCTCTTTTCCTTTGAGTTCCTTGAGTGTTTCTTCGATACGAGTTTGTTGATTTGTTGCTTGGTTAAGTTCTTGTGTTAAAACATCCAACTGTTCTTGTATTCCTTTTCTCTGTCTTATCAATGCATTTTGCCTATCTTGTTGGATTCTTAAGTCTGAGGGATACTGTGCTCTTCTTATGCCTCTTAAACCTCTAGCACCGGCTGCTATACCAGACGCTCGTGGGTCTCCTTGCATGCCGGGCATATCTATCAAAGGTAAACCAGCAAAATTACTTGCTCCAAACTCCTCAGTAACCATTTTTGGTTGTTTTATTCGTCCAACTTGACCACTAAAATGTTGCATCACTTTTCTTGTAAAGTCCTCGTCAGCATACGTTTTGAGTGTATGGTCGTCTCTCGGATGCAAGTGAGCATGACTTCCATGACCAGACTTACATAAATCACAAGTGTGTCCATGATTACGTTTTTTAATTCGCTCTTTACCTTCATGTTGGTTTCTAATTAGGCTACCTATTTCTTCTTGCTCTTCGATTTGTCTTTTTACTTCTCTTAATTCACTTCCTTGTCTTCTCTTCTCCAACTCCGGCCTGTTGCTTATTTCAACAGATAAATCTCTTTCTTTTTCTTTGAGTTCCTTGAGTTTTTCGTTTGTGTTAAATGCTTCATCAAAGTGTTTTGTATGAATAGGATGGTTGTCTAATATTTCACTCAATTCTCTGATAAAACTAAACGCTTTCAGAGTTCTATCATCTCCGTGAGACAATCCGTCATATTTACCGCCTGTTAACATAGAGTTGATTGCTCTTTGCACAATAGCCTCACCGTTTTCATCACCGGGAAACTTATAGTTTGCTATGTTTTGTATTGCTACTCTGTTGGCTGATGTATACGCTTCTAACAGTTTATCTACATTGATGCCTTGTCTTGTTGCGTCTCCTGCTCTTACTGTAGAAACAGGTTTGAGTGAATCTGTCTCTTGGTTAAGGCGTGCAATAAGATTTTCTTTTGTTCTACCAGCCTCACTTAGATAAGACAAATCTATATCGTTGGCGTTTGCAAGAGCCAATAACTGTTTCTGACTCATTGTCTCTAATGGCGGTATGTCTCCTTCTCTTCCTTCAACGCGAATGTCTTGTGGGCGCTCACCACTAGAAGTAAATTGATAATCCTCATCAACGAAATTATCTCTTATTTCCTCATACTTTCTTTTACCTACTAACTCGATAAGAGGTTTAGTGTATGAGCGAGAAAATGCAACAACAGCATTAGGTCCTTTTTCTTTTTGTAATCTTTCTAACCGCTCAACTGCTCTTATTGCCTGAGGGTTAAACCCCGCTAGTGCTGCTAAATCCTGTATTTTCTCTCTTCTAACATCTTCATCAACGTGAGATGTTGCTGAATCAATCATTGCCTCTAATCTTTGTTGTTGTCTATTTGTTTTTTTATCGGCTGTTTCTGGGTCTTTATCTCCAATTAAATGTTCTAGCGCTCTAAAACTAATGGGTCTATCTGATACATCATCATCAAACTCATCTTCATCATCATATGATGAATAAAAATCACCTCCCCTCTCAAGACGTTTGTTTTCTTTTTCTTGCTGTTTTTCTATTTTTCGTAGAAGTTGACGATTGTGCTCTACGAAAAAGCGTTTAACGCTTTCTTCATTACGCCCTAATTCTTTGAGTTCTTTGGCTGTAGTGTTATCTATTGCTTTTTCTCTTTCAAACCGACTTAGGTCTCTGGGTAGATGGTCAAACAATATCATTTGAAGTTCAGAATAATCTTCTGGGTGCATACCCACTTTCTCATGAGTATAGTTAGGATGAATTGGGTCATCTGTGGTGATACCCATATCTTCCATAACATCAATCAACATATCTTTTCTTACTGGAGTCCCTTCATCTGTTGAATGATGATTTAAAATATACTCTGCTGCTGCATCAGGCGACATGCCTTTTTCTTGAACAAGTTTTTTGTAATCATCAATAGCATCAAGTAATGTTTCATCATCAAGATGAGGGGCTCTACCTCCTCCTCCTTTCAAACGAGCAATTAGGTCAGCCTTCTTACCAGACACGCGAAGTCCTTGTTCTCTGAGTAAATCTTTGAGTTCTGCAACTTTCATTGACTCGTAGTCTTCTTGTTTCAAAACAGAATCGTCGACATCTAGAAAACGCTCAATCGTCAACAACGACTTTAGGAGCATAGTCGCGTCCATCATCTCACGCAGAGGACCGTGACGAATGAAGGTTGCGGGGTTTCATGGCTCTTGCTAACACTAATGCACTTTTCAAACTCTTTTCTTCAAGGCCACAATTTACACCCCACACATTCAAGTGACGCACCAGCGATTCAGTAGATAGGTTAGCACCACTTCCTCGCGCAAAAGGACAACCTCCTAATCCTCCAATGCTACTATCAAACTCTCGTATTCCGTATTGTAATCCTGCGCGAACGAGAGATAAAGCACGCTCCTCCTCTCCTTTGTGATGTAGATGGAGAGCAGGTCTTACATCTTCTTCGTATGCCATTTTTGCAAAAGCACGAACGTCTCTATGATTACCCACTCCAACCGTATCAGCAAACACTACCGTGTCTCCCAGCGCCTTGGCTACTTGCACACACTCACGAATCAGTTTGTGGTCGATTCTGCTGTTTGGTGAACCAAAAGCCATCGATATGTATACACGAATGTTTTCACGAGGCACATCGTCAATGAAAGTAAAATACTCATCAATTGTTTCTGAGCGCGTTTTTCCAAGGTTCTTTTTGTTAAACACGTTACAGGCTGAAAAGACTAGATTTATTTTCTCAACATTTGCTGCTACTGCTCGGTCATACCCTCTACGATTCATTACCAATGCAGCACCACGACCAGTAAACACTTCTTCTGCGTCAGCCATTTGTGGTAGTAGTTTAGGGTGGGCAAATGATACCTCTTCGATGTTTTCAATACCAGCAGCATACAAGTGTGAAATCAATTCAAACTTAGCAGCAGAAGGAATAAACTCAGGAATGCCTTGTAATCCATCACGCGGTCCAACTTCGTAGACCGTCGCTCTCATCGACGACCAGCCCTATGAAGACCGTAGTATAGGTCCTCAAAGAGTTCCTCATGAGTGATAAGTGGGATTGTGCTGACCGCATCATAGTCAGGAGATAGGTAACCCATAGGAGAAGAGAATGAATGCACAGAAACCAATAAAACTGCACAAAAAATAAGACTCAACGCGGCCAACACATCGCTACGCAGGGGCGGTGTATATTTTACACTAACTCAAGATTGTTCACAATCCGTCCATCAAAACAACATCGCCGCTGTTGTGAATCTTGACGTTGTCCATGGTGTTGATGAGGGACTTGCAGTCCTCCTTAGACATCTTCGCTGCCTTACAACAGTCCTCTAGACTAGCAGCGCCGCCCTCTCTTTTCAGGCATTCAATAATCGCAGATTTTTGCTCTGCTGTGTTTTCTGCTTTCTTTACTTTTGTTTGTTTAGGTTTCGTTAACCTATCATCACAATGGCAATCCATTTTATCTAATCTTCCCTCACATTTTGGGCAAGTTTTCTTTTCTGCTTTGAGCACAGACCAAGCACGGTCGAGAGCGGACATGGTCGAACCGACGGTTATGCGCGAAATTAAACTATCGATTTATTTTTTTTAAGCGGTTGGGACCCCTATTGTTAATTTTTTTTAGCGGTAAATAACACTCTCCCATGAAAAAATGGGCTGTATTTCGCGCGTTACTAAGCAGCGCGGAAACATACCCTTTCCGCGTGCCTCCGGCTAACGGCATACGGTTTCCGCTGTGCGCTGTTTTGCTTATAGTAAGCAGTGCATACAGTAAGCGCACTACTGTAACGTCATACTGTGAGTTGGTTCACTGTTCGCTTCGCTCACTGTTCACCAAC
>TARA_R100001443_G_scaffold35065_1_pt1 | contig 17733 bp, 13 predicted proteins | sample TARA_R100001443 | Tara Oceans TARA_R100001443 (sample SAMEA2622142) | marine metagenome | biome: marine biome (ENVO:00000447); feature: deep chlorophyll maximum layer (ENVO:xxxxxxxx); material: "saline water (ENVO:00002010), including plankton (ENVO:xxxxxxxx)" | depth 50 m
AAAGATGCACTATCATCATCATTTAATCTAACTGATTGAGTTGCTACACTATTATAAAAACCACTTGAGGGATTTGCTAACCATGCTTCTGAACTAAACATCTAACTATCCAAAGTTAAGTTGTGCTGCACCAAGTAGAATACTGTTATCAGCTTTTACAATATAAGGAACTACATCATAGTCATTGTTAGCTGAAGATAATGTAAGACCTGCTGCTTCAGCAGTTTCATAATCACCATGTAAACTAACTGTTCCTGCACTACTACTGCTTGGTTGAATAAATATTATAAATCCAGTCTGCCCTACTTGTGATGCTTCAGTTGTAGCTGCTGCTAAAGTATTAGACCCACTAGCTAATGTAATAATAAAGTTTTGATATGTGTCATAGTCAAGAACACCACTTGTTGATGATAAAGCAGCAGTATATGTGCTTGGTAATTGTGCTTTAGTAAAAGTATTTTGTTCATCTGTTTTAACAACAGCAGCTTCCAAACTTACAGCACCACTTGATACTGAAAAATCAGCAGATGAAAAAGAAGCTATACCTTTGTTACTTGTTGTAGCATCTTCACCTGCAATCGTTAATGTATCTGTAGCTGATACAGTAGCATCAATGCCTTCGCCACTTGTAACAGTTAAAGTATTTCCATCTGTAATAGATTGAGAAGTTGACCCATCACTTAAAGTAAAAGATGTCATACTACCTGAGCCATCTGCACCTGATTGAGCAAATGTAACAGTTACACCCATGCCATCAGAAAAAGTACCAGTAGATAACACATGAGTAACAGCTACTTTATTATAACCACTTGCATCTGTAACTGCACCTGACACTTTAAATATAGCATAGACGTTTGAAGCACCTTCTTTAGTAATATGTATAAAACCTCTTGAGGTTGCGTTTACTGCATCATCCCAAGACTGAACATAAGTTGCAATATTAACAGCATTGTCGTCTACATCATCTACATATAAAACAGATATTGAAGCTATTGTTCCATGATTTCCATAAATCTTACCTGCTCCACTGTCTGCATCACTTGTATCTGTGTCCCATGTCATAGGAATACCAATTCCTGCAGGACCAGTAGCACCAGTTGCACCAGTAGCACCAGTCGGAATACCAAAAGTAAAAGCAGCATTGTTATTAGTAACAGCAACAGATGCAGTAGATGAGCCACCTACTGAAACAGTATTTGTAGCAGCAACACTTGCTGTAGTTAATTGCGACACAGCTTGAGGTACACCAGTAGAAGAATGAAAACCTAAAACCTTATTTAATCTGTCTGCTTTCAAAGGTAAAGTCATTGAAGCAGCAGCATCAGAATCATTTAAAACTAATGAACGACCACTTGTATCATTAAAATCAGAGTGCATAGCAAGTAGTGTATCTAATTCTGTATTTAATTTTGCCACTTCAAAAGCACCTGAACTTGGAAAATCAGTAGTACGAGCCAAAGGTATTGCACGAGTAATAACTACTGTACTGCCACCACTAGCACCAGTAACAGAAGTAGTGATGCTACCAGTAGAACCACTCCCACCTGATACAGTATATTGCGTAGTATTTGCAGTTGAAGCATGATAACTCCTAGCTGTATTGTCTACATAAACATTAAGGTCTGTTGAGCCATCAAAGAAAACAAAGGGTACAGTAAAAGAAGTTTGAGATGCACTTTCACTTACTGTGTAACTAATTCGTGGTGTATTGTCACTTAATGCTATTGTCATAATGTAATCCTTACTATTTTTATTAAAAAATGTCTACTAATATCTAAAATCATTACTCCTAGATAAAGCTCTCATATCATCATCTAATCCTATTAAACTAATAATTGGTAAATTATAAGACAAATTTTTCATACCTTCTTCTGATCTATCATTTAACATATCATTAGCAGATAAAACCCATTCACGAAGCATATTTGGTGTAGCACCTGATAATCCTAAAGCAGCATCCCAACCAGTAGCTTTATATCTACCTTTTAACCAAGAAGTATCAGGATCATGTAAACCACTACCTACAGCAACGTTTACACCATGATAAAATAAATCAGCATATAATGAAAACACACCACTATGATCTACTACTCTCATTAATAATTCAGGAGTATCTTTATTTTCAAACCACCAATCAGGTTTTTTTAATTTATATATAATATAACTCATACCTAATAAAGACATCATTCCTGCAATTCTGTTTTGTTTTGCAGGATCAAACATTGCTCTTGTAATTCTAGGTAATGCAGCAAAAGCAAAATTATAAAATTGAAATGGAAATGACATAACACCAGACTCTATTCTTGCTATTGGAAAACGATAACTTCCGTCAGCTTGTTTACCAACAGATGCTCTTGGATCAGGCTCAATACCCATTCTTCTCATATAAGGTCGCCATTTTTTATAAACAAATCCATCCATCATAGTTGGTCTATCAAAAGCTGTTGCATGAATAATTGTATTTCTTGCATTTGTTGCAATAACAGTTTGCATTGTTTGTTTTAAATCTCTTTGTAATTTAGTATTTGTTGCCCAACCTTCAAGATTTAATAAAGGCATACCAGTATCAGTTTCTTGCCATGCTCCACCTTTTAATAAATTTGTTGCAGTTTTTTTGTCTACACCTATTTGATTTAACTCTATCTCATCAATTTTACTAATAGATCCATCAGCATAAGATTTTATTTGTTTATAAAATTTTGGAATATAAACAGCAGTCGTAAAACTTTTTCCTATAGAAGTAACTGGAGCTAAGCCATTAAATTTGTAAAACCAATTTTCAGCACCTTCAATAGTATTTTCTAATCTACCACTTCTATAACCTCTTAAATTATCATGTAATATTCTATCTTGAGATGTTTTTAAATTTAATTCCATACCTTCTAATGAATTTCTAACTTCATTTGCATTAGCTTTTATTTTTGCCCAGTTTCCATCTATAGCTCTAACTGCTGTTTTAAAAACTGGACCAAAGCCATTAGCCATTATAGGCATGGCAATAGTTTCTATCCCTGCTGTTACTCCTGCACCAGTAAGATAAGTCATACCTGCTAACTTTTTTGTAGATCTTGTAAACCTTGTGTCCCACCTATGAGGTGAATGAACCATTTGACCTGCAACCCTATCAAAGTCAGCAGTAAAATCAGATTTAATTGCAGCAATATCTCTATCAGGAAAATTTAGTTTTTCAAGTTGCATTTCTATACCTTGAAGCATACTACCTAAATCTTCATCACCAAATTTTCTTGCCCATTCAATTCTAAAAGACATCTTGCCACCATAAGAGTCAAGAACCATACTGTCTTTATGAATATAATCAATAACTTTCCATTCAGGTATGTTAGTAATTCTTGCCATTAAATGTTTACCTTTACCAACATTTCTATAATCATAAACTTTATCTTGTGTAGTCATTATAGTATCTAAATTTTTTTCTGCTTCAGATTGTGCTTTAGCAAAAGCAGCTTTTTTATCTGCAGGTAATCTAGTTTTAACTATACCTTGTCCTTCAACAAAACGATCAAAGTAACCTTGCTCAAGATAATGATTACGAAATATACGAATTAATCTGTTAACATATTTTGATCCAACACCTGCATCTTGTAACTTTTGAATATTGTAATTTATTGGAAACTTATAACCTTCTCTACTTTGAACATAATTTTCATGGAATTTTAAAGACTCTCTTCTTTTACTTAAAGCTAATTTAAATACTTCTTTAGCTATTGGATCTTTTTCTGCTAATATTTTTTTTTCAAGGTTTTGTATTATCTCTAAAATATTTTTGTTTGCTAATTGAAATTGTGTTTTATTTGTCATAAGACCTGCATCTTGTGCTCTTTGATCTATTTTACGAAAGTAACCTTCAAATAAAAGAACTGCATTTTTTTTAAATTCAGGAACTTGTTTCCAATAACTTTTAAACCATTGTGGGTTGCCAGATAATATTTGTATATTAACTATCTCTTCAAAAAATTCATCAAAGGTAGGAGGTTCTGATAGTTGACCTGAATTACTAACATACGTTTGTTTTGCATTACCAAACTTTCTATTAAATTTAATTAATGAGCTACGATAATCTATACCCATTAATTCACCAGTACCACCTAACTTACCTTCACCTGTTAGTTCAGTCATTGCACCTTCGTAAATACCTCGTACATTTTTTGTAACAACATGACTTTCTCTGGCAAGAATTAATTGTAATTGATCAATAGATTGAAAACCTTCACCTAAATAATTTTGTTTTAATGGCACTGATCCATTGTATGAAATTTCTGCATGAAGTTGTCTTATGTTATCAGGAACTTCTTTACCATTATATTTACCTTGCTGTATTCTCCAAGCAGGTATAATACGATTAAAAATATTTATTTTATCAAAAAAATTATATGCAATACCTTTTTGACTTGAATCTTTTTTTTCAAGGTCTAATGCCATTTTTTCTAATGTATAGTTTTCACTTGTTTTAACTGGATTACCTTGTTGTTTTTTTGCTAATGCTTTACCTCTTATACCTTGAAAAATATTACCCATTTGTCTTGTGCCACCACCAATAATGCCACCAAACAAAGTATTAGCAGTTACATTTGAAACAACCTCTAATGGTGTTGCATAGGGATCAAATGGTGCTCTTAATATTTCACTGCCTGCACCAAATATAAAACCAAGTTTTGCTGATTCTTTTGCAACACCAAAAACACTTTTAGCACCCCAAGCTGCACGAAAGCCAACATTAAATACTGGATGAAACATAGCAATATTTAGAGGATCAACAACACCTGCCACAATTGCACTACCTAAACTAGCTCTATCATAGATTTTTCTATTTTGTTCTAGTGCTTTTAAATTATTAAAAATGAAATCATAATGTTCTTTATTTTTTGATCTTGCTAATTCTTCTGCATACACAAAAGCATTGTCATCAATCATATGACTTTTAAAGTCAAAGTTTTCATCTTGTTCTTCAAAAGCAAAATTATAATACTCAAGTGTAGCATTAGTAATTGGAAGCCATTGATACTTTAAACCTGATAATACACCTTCACCAAATGTAGGATCAGCAGTTCCTTCATTATTTGCTAATGATAAATGTACTGGCTTATAATCAACAATCCCATCAGGTTTATATGGTTGTAATTTTATTGGTGCATAAATATCTGTCATTATAATCCAAAACCCCGAAGTGTGTAATCAGTAATTTTTTGAAATACTTTGTTTGTTTTCTTTTTACTTGCACTTAAAAAGGTTGGTTTTGTATCTGTAAAAAAACCTAATGCTTCTGCTCTTGTGTAATATCTATCATTAGGTATATTAAAATTATCAAAATCATTTACTGCTTTTGTTTTACCAGTAATCATTATTGATCCGTCAATATCTTCAAACTGTTCATAATTATATATTGCATTAAATCCTGCTCTATTAAAAAAGAATTGTCGTAAATTTAGATCATCAGTTGTAAGAGCAGAAGTAACTGATGCCCAATACTTTTGCCAATTTGTTTTATGACTTTCATACCCATGTTGATATGCAAAATCTATTAATGCACTTTGTTGAGTAGCAGGTATCTCTGCAAATCTAGGTAAGTCTTTATTAAATTGATTATAAATTTTCATCATTTTATATGTAAAAATCATTTTAGATTCTTCAGATGTAATTATTTTAAAGTTAGCACCTGACTTACCTCTAAAATTTTTATTAATATAATTTAATGCTTCTTCACTTGTTACCTTTTGATTACTACTTCCAACTCTATTTTTAATCATATAATCTCTTGCATCAAATAAAAACTTTCTTCTTCTTGCACTAGGTATCAAATTGATTTCATCATCTGTTAAATATCTAATATTAAATCCTGCACCAACAGAAACAGTTTTAGCATCAACATAAGGCATACCATTATAACCTTCTTCTTCTGATGTTTTTTCTATTATTGATAACAATTCATTTTGTGCTTCAATAGCTACTTCAGGTGTAATATATTCTTTAACAACATTAGCAACTTCTTTTGGTAGTTTTTGTATATTAGTTAACATTTTGTTATAAATCATTTTCCAAATTGGATTTGTTGAATCTTTATTTGTATAAAATATTCTATCGTCATAGCTAGATGATATACCTAAATCAGTTACAGATGCAGGTTTAACAATACTATTATAAAACTCTTTAGTTTTTTCTGAAGTAAATAAAGGATCTCCGTTATTTGGGGAAGCAACAGCATCTTTTGTTCCTCTCATATATGACCTCATACCTTTATTAAATTCTTCAATAGCTTCAAAAGGAATAGCAGGTTCTTTGTAATTTTCAAAACTATCTACTTCAGCATTTAATTCTTCTTGTGCTATTTTTGCAAGTCTTTGTTTTTCTTTAGTAAAGTCTGTACTTGCAATGTTTTGTGTAAAATCTAAATTTGTTTTCATAGATTTTTTAAATTGTTTTTTTGCTTCACTTGGTATTCCAACTAAAGATTCTTCCATCATGTCTGCACCAGTAGGAGAATGATAAAGTTTTTTTGCATGATTAAATGCAACTAAATCATTTATTGCTAAATCAAATCCAAAAGGTCTTGTTTGAAAAGTATCTTGATTTGTAAATAATTCTGCTGTTGCAGTATTTGTATAAATATTATTTTTATTAATTTTAAAATCATCAAGCATTTTATAAATTGCAGCAACAGAAGTATTATTTTTTTTTGATGCAGTAGTTATTGCTTGTTCTAATTTTGAGCCAAATTCAGAATTGAGGGTTTTTTTATTAAATGCTAATGTTTCTATAACAAGTTCTTTATCTACTTTAGTAGTATCTATTTCAATTAAATTACCTGCTTTACTCGTAATAGGTGTTCCATTTCCGTCTACTAATGTATAATAATTAGTATTTGTTGATGTGTTTCTAAAATCAGGTAAAAGAAAAACATCTTCACCTAATCCTTCATATATTGTGTCTGTTCCTATAATTTTGTTTACAAAACTAACAAACTTACTATGGTGATACTCGTTAGGATATTTCCTTTTAGGAGATAAAAATGTTGGAGTTTTTGTATCATTACTATATATATCGTAAACCATTTCATCTTCTACATATAGTTTTTTATAAGTTTCATTTAATGATCCAATTGCTGCTTCTTTAGTAAAACCAGTTTCTTTTTCGTCACGACCTTTAACTTGTTTGTGATTTAACATAAGTCTTACATAAGGTGCAAACTTTTTATGAAGTGGTGCAGGTATTTTTGTTTCAGACAAAAATTGAAACACTACATCATTAGCATCAGCAACTAAATTTGGATTTAATCTGTTAGGTTTACCAACTGTATAACCAAATGAAACACCAGTATTTAAAACATTAACATCAATATCATCATCACCTGAACTTGTTTGACCTGCCATGTTAAAAGCATGAAGTGGGTCACCAGTGATTCTTGAATAAAAATTTATCATATCAAATCTTTTATAATCATCATCACTAATTTCTAACTTTGGTATTGGATCACCCCTATTTTTATCAGTTTTTCCAATATTAAATGCAGTATTATTAAAAAGATTTAAAAATTTTGCTGCTATTTTTTTTTGAACATCAGGTGTTTGACTACCATATCTAGTCATAATTTTATCATTTGTAAAAGCTTCATAGATTGGAGTTGGAAGAATATTAACATTTGGTAAACTTAATATTTTCATTAAATTTTCTGTTTGATCTTTATCAAATTTTGCAAGATTATCTATTGTCAAATCAATATTTAATTCTTTATTTATAAAATTTGTAAAATCATCTCTTGTTGCTTTAGTATTTTCTAAAATATTTCCACTTTTAAAATTTGTAGCAAAGGCATTTGCTTTAGATTCCTGACCTCTTTTAACTTCTAAAGAAGCAGCCACTCCTGATTTAACTGATACTTCACCTGCATAAACTTTCATATCTTCTGCTCTTGCATTTGTATCTTCTTTGATATTTTGTATTCGTAAAAGATCAGCTTCATTAAAATTGTGTGCTTCTTGCAAATAAGATTTAGCTAAAGGAGATGTTTTTTCTGTTAAAAGAATTTGCTGTATATACTTTAAAGCAGTACTATCATCTTGTACCTTATCTAATAAGGGATCAATAGATCCTCTTACATTAGCTAAAGATACTCTAGCATTTAATTCTTTAATTCCAACTGCTGAATAACCATTATCAATACCAACTAAAGCTTTTGAATCAACTGCTATTTCATTTTCTAATTCTTTTATATCTGCAAGTTCATCAGCTTTATCTTCTTTTGTGCCTATAGTATTGTGATAATCAAATTGCAAAGCTTCTAATTCTTTTACTTTAGAGTCAATTACTATCTTTTTATTTTGAACAGCAACTCGTTCTTCAAATGCTATTCTTCTATTTTGAATATCATTTGAATGTAATACACCTATGTTTTGTATTTTAGGAATTATTTGTGGCAAGTATGTTGACATATTATATGATGAGCCATCAGGTCTTGTTCTTGTTTTTTGAAACTCTTTAATATGTCCATCAATATATCCAAATACATCTCTATCAAAACCTTCTTTATCAAATGTATTATTAGCAGTTCTATTTTTTTTAAAATTAGCTATTGTTTCTTTTGATTGCAATATTAATTGATTTGCATATCTATCTGCTAATATAGCATTTGCTTTATCTTCTCCAACTCTTGAAAATTTAGGTTGTACATATTGTAGCTCGTTTTTTTCATTATATATAGGAAGTGTTTTTGCTGTTTCTACATCCGATTTAATAGCTTGAGTTTTAGCTTCTTGCCAAAATATTTCTTGTAAAGCATTGCCAGTTTCTGCAATAGCTCGACCTAATTCTTTTGCACCAGTATCAGCACGAACAACACCGACTGGTCTATTTACAAAAGAAGTACGTTTTGATTTTAAAAATTCTGCCATATTATCAACTCACATTGTAAGCATTATAAGCACCTTTTGCAACAGCACTAAATGCTTTTAATCTGTATGCTTTAGAAAGATTATTTGCTTTTACTAAAGTCATTTGTTCTTGTTGTGCAGCTTTACTTAATTCAGCTAAAGATTGTAAATTTGCTCTTTGTACTGTTTTCTCTGTATCTCTCAATGCTTTTTCTCGTATTGCTTTTATACTTCTATCTGATCCAGTATCTCTGCCCATAACTCCTGCACTTGCTGCATTAGTATTCATATAAGTACGATTATCAGCCATAATAGTATTATGTTCTTGCAAAGCTTTTAGCTTCATCATCTTTGCATTTTCTTTAATATTTCTTGCTGTAAGAGCACCTTCTTGTTGTGCTGCTTCAGCTTGTTGGTTATATCCTTGATAAGTTATAGCTGTTGATGCTACTGCAAATGCTACTGCCCACATATTAAAAAGCCACCTCTACTACCATTCCGTTAATTTGTAAATTCAAAGGAAAGGACTGTGATACTATAACTCTAGGATCACGACTATATCCAATCATTCTAAATTCTTCTTTACCAGTTACTGGTATTCTGTCTAAACTCATATCATCTGTTACATTTCTTATAACCATATCTCTACTCGTAGACGTTGTGCTTGGACCTTGTACACTAACAGCTAAAGTTTCATTTAAATCTAATATAACTTTAGGAATCTGTCTTGGTTCTCCAGTTATAGGTCCACCTTGTATTGCTACATCAATAGGTAATGTTTTAATTGTTGGTGTAAAAGCATACCCTATAAATGCTTGTGTTATCCCAGTTTTAACACTACTTGCATCAATTTGTCCACCACTTACAGTAAAACTACCAAGAAAGTCATTGCCATTTGTAGCTTTAACTACAGCATTATTTGTAAAATGTGCTGAAGTTAATCCAGTAAATACACTTGCACTACCACTAAAACTATCACAAAAGTCCATTGGCATAGTATTTAAAAACTCTTCAAGGTATAACTTTGTAGTTCCAGATCCGTCATCTCTTGCAGAAACAGCAAACAATCTATCATGTACAGCACATATGCTATGCCACACACCTTGAGTGTCCCATAAAGTCCACCCTGCTTTTTGTTCACCACGAACAGAATAAAAAACTGCAATCGTACCATCCTTATTTATAAGAAAAGCATAAGACTCACTTCTACCTAATGCACCTTTGATTGAAGTTTGTTGCACTGGATTAAGTATTAAATGTGGTGCTAATGAAGATATAGCAACAGCAGTATATGCTGCTTCTGTATCTGTAAATAAAAACTCTCTTAATGCTGTACCAGTTTTCTGTACAAATAAAGTTGCTCCGTCAAAAACAGTTGGTCTAACAAAACTTGCACCATAAGGTGTTTGTCTACGAATTTGTGCATTTGTAGGTGTAACTGCTTTATTTGAAATAGTTGGTATAAATAATTCTGCACCAGTCGTAAATATCTGCAAATCTCTATTGGAAACCAAATGACGTATAGAAAATATTTCACCTACATTTGCTGTTAAATCAAGAGCATCATTATCTTCTGCATCTCCCACATCAAAGTTAAAATACTCACCAGACCTGCTACCCCATATACCATCAGGTTGAGATAACGTACCACCAAACCACAATCTGTTTTGATGAAATGTAACAGCAGCAGGATAACCTCGTATAGCAGAATAACTTTGCTCTGACCATTCTGTAGTTGCTGCATTAGTAACAATTCTTGGACTACCTCCACCAACAGCACTTGACGTTGCAGTAGCACTACTACCTGCTGTAAACTCATAAGTGTTTTCATCTATAACAGCAGTTATAGTTCTTGATCCATTTAAGTTACCTTGTGCAATGCCTCCTACAGCACCACATCTCTCAACAGTAATTGATGCACTAACTGCCAAACCATGTAAGGCATGAGTTACTTGAACTGTGCCACTACCCTCAAATACTTTAATAGAATCAATAGGAAGTTGTTGATGTAAAGTTCCATTGATAGTTGCTGTAACAACAGTTGCACTTGTATATCCAGTAACTCTACACCTTGTTTTACCTATAAGAACATCAGTACCAACATGACCTGATACCCAATAATCAGCAGAAGTTGTTAAAGTTTTACCAGTTCCAGTTGTGCCATTAGCAGTAATTGTTGTCCCTAAAGATTGAAAACTAAAGTATGGTTGATGTATATCATTGCCATCTCTTGATGTATCAAAACTAAATGTACTAACAGCAAAGGTTGTAAGACTTGTTCTTTCTAATATTCTTGTCTGAAATGTAGGATGACAAATAAACATTAAGTCACCTTGTTGTGCAAATGTAAGTTCTTCAAGGTAAGGATCATCTGTTGTATTAACTAACCATGATTGACTTGTAAGTGTTTGTATTGAACTAACTGCACCAGTAGAAGCATTAATTTGAAAGATTTGTATTTGTGTATTACTAAATGCAATTATATATTTTTCATCATCTGAAAAAATAAATGGCTCTAATCTTATTTCCTGCCTTAAAACACTAAAGTTTGTAACTGCTAATCTTGTTGTATCTGAACTTACAACTTCAAGATTATCACTACCACCATCATCTCTTTTAACAGTAACAACATTTGCAGCAGGATTAGCAACTGTAAATCCGTCTACTGCATTTAAAGCAGTAAATATATTATCTGCTGTTGTATTGTTAGATTCGTTTGCCCTTACAAAATGAGTGTTACCAGATGCAGCAGAAGGTGCATCTCCACTTGATGTTTCCCATTTTAAAGTAATTATTGTTCCGTCATTAAAAGGCAATTTGATTGTAGATCCCACAACAATGTTAGCATAATCTGTAACTGTAATAGTACAAGTGCCATTGGTATAGTTACCAAGATTTGCAAGTCTTTGTGAACCTGATCTTTTCAATAAACCACCTTCACTACGAATAAAAAAATTTCTTATTTGTTCTGCTGAATTATTATAAACTTGTGTATCTGTTCTTGATGTTAAAGAAGGACTAACTTCGCCAAACTGAAAGTTATTCAATGGCACTCTTACTTTTGCCATTTAACTTCTCCTATTTGTAACAAATCTTGAAGTAGGTATTCGCCTTGTTGTTTGTTGCTGTGCATCAATGTTTCTTGCTTTAGCCATAAGTTGTTCTGCTTTTTTCTCAATGACCATCATAAGGCCATCATCTCTTGCAATAGAAGTTGCAAATATAGATGCTAAAGCATATTCCAAAGCTAAAGAAAAATAACTAGGAAAGTTATCTTCAGTTGCCCTGAATGTATAATCAGCAATCAAAACATCAGCAGATGTTGAATCTGAAAATACTTTGTCACCATATACTGTATAATTAATTAATCTGTCATTTATTGTTACACCATGAAGCACTAATAAATTACTTGGAAGCTGATGAGCAATGTCAAACCTTCCAGTTGGTGTATCTGATAATTGTGATAATTGTGCTTGTTCAGTTGCAAATCTCCACCTTGCTGTAGATAATGTTGCTCTTACTGTATCTTCATACATATTACTTGCTACTAATGCTTCGGTACTTGAAGAATCAAAAGAGGTAATTGGTTCTGCACCTATTAAAACTAATGCCCTTGATGCTATATCTATTGAAGAATTTGCTGCTGTACTTGTCATATATGTTAGAGGGAGATTACTCTCCCCCTACCTTTTAGTGGTTAATCCCCATCAGTTTCGGCAACTGCTGTACCATCTGACACATCTACTGCACTTCCGTTATTTGATAAAACAGTAACGAAATTTGTAGTAGGCACATTAGTGTCGTGAACTATTATAAGATCACGAACAGCTAACATATTTGCTGCATCATTAAAGTAGTTAGCAGTATTAACTGTTGCAATAGCATCTGTGGTTGTATATCTCCACAAGCTACCATTTGAGTCTCCACCTAGTCTAGTAAGACCACTTGCTGCATAAGCCATAATCAATCTCCCTTATGAATTATTATCAAGTACTTCATAGACACCATTGTCATCTATAACAGACGCACCCATTGACATCATTGAAGTTGCTAAATGTGAAGCTTTTTCAGGAACATAGTTTAACTCTGTACTTACATCAGCACCGATACCAAGACCTACTGCTGAAGTATGGTAAGCAATATTCTTACCTGCTGTAATAGCTGAAGTTGAGAAAACTTTAAAACCTAAAAATTCTTTCATTGACATACCACCTGCGAATGGAAGATTTTGTTCACCCACAAAGTCAGATGATGCAAACTCTGTTATTGCAAACAAATCGGCATATCCTTGTGGATTCATTGCTAAATATCTTCCTCCATCTTCTGGAATATTTGCAGACCCCATTGTTTCAAACAAAGATAATAAATCAGCTTTAGCCAAAGCAGAACCAGTGTCATGTATTGCTGATGAGTTTGCTCCTGCATCCATTGCTGTGTAAAGCAGTTCATCTGTCTTACGACCTAATGCTGCTGCTGCACTTTGTGCTACTGCTTGTCTTTCATCTATGTTTGTTTTTAATTCATCTAACTTGTCAATATACTCTGCTGCATAATAGTCAGATAAAGTTACGTCTACTGTTGTGTGTGCAAGTTCCATTGGTGTAATGTTACCATTTCTTGATTTAGTGGAAGCTGATCCAGTTCCAATCTTTTGAAATCTAACAGTATTACCAGTGGCATTACTTACAGTTCTAACAGTATTCCTTAATTTACTACCCATTCTCTGATATGCAAGATGAACCTCACTCTCAAATTGGGTAATAAAAGCTGTACTAATTGTATTAGCCATTTCTTACTCCTAATTAAAGTTACTATTTATATATCAGTTATCCGTCTTTTGCTTCATCTCGTTATCCAAAAGGGCGATCAGCTATAACAGGGCTGCTCATTTGTAGATACAATATTTTGATTGTTCTTGCAACGATAAAATCGTAAAACTTTAAATCCATTTATCATAACTGGCTGATCAATAATATGAAATCCTAAAAAATCTAAATAATTCAATGTCTTAATATGATCAGCAGGTACAACATTTTCTAATTGATAAAACTTTTTTTGGAAGTAATCTATTACATATTTACTTAATTTCATAAAATTAATTGGATATTTTTCTAATTCATATGTACCAAGCATCCAAATATTAGCAATCATCTGTTCATAGATAGGTACAGTTCCAAACATAAAAGCAGGTTTGCCTTCTATTAATGCTGTATATGTTTCTGCTTGTTCTTCTCTTATACCTACCATTAATGCACGAAAAGGAGTTGCACCATGTATTAGACATTCACGAACATCTGTATTTCTTAAATTATCCTGAAGATATTTTATGTGGTCTATATCAGCTTCTACAACGGAAAACTCGTTGTAAATGCCACTACCCATAAAGTTTTTGAAAGTCATTATTTACTTCTTGTACATATGCTTTATCTCTTTTAGCAGGATTCCAATATCTTTCATCTCTCATTTTTGTTTCAATATCACCTTGAGTTAATTGTGCAGGAGTAACTGCTTGACCATTTACTGCCACACCTTGCATTTGTTTTTGTATAAACTCTAATGCTTTTATACCTTCAGCACTTGAACCTAATTCAACTATTGCATTGTGATATTCAGGTGGAAAAAACTTATTCATAAAAAGTTGTGCTGCTTCTACTCTTTGATTAGCATTATCACCTAGTTCTGTTTTGACTGCTTCTAAATCTACTTGCTCTCTATTCACATACTCTGCAAAAGCATTGACACCTTCGTTAAACTCATCTTGTGATAAGCCATTATTCCAAGAGTATTTTGCCCACCAATTTAATAATTGATTATCAACAGCTTCTTTTTCATCAAGTATTTCTGGTATTTGATAATCATCTGCTGATGCAGGTCTTTGTGAAAATGCTTCTTCCTCTAATTCTTTATGAATAATACTTCTTATATCTTCTTCTTTTTTACCTTTCCATGACTCAAGTTCTCCGTAAGACTTTGCCATATCTTCAGGTGTTGTAAATTTTTCAGGCAACCAATTAGGTCGTGTTGGTTCTGCTACTGGTGCAACAGACGGAGGAGTTTCTACTGATTGTTCAGTAGCAGATTCTTGTGTAACTTGTTCTTCACTCATGTTTTTATCCTTATTGAATGGTTAATTCTTTTAACTATTAAAGCAACAATATATCGTTGCCCTTCCAAATGCCGAAGTTCGGCATCTGAAATATTTGGTCCACTTACTGCTTCTACAGTAATAGACTTCAAATACTTTAAAACCTCTTGACCATTTGGTGTTTTAAAAAGTGATTCTACATCTTTAGATATTCGTTCATCAATTTCTTTAGAACGAGGATATCCGTCAACCCCCAAGTGCTGTGGCATCAGGTTCTTCTCCCTCTTGTGGTGGAATCATTTGTTGTTGTTGCATTTGCATTTGTTGAGCCATTCTAACTATCTCTTGTCGTTCATCTAAATCTCTAATTAAACTATCAGGTATGCCAAATTTCTTTGCTAAATAAACTGCTGTTTGTTCTGATGATATTAAAATATTTAACATTTCAGGGCCAAATGTGTTGCCGACTGTTTGTAAGAATCTATTTAAAGATACTATGTCTTGATTAGATTGTGCTTGTGCAAGGGGAGATACACTACGAATCTTTACTTCACGACCATTAACAGTCGGCATCTCTATCCTACCTTGTTTCTTCAAAATGTATATGACTCTTTGTAAAACTGGCTGTACCATTTCAGCTTGTAACCTGCCAAAAGCTGAACCTATTTTCCTAGATAGGTCTGCCATTCTTTCTGCTACTTCTGTTGCAGAAGCAGGAGTTTTATTTGGGTCACCTAGCATATCATTATACAATGCTCTCTTAATATTATTTCTCATATCATTAAGAATAAGGTTAGCTACATCAAAAGAACCTGCTGCTCTTACTGGTTGCAGTCCTTGTGTGTTTGGTGCTTTTGGAATCACAGTTCCTGGAACTAGGTTTATTGTATCTACATTAATGACACCATCATCATCTATCTGATAGATACCTGATATAGCCATTTGTGCATTTTCTAATATTAATTCTATTGTAAGATTACAAGTTTTGATTGCACTTAAAGCATTTATAGCAGGACCTCTGCCATAAATTTCCCCACTTGCTTTGCTCCATCTAAAAGCAATAAATGGATTTGCACCCACACCTTTGTAGGTTTCTTGCATAATCATTTTCTTATCAGCCATATCAATGATCATGTAGGAGTATTTTTCTTCATTTATATCATCATAAAGTTTACATGATATTTCTAATATTTTTGTAGATGCTTGTGGGTAGTTTGAAATACGTTCTAATATATTTGGACTTAATTCTGCTTTAGGATATGACACTAATATATCCTCATTTTTTATCATACGTTCTCTATACACATGGTCTACTTTTCCATCAGGGCCAGTATCTAAAACAACATGAGGTAAAGGTATAGATTGAAACCTTACTGGATTTACTGCATCACCTTCCATTACACAAAGAACAGCAGTACCTAAAGCAAGATCTATAAAACATTCATGTATCTCTTGTGCAAAGTTTGATGTTTGCAATATTTCAAAAACATATTCGGTTACATCATCAAGAGAATTATTTACATCATCTCTTTCATTTTCAGGCACTTCTGATCCAGTAACAAAATCTGCCCACCTTGCAAAGTTAGGAGTTAAACCTGCTTGAAGTCTTGATGCAAATTCTTGAATACCAACAACAGCAGTTTCATCAAATATTTTATCATCTCTTCTTTGTCCTGCTGAATAATTTTTAAATCCTTGACGTTGTGGCAAACAATATTCAAAGATTTCATCATACAATTCTTCAAACTCTCTCCTTACAGATAGAGCTTTCTCATATCTTTGAAGCATTAATTCAACAGTTTTTTCGTGCATTATCTATCGTACTCACTAAAAAAACCTCGCCCTCCACCAGAGCCACGAAGTAGACTTCTTCTACCTACACCTTTTCTTTTTCTTCTTAAATTAGTTTCAAGTGTATCTTCTCTTGCTTCACCTCTTATAGCTTGTTCTTCAGCCATTGCTGATTCTCTAGCTTGTTGTGCTTCAATTTCTGCATCACTTGGGGATGGTGGTGGTGGTGGCTTTTTTCTTTTAAATGGTCCTACACACATAGAGATCTCCTTACATTCTTGCCCATAATCCTTGTCGTTTTTGTTTAGGTCGTCTGTTAAAAACATCATAATCTGTTCTTGCATTAAATGTTTCAATCTTTTTATTCATACCTAATACTTGCCTTCCTTCACCTGCACCCAACATAAGATACTGCATAGCATCATGTATATGTGAGTATCGGTCTTTCAAAGGTTTATCATCATATCGTTCTCCTGATACCTGAAGTCTACGATATTGATAACCCCCTTCAAATCCTTTTATCAGTTCTTTACACCTAAAGTCAATCAAAATTCCTGATAAACCATCAACCATTCTATTTAACACAGAAGCAACCGACTCAATTCGTAAAGAAACATCATTGCTAGAAGTAGGTCTGGCTGTTAATCCTGCACCTCTTAAAACCTGAAAAGGAGTGGATTCATCTGTTTGTGAACGGAAATCTCCTGCAGGGTCACCAAATATATTTATCTCAAGATTGCTATATCGTGTGGCAATTTCTGCACGAAGTAACTCTGCAAATCTTACAATGCCCATATCAAATGCCACAATCTCCTGCAAGATTATCCATCTACCTCTAACCTTTTGACCAAAGACAGCAGCAGGTGTTAATCCAAAATCAAGACCAATATACAATGGAACTCCACTTGCTATTGGTATTTCTTCTTTAGCAACATGAGTATCAGCCACAAACATATTATAAACTGGCTTACCATC